>OFRA01000022.1_pt1 | contig 40704 bp, 40 predicted proteins | sample 1543001 | NCBI WGS metagenome assembly OFRA01 (sample SAMN07774221, study PRJEB24372) | wastewater metagenome | isolation source: Lake Maggiore Verbania | place: Italy: Verbania | collected 2015-12 | reverse complement strand
TCAGATACAATAGGTTTATTTTGAGCTAAAGCTGGAGCTTCATTGGAAGCTGCAAACGCTATTATTCCTAAACCGATGTATGCTGAAAATATACTTAATATAACCTTAGTAAATGATTTATTCATTTTAGGTTGCTCACTTTCGTCTTTGTTTGTTAAGTAAAAATCACTTAACATTAGTATGGCGTGGTGAGAAACCGAAGATTGTGAGGACTTACGATGCCCTAACGATTGGCAGTGATAGCCATCTCCGACTTCCTAGATACTAGACAGTATCTTCGTATTTCTTTGACTCTATTTTCTGCCCGCAGTTACGGGCATTACATATATTATTCATTGCTCTTATAGTATAGCATATTACTTTGTTCATTTGGAACTTCCATTCTTGAAGGGGTTGTGGCACTTGCGTGCCACCCCCCCAACAATACACAGTTAGTTTGACTCCATTGATCAAGCTATATAAATAGTAACGTGATTATGGAGTTAAAGTAATTTTTATACAGGTTTTATTTGTAATATATTAAACAGTTAAACTGTTGGTATTGATGCTGTTGGCGACAACAGATGTAAGAATAGGTGTATTAATTTGATATACGCCTCTACGTACTTGAGTGAATCGAGTAGGATTCTTTCTAACGTAGATGTAAACGTTTTGAACAGTGCAATTAACTTCTGACGCAAGTTGTTTAACTGTGATTTCAGTTGCTCCTGCGTATTTTCCATTAATAAGCTGTTCAATTGCATTTGTTTTACCTCTCGGCATTTGTTTCTCCTCTATGAGGTTTTTGGTTTAGTTTATCCATATCTTAGTTATATAAAGTTATATAATTTTAGTATAGAAAAACAGATATTTGGGTAAATATCTTAAGTTTTTCAAATACCACCATTACAAACATATATCTTATATAGTATAAAATAAAGCAAAGGTATAAAAAACCAGGGGCTTAACAAAAGTTGTTAATCTAGACCTGGATATTTTTACACGCACATACTGCCTGAAAAGCATCTGCTATAGATTTTGTCCCTAAGGATATCGATAGAAGACCCTGATAATATGCTACAAGAGCATCTGAATTTTCAGGGTCTAACGATAAGTAGGGATAAGTATCTACGTACGTATCTACAATATCTTTCATTTTTGATAGAGTGTCTATCATCTCAGCTTCTAGATGCATAAGATCTAGATCTGTGTATTGATGAGCCATATTAAAACTGAGCCTTTCCTGTAACTAGCAATTTGTTATGTGACCAAATCGTTTCTTTGCCTAAAGAGTCATAGATTTCAATTTGGCCGTCAATTAAATCAAGAGTTGAATTTCTTGTAGTTGATATGTAAGTACGAGTGGTAAAGCCACCATTGCTGGTGTCTAGAATCCAACTAATTCTATGATCTTCGTTACGCTTAGCTGCTCGTTCTATAGCCATGGTTCCATATGAGGATTTGCGCATATTCTGCGTAACCCATAAGAAGTTGGTACCAGTGCCATTAGGAAGCAAGACAGATGCGTATGCTCGATGCGTAGGTATTTGGATGTAATATGTATTGCCCTTGTAGGATATACTAGGGCGTGAGTTATCTGTACTGTACACAGCTTCCCATAGGGATTCGTGAACAGCCAGAATCTCGTCTATTGTTTGTTGAGATATATTCATTGGGTAAACTTTCTGTTGCCTTTTTAAAAAAGGTGTATCTGGCAGGTGGTTAGGGAATAACCACCCACCAAATACGACAATACTTGCGGACAGATCGAACATCAATTGTATGGGGGTACAACATAATAGCTTATGAAAGGAGGGTAAGTTAAGCTAGAGTTCAGATCTCAAGTATTTAGACCCTAAGGTCTTAACTTTTGATTGAACTATCTTTACCCACTTTATTTGACATACAATTTTAGTAGTTCTTTACTTAACACATCATCTCCTTGGCGAAATCGCCGCCAATTATTTTTTTAATTTAAAGATATGCTTAGAGTTTTAGAGTATACCGATAAGGGATAGAACGTTAACTAGGAGCCATAGGCCCACTGTAGCGATCACTACTTTGTTAAACGGTCTTGTATCTTTCCAAGATTGTAGAGGTTTCATTGTTTCTCCTTTTAGAAATATAATTATAATAATAAAATTTCAGTATCAGTTCGCCGCATGAAGACATGAAGCTTGGGTGTAATACTTATAGAGGGGGATATACTTAATAGGAAGGGGAAGAGGTTCCCCAGGGACCAAGTGCATCAGGATGTACTCAGGGATAGATCTCATCGATATTAGGCATTAACTGTGTACACATGCTGTGTGTAGGGTGTACACAAGTGTACCCATGTTAGATAGAGGTATATGCTTTTATAGATGTTGTACTGGGACCCCCCCTGCAAAGGGACTTTAAAAGGGGTTCTCTTAACAAAAATCTATAATAGGTCTGTATATCTCTATTATTATAATATTGACCCTAGGGTAGATGTGTAGTGGTGTTGTGTATACCTAGCATTTGTATACTTGAGACAAGTTCTTTTTTGCGGCGATCTTGGATCTATTATTTTTTATAATAAGATAGATGCCGGCTAAAATTAAAAAGCTAGTATAGGCCCAACCACTAAGCCCATACTAGCTATCAGATGCAGATATCAAACCCGAAGGTCTATATTGTACATTCTCTTAAAGTCTCTTCTCATAGGATGCAGAGCTGACTCTGTGCCATGAGTAGTGTACATGGGCCCTTCGATAGTTGAAGGGGGTACTATCTTCCAGACCCCTGATTTACTTCTAGTGACTTTAAATCCTAACCGATTTAACTCAGTTAGTACTTTCTTCATTGCTGAAGATTGATGTTGGCGAGGCATGCTCGTATTCTCCTTCGGTTGAATTTGCACTTTACCTGACTAGTATATGTTATCACGTATACCATCAGGATGCAACTTCCCTGTGGAGAATATTATACGGCTCCAGCACGAACAAAAAAGTTCGGCTGTCGCCTTTCTAGTAAGAAAAAAAGGGGGATACTACCGTACAGTCCAAATAGACAATACGATAGTACCCACTCCTGTTCATCAACAATAAGTTGTTCTAACTTTGTATGAAGTTTAAAAAAAGCCATATTACTAATAGTTCGTTGAGTGCCCCCCAATTGTCAGCGCTTCTCGTCTGATATATTGGGGGACAACAACTATGGTAGGTGCAAAACCTATTTAGAAAGGCATCTCATCAGTTGCAGCAGGTGCTACAGCTGTTGTTGAGTTTGCCTGAGCCGAGTTAGACCAGAGGTCACACGGAACATCAGTGCCATTTACAACCATTGTAAAACGACCACACGGTGCGTTTACTGGATCATAGATGTCCTGCTTTTCTTGTGCACCTGATGGTGTAACTTGAATGCGTTGCTGACTGCCCGACCAGTTGGATACCCATTGGCGTGACAATTGCATAAGCTTCTGACGCTTTTCTTCGGCATCTTTGATCTTAGCTTGGCTCAGTGTATCCATTTTCTCACCGAGTACATGTGCTTGCAAGCGCAAACCATATACACGTTGGAAAGTGTCAACTGCTGAGTCTACCAAGTTCAAGAAACCTTGATTTGTGCGTGACTTACTACGGTCAGTGGTGCCGAGCTCAAATGAGTTCAATGCAACACCAGTCTTATGCTGATAAGCAGCAACGATTCGGCCTGGGGTTTCAATGCGACCAGTAACGTCAACTGCTCCTGCAGACTTGAATGCGTTAATAGCGTGTTTGAAACCATCTTCGTTAGCACCGAACTGCTGGAAGAACAGTGGCATACCGTTAGCGAAGTTCATACCCAAGCTACCAAGGCTTGCGACGAACTTGTCACGGTCTACAACTTTACCAGTGTCAGTCAAGAAGGTGTGCAAGAGATCAATAATGTTGATTTCTTTTCCTTCATTGGTGATGCTGATATCCATCTTGACTGGGTTCATAACGCCAGTTACAAGGTAGTATTCTTTGCCAGTGTATGGGCTTTGCTGACGAAGAACCGAAAGACGGCTCAACGATGCTTCTTTCAAAGTGACAGATGCTGGAACTTCAACTCCATTGATGCTGCCCTTGAAATTTGTTTTCTTGCCTACAACAAGAGTCTGAGTCCGAGAAGTGGACTGCAGGCTATCGATGTTTTCTGCAACTTGATCAAACAAGACGCCGTCAAGTTTGAATTTCTCTGTTAGTGTTGACAATTTGTTAACCTATCTTTCTATGTGATAATTGTGAATAATGTGATTTGTAATTGGGTTGTTAGACCCTTCTTTTTTCAGTTGCTGGAAGACTTGACACCATCAACGAATGCATCTTTGAGCGACTTGCTCTTGTTTGCAGTCTTGGTTGGTGCGTTCTTTACAATTTTGAACGTTTTACCTGTGATTTTGCCTGTTGTTTTTGCTAATTTGTCTGTAATTGACATTATTGCTCCTTGTGTTTGTGTGTGAATAATTAGTTATTTGAATTATATTCATATTTTATACATTATCATTATTATTAAAAATAATTTCAAACATATCTTGGAATAAATGTAGGATCCAGTCGATCATGAGTCACCCCCTTTGCCCTTCTTTTCTGAACGAGCTTTAGAAGTGACCCATGAAAAACTAAGAATATTATCTCCAAAAACCATTTGTCGGATGGTTATCTCTTGAATTGGATCGTTGTACTTGCTTTGTTTGAACAACTAGATAACTAGTGACAAACACTGCATAGCACGTTACAAATCCTAGAAAGAATGCTAACATTGTTATTTTCTCCTTAGTTTGTATGTAAAGCCGGCAATACAAAAAGCTATTACCGTTATTACTGAGCTGATAGTGATTTTCTTGTTCATTAAATACTCTCAGTCTTTGATTCTGCCGTGATCCAATAATCAATCATATGTGCGTACATGTCTACTATTTGTTTACCTTGCGCAAATGATTTAATTGCTGGAATTGAGTAGTTGTGATGATCAGATGCATCACCACTTGGACTTTGCACGCTGAAATCAATTTCTATTGACATATTGCTGAATTGTTCTACTTTGAATGAAGTAATCATACCTTTGGGTAGTGAATAACCACTACGGTTATAAACAAAGAACCCATAAGATTTCCATCCTTCATCTTTTATGTCAAACTTTTCTATATTCATGCTACTTTCTCCTTGTTCTTGTTTTCGTAGTACTTGACCATTTCTTGCATTCTGTCACTCATTTTGTAGTCACTGAGTTTATTGCTTGTTTTAATTTCTTTGGTACCAAGATAGATACCATAGAGAAATCCCCAAACAACGTTGAGTGTTACATAGCCCCAAAATAACTTTTTGTAATTCATTAGTTACCTTCCATTGATTTGTTGAATATCCTGCGAATCCATACCATCATGGTAAGTCCGCCGGCGATGAATGATGTTAATATTAATGTTATTGATTTCATGGTTTACCCTTCTAGTCTGCAACAGCAGAATGGTTTGACTCTTTCTAATCTTAGAAGTCTCTTATTTAACTCTGCAATCATTTCATTTTGTGATTCACAGATATTAATTAGTGATTCTATGTGTTTTTGTGTTTCTTTTGTAAATTTCTTTACTTGATAATCTGTTTTAGCTTCGTTTGTTGTACTCATATTGATTGACCTTTCTTTTCTGAGTAATATTCGATTGATATATCACGGTTACACTTTCCACAAAATAGACCACGCGATAGTTCATCTTCAAAATAAAGCTGGTGTTTGTTGCAGTCGTGTGAAAATTTGTTAGTGTAGTATATAACTCTATTAACAAAAATTGCCGTGATCACTATCATAATGATTGTTGCTACAATTAAATCGTTCATTGTACTCCTTCTGGGTGTCCAATGTATTCTGCTGTTACTTCTAATTGAAGTTTGGCAAGAACATTGTCCAATTGGTTCAATGATTGCATGTGAGCAAGCTTGTGGATTTCTCCATTGATTACAGCAAGCAATGCTTCAGTGATTTCATTGTGAGTGGATTCTTCGCACCATGTTTTTTCAGGCATGAATGCATAAACGATAGCGCTTGAAATTTGTTCTGCAATATCAATTGATACTGTCATTATTGCTCCTTTGTTTGTTTTAGGATTTTGTCTAGGGCATTTGCTGTACGCAGCATGAGGAATTGAAGCTTTGAAGAATTCTCTTCTGTTAAGAATCCATATTCGAAGTTTAGAACACGGATATTAACTGCTAAATCATCTAGCTGATTAACTATTTTCTCAATATCTATTTCTGACATGATGCTCCTTCTTTTCCACAGATAATACAAAATATTAGCTGTTTTGGTTGATATTCTTTTCTTAAACTAATTGCCTTAAATGGAATTGGTATTAATCCTAGAATACTTAGTAGAAATACAGGTACACAGAAAACTAGTGTAAATACTGGAACAATTGTTACTGGATAAACTGCAAAATATGTCATAGCAAAGATTTTATTCCATATTCCACCACCAATTGCATCTAGCAACCCGCCCATAAATTTAATATAGAATTTTATAGGATTATTATCCCAAATTTCTTTTAGTTGATCTTTTGTTAAAACCGTTATAGTATTCAAATATGCGATCATAATACTCCTTTTGTTGGTTGTGGGCGGCATATTGATACAACGCTTTTCCTGCATATGCCAGACAGTACTATCATGTCGCCCTTGTACCAGTGGCCAAGGCTATCCTAAATATTTAAAGACGCTATAGCTCGTCTGTCCATAATCAACTTCATCCCGATAGGACTACCGAGGGGTATTCAGGTGTTGACTACCTGTCTAGTCTAGTTCCTCAACGCAGTGAAGTAGTCTTTTGGAACTAAACAGATCTTAAGACCCTTCTTTTTCTAGTCGCAGGTTTAGAATCTAATAATAAAAAAAATATAATAAGATAGAGCCGGCATAACAACCACAGTATACCGACTCTACCTTATTGTCTTAGGGGGAGCATAAATCTTGAACTTGTGGTTCTATTGTAAAAAAGAGCAACCCCGCGTGAGCAGTCCGAACCAACAGACTGGGCGCGAGGTACGAAGTACCGAGGCAAGTGTGAAGACACCCCGCAGGGGTGGCTGAGCACTTGCAAAAAAAAAGGGGGATTCCCCAAAGGAATACTCGTGAGAGTACTCCAATGGGGAAATCCCAAAGAATGAACCGTCAGAACGGCTGGTCTGCAATCAAACTGGCGTCAACGGTGCTGACCTTAGCGTCAACAGCGTTAGCAAACTTGATGGCTTCATCAGTCACCACGAAGGTAACTGGCAAGAGCGGTGTCTGCTCAGGTGCTTCCACGGTGATGTTACCACCAAGAAACAACTGACGCTTAGGCACCTTCAACTCAACTTCAACCCCATCAGAGTTGATGTAAGTTGACTGAACCTTGTTAGCAGGCTGGACTTGCTCAACGAGCAGAACCATACCTGCACGCAACGAACTAGCCAACGGGTTAGCAAGCCAAGCCCACTCCCGAACGCCGTCACGCGTAAGGAAAGAAACGCTGGTTGCCTTGGGGCCAGAGTTGTTCACTCCAGCCACTACGAGTTTTACTGCCGTAGTCACAGTTTTGAGCATATCGCTCATAATCTACCCCCTTCAGAGTGGATTGTGGTTGTGGAACGAGCGGATGCCCGTCCCTTCTTTTCCCGACACGGGAAACTTGGATCAGTTTAGAGACTTGATCAGGTCGGGCCGATGATTAGTCGGTTGAGTGCACCGCAAACGGGTTGAACTCAGGTATAGAGGCTGTAACTTGAGCAAGCAAGTCCCGTGCGGCATCAAGGGATGCAACAGCGGAATCAAGCCGTTCGCGAACAGCCGAGGATGGATGTGTCATAACGGTTTACCCCCAATTGGTTAGTGAATGGGCACGAGCCCTTCTTTTCCAAGTAAAGCCTGACGCAGTTGGTTATCTTTTGTACGAACAAAACATAAGTAGCCACAGCAAACTCTCTGGCAAGGTTTAGAAGAAACCTAAGGTTCCCCCCAACTCTACCCACAGTGTTTAGAAGCATTCATTTAATAGAGGATCTATTATTAAGATCAGCTCATAATAAAACGCTTGTAGGCACGGATCAGCCAGTCGATTGGCAATTGATCCAACTCTGGGTTGACCACAAACAGCCACTTGTCATGGTTGCCCATAGGCCTAGCAGTCTTAGCAATGAAGCCCTGACGGAACAGACGGAGAATCTTACGGTCAGTATATGCCTCACCCTTCTCTTCGTCACTCTTCTTGAGTGTGTCTACCAGCTTCTTAGCCCAGTCCTTGGTTGTACCATCTGCAGTTACAGCATAGAACCACTGAGTGATCTGTGCAAATTCAGTTCTTGCAAGCTTCTGTTCATGGACGTCCATCTCCATGTTTGCAATGCAATATGGCATAAGTGGCCTGTTTGCCCATTCCAACAGTTCCTTGTAGGCTTCACGTACAATTGCTTCACGTGTTAGCATGGTCTGAAGAATTGGAGAATCCTTCTTTTCAGCTACAAAGGTAAAGTTTTTGCCCCAGAATCCAAATTGTATACCAACACGGTTAGGTATACGTTTTGTCCTAGTCCAATACTGGTCAATGCGTCCGCCTGTGGTATCCATCCATACTGCAATATCGCGATAGAAATCTTTACCAGAATTGGTAATGAGCTTCATGTCACTAGGTGTGCCAAGACCCTGTTGTACTGCATCGATGATCTGTTCATTGGATACAAGCTGCTTAGTGATAACTTCACCAGTTACTGCATAGTGAGTCATCTTAGGAAGCACAGTTGCACCAGTACCACCAGGCATTGCAGATGCAGCCTCACGCATACGTACCTCATCATCAATGTGGTATACATCTCCAATGGTAAGACCAGAAGCACCAGGCAATTCATTGAATCGGTAGTTAATCGTATCATTCTTAAGCATGATGCTGAGTTGTTCAACCTTAGCCCTGAGCTCTGCCTCAATCACAGTTGGCACATTGCCGTATTTGTGATAGCAGTGTTCAACTTCGCTAGGAGCTACTGGAATAGCACTCCACTCACCAAAGTCGTTAGGGTTACGCATGAGCAGTGCCTTGTAGGAACGCTTACCTTCTGCATTCACAAAGTCACGGATCATTACGTTGATTGAGTCATCCAAGTCAGGACCACCATGGTTAGGATAGTTCTCTACAAAGAATTCACCCGGTACCACGAAGCAGTGTGTCTTGTCATGGTAGAAGCCTTGCATACCTTTATTATTAAACTTGTATCCAAAGATTTCAAGTACTTCGCGAGTCATAACGTGTGCACGGTATGCAAATGGAATTGGCATACGAGTACCCACACCACGTTGCGTTACGACATCACCCGGAAGGACCTCACCACCCATTGCATTCAAGACACCAAACATCATTGCAACACCACGAGCCTTGAGATACATAAGCAGCTGACTGGACTCAATACCAAGACCAATCTCTTCCAACTTATCACCAAGCTGATCGATCCGATTAATCATAGACTTCTTGTTTAGGTCCATGTCATTTTCACTACCGATGTTCATGGCAACTTCCCTTCTCCAATCAGAGTCTGAACCATTCTTGTAATTATCTACAAGTTCATTCATAGCATTCTGGAGTGTTGACAACAAGAGCCATGGATCGATTACACCCATAACATCACGATAGATTGCCAGTGTCAAGTCGTCAGATGTAAGCGCAAGCTTGCCATAGCTAGCTTCTGCAGTTGCCCAGTACCATCCGTCAGTCTTAATTTCAGCTTTCACGTTTGGTGTAAAAGTACGAATGTCATACCCGTTCATCATCTTGTCTGGAAGCACAATGGCATTACCCTTGATCAAGCCCTGTGGTGTGAGTACACGTAGTTGTACAATGACCATTCTGCCAGACTCAACATCTTTGATCTTGGATTCTTTCCATTCGTCAGATGCGTTTTGGTTGTTCTCAATCATATTGACCATAATAGTCCTGCTGACTGCACTGATGCCGTCAACATACTTCTCATCAACTCCAAGAACTGCTGGGTCCATGATCTCAATATCAAGCTTGTCGTATCGTCCATACATGCAACTCTGACGTACAAACTCTTGTGAACGCTTGGCAAACTTCTTACTGTTACCAATAACCAAGCCAATGTTCTCAAATGCATCCAACCAACCAGCATTGCCTCTTACACTGACATTGAATTGATCATCTGCAGTTGACCAACGGATTACAGTGTCATTAGATAGCACATTTGGCTTCAGTGGCTTGGCTGATATGTTTGTTTCTTCACTTTGGTCAAGCTTACGAACTTCTACGCGATATCCTTGTGGGAAGAACGCATCAAGGAATGCAAAGCTGTATGCACCTGGCTTAAACTCTTCAAGCACTTCAAGGTCCTTGTCATTCAGTGCCATTGTTGTGATCACTCGCATAAGACCTCCTTCAGTTACTTCGTCCTTGATACGTCCAGGCACCCGGATGTCATCGTATTTCACAATTCCATGGAAGAATGTTTGTTCTTTGCTTGGATCATGCATGGCTGTTTCCCTCTTTGTGTGTTCGATAATTGGATTCATTGGCTTCTCCTTTTCTTTTGGTTGTGGAACTTCTACTACTTTCACTTCCTTCTTCTTTGGTTGTGGTTTCACTGTTTTCTCCTTGGGGGCTAATAGTTTGCCGGCCTCTCTATCTGCTTTTTCCACAAAAGAAGCAGCTATATCTTCTTGCAACTTAGCCAATTCTTTTGCGGTCATTTTCTTAGTGTATTTCTTCTTTTCAGCAGCAATTTCAGCAGGAGTCATGCCACCTTGTGCAATTCTCCGTTTCTTATCTTTTCTATCTATTGCAGCACTCCGTCTAGCAACTTCTTTTTCTCCCAACTTTTCAAGAGCCTCTTTCATGGTGATTGTTGGCCCATTGACTGGCGTTGGTGTCTTAGGTGTGTGTTTGATAACTTGCTCCTTTGGTTGTGGTTTGTGTTTTTCTATAAATTCTGCAACATTGGGATTTTCATCCAACATTGTTTGTAGTCGCTGTTGAATATTTGCCTGGTTAGCAGCATTTCCGTTTGCAATTGCCCATACGTTAATAGCCCAACGATCTGGCTTGGCGTTTATTACTGCGTGTGTGTGCTTTGAGTTAAACTTAAACACTTCTCCACCAGTAAGGTGCATCGAATAATCTGGCTTTGCTGAATCACGTGTAGATGCAATCTGCCAATCACATTCTCCAAGATTGATTCCAAATGACCAAGCAGCAGCATAAGTTGCATCTCTGTGTGGCTTAATTGATCCACCCTTTGATGCAAGAGCCAATTGCGCAGTGAATCCATGCTTTGCACATAGATCAACTATGAATTGCCATAGCTCATCATGCATCATGCCTGGGATAAATGGACGGTCAGTTGAATTTGGGCTGTCCAATGGTGCTTCGTATGGCATCCATACACGCATGCGTCCCTTAGCATAGTTGCTAACATCTGCCTGTAGGTGGGGAACTGCATTCTTTTCCAACAGGGATATGATGTGGTTAGTTGTTTGTTGGTCAAGTTTCTCAAGCTTTACCAATGCCTCAGCTGGTGCTGGTGTTGGTTGATTTGGTTTCACTGGCTTTTCCATGTTTTTGTTTCCTCCTTCATCTATGTTAATAATAAATGTTTTAATTGCATTTGTTCTGCAGTAGTTGTAGCATTGTGCAGTACCTTTGCTTATAGGATTGTATACCCACACAACATCAGCGCGGTCAGCCATCCATTCATTGCGTACAAAGTTGGAGTGCTTGCCATTGACATAGATGTCCTTGCCGCATACATAGTGTACACCACCTGATCTGTGTGCATAACCAGCAAGCTCCTGGAATGAATCCATGCGGTCAACCTTAAGCTGTGAGTTATTACGCCAGTAGTAAGCAGAGTATCCCTTGTTGGGGATTGCTGCAATGAGTGTTACTCCAACGCACATAGCTGCACGTGCAAGAGCTTCGTCAAAGCCTTCTGCCATTCCGCTGATAACAACTAGGTTATTACCATGCTTTGCCTTTGCCTGTGTAAGCAAGTCAATGAGGTATTCTTGTACCTTGTTCATCTTGCCTTCATCTAGAATAAGAGACCTTGATCCAGTCCCTGCAATTACGAACTTGCCATCAAGTAGTGGCATGTCTGATGTTTTCATCACTTCCTCCTTTGGTATTGGTTGTGGTTTCATTACTTTCTCCTTTGGTTGTGGGTTTGATTGTGGTTTCATGTCCTCTTCCTCGCTTTCGTTGTGGTAGTCTTTAATAAGTTGAGCCAACAATTCATTTGAGTAAACATACTCGTGCAATTTTCCATTGCTTTCAAGCTTGTACATGTCACCCATTTTTTCACACACTGCAAATCGAATACCTTCAGTGTAGATTTCCTTGTACTCCTCAATACTGCACTGCCAGAATACATCTTCATCATGCCATTTAATAATGGTGTTGGTTGTTGTTGGTGTTGACATTGCTGCTACCTCCTTGGTAGTTGTTGGGTTGTTGTTATTGTTGGTTGATGGGATATTCATTATTTGATCTCCTTCTTGGTGTTTGTTAAGTTTTGCTTTATCCACTTGCAAATATTAGCATTCATGGTTGATTCAAGATCACGATTGTGCTTAGCACGCAATTCTTCTATTTGGTAATCTTTGGTAAGACGTGCATGACCAATCCATTGGTTAGTTGCCTTGTCTTTAAATCCAACAATGTAACAATCCCTATTAGCTACTCTAATAGAGTATGCAGTACCAATGCAGTTAGATTGTGAAGCGCCCCAATCAATCAAATCATGAGTTGTCTTTGGCGCTACAAATATAACTCCTGGTAATATTTCTTTTTCACTAAACTGGTTTATTAACTTAGTGTTAGGTGTCTTACGTTCAGCTTGTTCATACTTTTGTGCTTCAGCAACAACAAAGTCATGTATTTCAAGTGGATTCATCTTCTGTTGTTTCACATAAGATACAATAGTCTTACGCGCATTACCAAGAGGAATATTCTTCCAACTTCTCATCGTGTCAGATACCATGTCTACTTGGTGCCTTGTATCACCATTTGTCTGAGCAAAGAATCCTTGGTACCATTTGATTGTTGAGTTCCTAAATCCAAATGTCTTAAAGAACTTATTGAATTCATCAATCTGTTCAGTTGTAACATCAACAATTCGATCTACTTCATAACGGTTACCAATAAAGTTCTTGTGCATTATGGCGTCCTCCCTATCTTCTACTACCCAAGAGATGTCTAGATTATCAAAGAATTCTCTTGGGAACAACTTAAACATTCTTACAAGAATAATTGCAGCTTCAAGTTCCTGAAAGTGCTTAAACTTCTTCATTCCACCGAATGCATTACGTGTTAGTCCCTCTTGGCCAGTCTTACCATAAGCCCGGTTAAGTATTTCTACCAAGCTTGTCCTCCCACCAATCCAGTACATATTACGCGCAGTAAAACCATGCAACTGCTTAAATTGTATTACTTGATTGTAGACAGGGGCATAATCTGCATTCATTGGCTTAGGTAGGTATTCAGCTATTGGCATTACATCTTTTTGGGAGTACATACCTTCAATTATCTCAACTATGTGCTGAGAAATGTAGCTTACATTGTTTGCGTGTAGTTTACCAAACTCTTTCTGCTGCTCAAGTGATTGTCCCCACTTAACAGCCTTAGTCTTAGTATCTTTCACGAGCATCCGTACACCAGAAGGAGAGTTAGTCACAATGATAATATGATTAAAGTTCTTCCTGTGTGCAGGGATACTGCTGTTCTTCATTTCGCGAGTCTTTGAGTTCCGACGCGTATTAAGTTTTGTGTCAACGTCTTTGTCGGCTATGTAGCATGAAGTCACTGAAACCTGCACCATCCAGCCAGTATTAGTCTGAATTAGTCTTGCTTCATAGATCATTGACCATTGACCCACACATGAGCCATTATCAGCTTGCTCAAACTGCCTCATGTAACGAGTGTAATAACCATAACGGTCCCAACGCTCTATTGTTCCTACCTTTCTTTCATCAAATCCACCTCCGTCATTGTAGATATCATTTGCCCGGTAGATGCTGTCAATGATTTCATATGCTGTCATTTCGTCTGGTGATTTCATCTTCTTCCTTTCTTCTCGTAATTTGAACACTTCAATCATCTCCTCTGGTGTTGCTTCTGGACTCTTTAATACTTTCATAGCTTTTTCCCTTTCGCTAACGTTTTTGTAGGTTGATATTAATTCTAGAATTGCTGGGTCTTCTAACTGCATTTCTATTCCTCCTTGTTTGACTATGGCTATTACTTCAAATCCATCTCGAGTCTTATAGGCTCCAGTACTCCATCCACCCACTGAATAAACATGCCAATCTGGATATGGCGCATCATCATCATGAAACATTGTGGCTGGATCAAATGGCTGAACCAAATAAATATATTCAGTTCCACCATTTTTCAGTACCGCATTAGCTGCATACTTTTCAGCTTCTGAGATGTACATAGTTGCATAAGCATAGTGCTTCAGTTTCTTAAGGTATTTGGTTGAGTAGTTAATTGCTCCACCGTGTTCATTAGCAGGAGTGATAAAGTCTCCCACATTAAATTGGTGGTTTGTTCCGTGGAACAGTGTTGTTGGCCTTTCCATTACTTTCCTCCTTGGTTGGTGAATAGGTTTAACTGATTCTTACGGAACTTGCGCTTCTTCTTTGCCTGTTCCATATTCTTATTCCGTGAAGCATTGCATTCTTTGCAAAGTGTGAATCCACCACGGAAATTGTGGAAAACACCTTCTCCCTTGAATACCCACTGAGAGCACCAAGCACAGAGTGTGTTCTGATGATTGTACATTACGGTTACCTTCCTTTTGTTGTTGGTTGTTAAATAAGCAGTTTAATGACGTACTCAGGTCAGTTGCTTACTTAGCTAGTATTATTAGCTTAACTTCTTTGCCCCTATTTACTAACCCGAGATTTGCATCAAGGTTAAATCGATCAATTATGGCTTCAATGAATTCTTTTGAGAATCCATACAAAGTATCATTAACCCTGACCTCGGTGTATTGAATGCCGCTATTAGCAGCATGAACTGATGGTCTTCCACTCCATGGTCCTGTTATAACTCTGTGTGATCCATCTTTCATCGTCAATTCAAACGAACCACTGCCATAACCACGATTGTCGTTGATTGTTCCATCATGTATGAAACCATTGACAATTGCACCATCTTCTGAAACACCAACAAAAGAGTATGATGCTTCTTGATTGTTGAATACATTGTCGTATTGTGCATACTTCAATGCTCCACTTGTTAACCGATTGTCATTTGATTCAATTTGAATCTCAAGCCAATCTCCGTTAAAGTGTAATGCAACCTTAGCTTTCAAGATTGCATCCAGCCTTGACTGGAAGTTATTGTTGTTACCTGACATTATCTTTCTCCTTTTGTTTGTGGTTGAATAACCATGTGATTTACAACCTCTTGGTTAACGGTTGGTTTATGTTATTTAATGTCCACCAATGGACATTTGTTTATTTAGTTGTTTTTTTGTGATGGAAGCAATTCACCATTGTCACGGTCACTTTTTCCCCGTCGGTTGTCTTCTGCTTGGTGTTTTGCACTCAATTCAGGGCCACGTGTATCGCCCTCGTCGTGCGTAGTCGGTTTGTTATCTGACACTATTATTCTCCTTTGTTAGTCACAGTGAAGGCTGTGCCCTGGTAGTATGTTTTGCCACCTACTACTAATGGTGGGGTCATGAAGTTAACGTCTACCAATAGACGAATTATTTACAGAGTTGTGTTGGTGTCCACAAAACTGTAAGTGCGGCAGTAACTGTAGTGCATGCAGTAGTCTGCCCAGTTGTATCGGCGTGCTCGAATCATTTCTTCTGTTGGATTCGCAGCCGCAACACGAATAGCAAGTGTACCCTTGAGGGCCTTTCGCTTGAGAGCCTTTTTGTTTTTTTGCTTTTTCACTATCTTTCTCCTTTGTTGTAGGTATTTGCATCAATGACAACAATATTGTGTTTCTTCATAATTGCATGGTTGCTGTCTTCCATTGCAACTACAAACTTGTTCTTGTAACGATTCTCAATCCTTGGAATAAGGACATTTTTTACATGGCTTGGCTCCAATCCATTCATTGCTACAGGCCTGTGCCATACACCTGTAATCATGTGATAAACTCCCATTTCTTTCAGCTTCTTAACTGTAAACGGCTTGCAAGTTGTATCGCGAGCCGTAACAACAATTAATACATACCCTAGGGCATATAGCCGTTTCAACTGTTTAACACCTTCATACAAGACTTCAGCATTCATGGTTTGCTTGTTCCAATAGTTGATATACTCTGGCACCTTAGCTTTTGTTTCATCAAAGTCTGTTAACGAAACCAAAGTTCCATCAATATCAATCAATGCCAACTTATCCATTTGCATCTCCTTGTCTTTTGTGCAACGCTTCTTGTAAGAACGAATGCATGAATACTCATTCATACGTTCTGTGATCTTCTGGTAATGCAATTCATCTCCATCCATTTCAACGTAGTGAATTCCACTCTTAGCTCCAAGCAAACGCCCAAAGCCCCAAATAACATCTGATTTCTCATCTGCCTTATCTTTATCAGTCTTTGCTTCAATGAATTCCTTCATCTCATCATTGATGTCTGAAATTGCCTCGCTTACTGTCAGCACACGCCAACAGCTACAAAACTCGTATTTCCTCATTGCCTACCTCCTTCGTTGTTGTTGCCAGAAGTCGATCTTCTAGTCATAAAAAAAAAGTATCCCCAGGGACCGAAGTCCCCAGGGATACTCTTATTCTCCGTGTGTGTATGTGGTTGTTATTTTCTTACTTTTGTTTTGCTGTCTGATGGGTGAAGCATGCAACTGCACCTGTGATGACAAGCACCGTTTCTGGTCTTTGCCGTCTGGTTCCACCTTTTATCCAGCTTTGAACGACGAACTTTGTACAACTGTTCTTGTGATAAGAACTGATTGTTGATTTCGTCATCCTCTTGCCAATCATCAAAGGCCTCTTCAATACCATCAAAGTATTCGTTATCAGTGATAACCAATCCCGATTGGTAAGGAATGCCTTCTTTGATTAACCTGTCCATTTTTGTTTGCAACTCTAGTTTCTCTAGAGCAACAGCAAAATGGTTGGCTGCATCCGAGATCATCTCTTGGATGTGCTTTACCTCGATCCGAGCATACACAACAGAAATAATCTGTGGGATGTATGCCCCGATGATGAGGAGCAGCATTACTGTCTGTATTGTCATAAGATACCTCCTAGGCATCAAATAGACATACACACACGGAAATTATGGAAATTTAACGTCGATCCAGTAAGACGAAGTATTTTAAGGACTTGCTCAGGTCCATTATCTGCTTCAATCAGCAGTTTAACGACATGCTTAGGTCGTTTATTACTTAGTTGGGAATATAACCAATTGACCATGATTGAGATTCGCAGAACCTCCGTTAAGATCAATTATCTGTCCAACCCTACTTTGCTTGTCATACCCACCAACACAACCAGCATCACTGCTTAGTGTCCAATAGGTATCTCCATATACTGCTACCAAACTGTCAACTTGGCAATGTACTGGATTGTTACTTGCTTCTACGAAAGTAATAATTGCAAGCACTGCTAATACCGCAATTAATACAGTTATTAATTTATCTTTAATAGCCATGATTATTCTCCCTTGTTGTTGTTTGTGATTCTATATGGACGACCATACTTTTCAATGAAGATGGCATTCATTATTGCCATACCTTCCTCAAATGTGCATGGTTGATCATCAAGACCAAGTGGCAGTTGTGCACCACCATTAGTCTTCATGTTCTTCTTTGCTGTTGCTTGATTCATAGCCTTTCTCCACTCTATCTGTTTCACAAGCCTTGCAGCCTTCAGTGGAGCATTAATTGATTTATGCTTAGGGCAATTCTCACTGCGTAAACAATGCTTACCCTTCTTAGTTACTGAAGCACATCGTGGTGATGTACGCATTATTGTCCTCCTTAATTGGTGGTTGATAATGACCCTGTGATTTACAACCTCCGGGTCAACGGTTGGTTCATGGACATTTATTGTCGATCCAATCAGACATGTGTTGTTTCTGTTGCCAGGTATACAACAAACCCCTCCAGAACTATTGCATCTGGTAGTTGTCCATGGTCACTAGAGAGTGATCTGGCGCTTCACCGAGTATGCTACAAGAGCAACTGCGATGAAGAGACCAAACCAGTTCACCAAGCCGAAAACGAACCCGATGATTGACATCGTGATCGCTACAGCCCAGCTAGCAACCGGGGTGAGGATGAGGACAAGAAGCAACATGATTGCCTTGTGCTCTCCTACCCAGGACCTGAGTTGGTTTATTCTATCCCCCTAAGGATAAAATAGGATAATAGGAAGGGCCTATTCCCCAGGCAGTTTAACGACCTACCTAGGTCGACAGTGGTAATTGTTCTGGTGACAGGCGTTACCAATGCCCCGAGGATCGTTAATCCCCAATCAGCTGCAAGAGCATATCGTTAGATACGCTTGCAACCTACGCGCTCGAGAGAGGCGCAGATTGCTTCTACAACAAACAAGGATTCATCCCTGTCTGCTGCAGCCTGCTGCTCTGCGGTGCGACCGCTGGTAAGACCGATCCGAAGACCGTCTGCCAACGCCGCTCCGAAGAGACTAGCTGGTGCTGCCATTATTCACCTCCTTTCGTTGGTGTAGATGGCGGGTAGGTGTGTCCTACCGACAAGGCAGTTTAACGACGTACCTAGGTCGGTTACTTACTTATTAATTAGTTCTCCATATCCTTATCTTTAGCAACAAAGCCGCCATCACAAAGGATGTATTGTAAACCGGCAATGTCACCATCAAGGTAAGCATCTCCTACTGAGTGGTAATAAGACATTACTGAATTGCTAGCTTCTTCTTCAGGAACCCACTCGCTGTGCTCATCAGTAGGATCTGACAAGTGCGTATGGCGAAGACCAAGTATATGGCCGAACTCATGAAGAAACGTTGATGAGTTTTGTTCCCAGTAACCATAATCACGCTTATCATAGCTACCAATTTCCCAGAAGTAGTTAGACATAACTATCTCTAAGTGTCTAATGACAGTAAGACCATCAGTACGCTCTATCATAGAGTCTTCGACTGATGTATCATAACTACTCCTGTCTTCGCCCGCCCATGCAGCAACATTGCCTTCTATACCATCAGCGTCATTTTGCATACGAAATGGTATAACAGCAATACCTGCCCTATCACCAGTGTATGCACCCACATACAGTGTAATCTCTTTGCCCAAAAGAGCAGAAAGATAATCAACCGATTTTGCATATATATCATACCGATCATCCATAGGTAGCATGTACTCAATAACTATGTTATCGTAGTAGACTGCCTCACTAGTATCAATGTACGTATTATAACCAATTAAGTGCTGGTATCGTACATTAAGTAGGGAAGTCCACACTGCATACTCCATGCTTGTAGACCGAGGCATATCACACACATATTGAGTAGACATAATGCTCTCCATAGGGGGAGCTATTGTGTCCACAGTAGTGGTTGTTGTGTCCTCGATAACAGGGGGTGTATATACCTGTGTAGTGGTAGTGGTATTAGCCCCACTATTCATGTACATTGCACCTAGTGTTGCAGTAGTAAACATAGTAGCAACTACTACTACTGATGCTATTGCTATACCTATCTTATGCATGCTCAGTACCTCCTTGTATACATGCCTTGTTATGCCATATATATCTACGTATGTATGTGTGTACTCACGTGTCTTGAATAACCTACGCATTACTTTCCTCCTTGATTGGTTGTTGTTGTTATTATTATATTTAAATATATTAAATATACTCATTATTGATTCTCCTTTCTAAGAGAACGTATGATTAAGGACCCCCATACCCGGGTGGGCTCGTTAAAAGACAATTAAAGTGTCTATACTACCCTTAGTACCATCTCACTATTTTCTAGTATTTTCATAACCTTAGAGTTTTATACATGTTTATAGAACTCGGTTCGCCCTCAAAAAAATTTCTCTAAAAAAATCCCTAATAGGAGTTGTTTTTGTGATACACACCTGCTAGTGTGATTCGCACATGAAACAAACCATACAAAACAAGGAGAATAACATCATGTCAGACATACACAATTATTCAATGCCACTAGAAGACCTGGCTAGAATAGAAGACCCGCAAGAAATGAAAGAGTTCTTGGAGTCCTACGATATGGGGTCCTTTGACCTAGATGATACAAGATATGAAGAAGATACAGACAACTACGAAGATAACTCACCTAGCTACTAATACCTTATTATTATTTTAATATCAAGCTCAACAAAAGAAAGACAACTACAAATGGAAACTACAATGCCTAATAACTTAGTGATATGTTCAGATAAGTTCCTGAGAACAAAAGCTCCATGGAAGATAGATGATAGCTTAATGGGTCAGCTCAAACATGACCACATGGTAGTTACCTTTGATTCATCTCTGTATGATGGTAATTATGATCAGTTACGTAAAGATATAGCTAAACCTATAAAAAAGCTGATTAGCAAGTACGAATTTCAGTACATTGTATTTATCGGAATTGGTGAAGACTGTCAATTAGCCTACTCTTTATATGTTGATAGTGATATTGATTTAGACACAGTGTTCTTGGTCAATAACCCATTTGACACAAACCTATATAATTCTATATTTAATCATTGTGCAATCTACAATTTATATACCAAGCCAGAACTATCTAATAGGTACTTTGAAGGAGCAGAAGCTAATCAGTACATTAAGACGCGCATACCAGCTCACATGTCCAATAGAGTGGCTTTAGAGATCAGTGGCTTGTTAATGTACGACAGATACTGCGTAGATTACTTCACACCAGTAGAGTCACAATTAGTAACTCTCTAGTCGAAGTCGTTCTTATTAAACTGTAGAACGTTAGGCAAACTTACATCCATACCGCGGACCACCTCTTCAGGAGACTGAGAGGTGAGTTCGCTTATATCACACACCATCATCCACTGATCTTTAGTAAACACAGTCATAGTGTAGATCTCATCATCATCAGTATGAACTGTCACCACAACGTCTTCTAGCATCTCATCGGTTTCGAATTCAAAGTCAGGCATTGGCTCCTGAGCGTACTTACGTCCTTCTAAAAACTTCTGTATCATCTTAAAGAAGAAATCCATCATAGAGACCTACTTTGATATTTTAAAAAAAATAAATGAAATTTTTGGCGGCGGACGGCTTTTTCTATAGTACTTCAAAAAGAATAAAGATCAATTATCCTGATCACGCTTATAAAGATAAATATCGTCAAGCATAGAATCAATAGCATCAGCTAAAGAATTAAGACCAGCTTCCAATTTATCTAAGTCTAAACCAATCTTTTCCTTGGGCTTAGGTTCGATACGTCTTTTAGCCACCTTTGGTTCATAGACAGTCCTATGGTCCGAAATCATGTTCAACAAGTGACTGACGTCATAATCCTTTTGAATGCGATTCCAAGCTTCTGTGTTATTCCAGTTTTCAAAATCTTTCCACATATCTTCAAAATCTTTACTCATTATTTTTAATCTTTTCTTTCATATCCAGAAAGACATCTTCATTCTCTCTGAGTTGATTAATAGCGTTTTCTCTACCTTGTGCAAAAAGTTCACCGTCATAATAGATCCATGCGCCCTTTTGGGTCATGATACCAGAGTCAATTGCAACATCTAAAACACAACCATGTTCATCAATGCCTTTGCCATAGAGAATAGAGAACTCAGTAACCTTCATAGGAGGTGCCATCTTATTTTTAATAATCTTGACCTTAGATACAATACCTATTGAATTGCCGGCCTTGTCTTTAATATCTTCTCTTTTTCTAATATCAATACGAACTGATGCAGCATATTTAAGGGCCATACCACCTGGAGTGGTTTCAGGGTTACCAAACATTACACCAATCTTGCTTCTAAGCTGATTAATGAACACCAGGAGCGTTTTGTGAGTATTGGCTTGTCCAACTAGCTTTCTCATGGCTTTGGCCATCATACGAGCTTGTAGGCCCATCTGAGCCGATTCCATATCACCCTCTAGCTCTGCTTTTGGAATTAAACTTGCAACTGAGTCGATCACGATAACTCCAAGCTCTCCTGTAGCAACTAGCTTGTCTACAATCTCCAATGCCTGCTCACCGTAATCTGGCTGAGTAAATACTAATTCATCGACATCAACTCCAACAGCTTTCATGTAAACTGGATCTAATGCATGCTCGGCATCCACGTACGCGCAGGTAAGACCAAGTTTTTGTGCTTGAGCTACAATTGATAAAGCAAGTGTAGATTTACCAGAAGACTCTGGTCCGTAGATTTCGACAATTCTACCTCTTGGCAATCCGCCAATTCCAAGAATTCTATCAAGGGATAATGCCCCTGTAGGAACAGATGGCCATGGTTCAAAAGCTGATGAACCTAATTTCATTACTGAGCCGGCACCATATTGTCTATCTATTTGAGCTATGGCTAACTCAAGTTGTTTTGATATTCCTTCAGTCATAACTATAGTTTACCACTTCCCACTAGTGCAAATCAAGCTTCTGCTCAATTGTTTTTATTTTCTCTACTACTTTTTCTTTTACGTGCAGATACTGCCTTCTTGTTTGCGGATCGGAACCAAGTAATGCATCCGATACTTTATTCAAAAGCATATATAACTTTTTTAACTCTTCGTTATTCGTGTTAACTTTATACATCTTTTCCCCTAAGGTATCGTGATATAATGGAAGCGCAAAGTATACACTACAAATGGAGAAGAGATGAACAGAAAAATAGATTTAAACCCTGACTACATCAGAGCCGTGCATCTGCTCGAGAACAAGATCAAGAACCCATTTGACTTAATTAAACTTTGGTCGATTTTTGGGCCTTGCATAGAAAATCATCCAGACATCGAAAATATTCGCAGATAACTTGACAACGATTTGACAGTTCGTGTATACTGGGTATTCGAGAGCACTAGCCAAAAGAATATGCTAAAGTCTTATAATAATAAGCGTATCGATGCACTGTCTTGATTCTGACCAAAGTAATACTTTTGAATTACTATTAAGTAAGAATTAAAAGAATCGAGGACAAATGAAGATATATCAAATATATGTTCCTGAACTTGCAGCGTATGCAAAATTTAAAGTCCTTGAACCAGAAAGTTTAGAAGACTTTATTTCCGAGTACAAGAAAGAAAATAAGCAAGTAGATATTCTTTCTTTTAGAAAAAAAGTAGTTGAAACTTTTGTTTTTAACTTAAAATCAGATATTACAGATGCATTGCGCTTGATGACTAAACAAGCTGCGCAGTCATGTCTAGACTCGTTGTTTACCGGATGCATTATGCTTAATCCCGGTTTAGATATTGACATGTGGCTCAATATAGCTTACACGGGAGTTCCTGAGGATATGAATCCCATGGAACTAGATGACGACATTTCCTCAGCATTCTTAAACTCATTAAAGAACATGCGCTCTAAATTTCCAAAGTTAGATGCTGAAGATTATCCATTTGATGGTAAGGCTAAAGCAAAACCTAAGATTCGACAAATCTCAAAGCAAAAGTATCTTGGATTAAAAAACCATTTAAGTTCTAATATTATTGGCCAAGATGCTGCAATAGAATCTGTTGTTTCTTCACTCAAGAGGTCACAAGCCGGCTTAAGCGATAATGATAGACCACTTGGAGTATTCTTATTTGCTGGTTCTTCAGGAGTTGGAAAAACTCATTTAGCAAACGTTTTGCATAAATACTTATTTGGAAACGACTACCCAATGGTCAGAATCGATTGTGGTGAATACCAACACAAGCATGAGAATCAAAAGTTAATTGGTTCTCCCCCTGGCTACGTTGGACATGATGAAGGTGGACAATTAGTTAATACAATTAGACAATTCCCATCAAGCGTAGTATTGCTTGACGAAGTTGAAAAAGCTCACCCAGATCTTTGGAACACATTTTTAAGAGTATTTGATGATGGTGTTTTAACAGATTCAAAAGGTGAAGTAGTCGATTTTAGAAATGCAATCATTATTATGACCACAAATTTAGGAAATGATAAAACTAGTGATCATCTTCTTGCCGGGGGAACTGGCTTTAATAGAGATGTTAATTATAAGACTGGAACTAAAAAAATTCCAGAAAGATCTATTCTTGAAAGAAATACAAATGACGGTATTAAAAAACACTTTAAACCAGAATTCTTAAACAGAATTGATAAAGTTGTTATATTTAACTATTTATCTGAAGAAGACTGTCAAACAATCGCACAATTAGAAATGTCTATCATTGCAGATAAAATGAGAAAAAAGGGTTACTCTTTTGAATACAATCAAAATGTTATTGAAGGTTTAATAGAAAAAGGAATAGATAGCATTAAAGGTGCCCGTGGTTTAGCTCAAGTAAGAAGAGAGCTAATGGAATCTCCACTTGCCGATAGTATGATTAATACTCCAATTCCAAGGGGTAGCATATTCCAAATGTACTACGAAGATGAGGCTTTTAAATTTAGTATTCAAAAACCTATCAAAAAAACAGGTCTATTAAAAGAAGTTTAACATTACTATAAAGGAATAAATCTTTATTTGGGAGTAGTTTATGAGATCACCAATTAGCGCAGCATCCGCCGTTGCGGCAAGCGTTAGATCAGTCCCAACCTTGCTTAAATCAAGTCGGAACACGCGGGCTTGCTAAAAAGTACGCTAAACCAGCAATGAAGGGAGCTGCTGCTTTGGGCGTTGCTAGGGGTGTTGTAGGTAGTCGTAGATCAGGCTTAGATAAAACCGTAGGTAGACCAACAGGAATGTACAATCACTAGGAGACTTCAATGCCAGCAGGAATAGGTAGAAAATATGCAGACGATATGTTTGCAGTAATTGGTGGTTTAACTAAAGCTGGAAGAGCTGAAATGTCTTTGGGCATGGGCGGAGCAATGGCCGCAACAAGAAGAAAAAATGTAATAGGTTATGGCAGAAAAGCTGCAAGACAGGGAGGCACAGTAGGTTTTGCTGCAATGGCTGCAAAAAATGTAGGTAACCTGAATAATAGGTCATCATACACACCTGCTACTCAACCAATTAATCCTATAGCATCCCCACAAGGATCTGGAAGATACGCATAATACGCTATCATTAATGATATGAATAATTGGAAGATGTATATAAATGATAATGATGATTTTGAAATGCCCAATTTCTTATATAGAACTATCATGGAGCTGATGAAGCAATCATTGGATATGGGAACACTTTTATCAAGTGATCAACAAAAACTAAGAGCTTATAAAGAACAAACTAAAAAACTGTTTAAAAATAAATGGTATGAAATAGCTAAAGCCCTTGAGGCATTTTCTATTATAGATCCATGCATATGTTCAATGGAAGAGAAAGAAATTTATTGCGACCTATGCAAGGGGGCAAGGTATATTATTAATTCATCGCTAACCCCAGATGAAATGAGAGAAGTTGGATTAATAACCAATGCAGGAATGAATGCTGAGATTATAGGTAAATTACAAAAAAGTTTAAATGAAATATTGTCGCAATACCCGTAGATTGGTGAAAAATGTCAGAATTAGAAAAACCAGATAATAAAAATAATTTTATGAAACAATTTGAGTCTCTAAGACCAGATTTGTTTTTCCCGGATCATTGGACTGATGATCAAAAAGAAAAAGCAGTAGATTTAATTAGACCGCAAAAAACTAGAAGTGCAATGTTTTCTTCTATACCAATGAATTGCGAAGCTGAGAAATGTATTTTTGCAACAACATGCCCATTGCTAAAAGAGAATCTTGCACCAAAAAACAAACCGTGTCCAATAGAAATGTCAATGGTTGCTCAATTCACTACAGAATACTTAGAACAATTAGATGTTAATCCAAACAATTTAGTAGAAGTTTCAATGGTTAGAGACTTAGTAGACCAAGAAGTTCAATATCTACGTAAAACAAAGTTACTTGCAAAAGAACATTTTATTCAAGAAAATATAATTGGAATTGATCGAGATGGTCAACCAATACTTAAGAAGGAATTGCACTTAGCGGTTGAGTTAGAAGACAAGCTTCATAAGAGAAGAAAAGATTTAAGAAATCAACTATTGGCCACCAGAGAAGCTAAGGCTAAGGTTGGGCAAGTTCAGTTAGATACCGCTCAAGCAATTTCAGACATCATAGGAAGAGTACAGGCTGTAGAAAGCCAAAGAGAAAAACTGCTAAGAAAAAAGCTTGGTACATCAGAACTAGATGACTACATCATAGACTCTGAGGTGGTTGAAGAACAAAAGGAATAACTCATGCCTCGCAAGTTAACAAAGGCTGAAAAAGCTCTCAATGCAAGTAGAAAAAGGTATGGCTACAAAGGCTTACCTGGACTTGGTATAGGCGCTGTATCTCCTTTGCCAGTTGGAGCAGATGAAACAGCTCCTGTATTTGGTGAATTGTTTTCAATGTTTAGAAATTTGGGTAGAGAAGTATTTTCAGATCTAGATGCAGACGCTTCAGATGCTAAAGTAATGGAGGCAATTTCTAGGAATATTGAAACTCCAGCAACTGTGGGATCTTCTGGCTACAGAGCCGCATTTGGAACAGTAGATGAACAAATAGCTGGATACAAGAGATTTGAATCAGCATACAGAAAAGCTATTCAGATAGAACTAAACGAAGGTGTAGGAAATTCTGAGGCTAGAAAAATATTGTTACGAAAGGCGTTAGACCCATCATCTCAAATAAATCTTAATTTAATTTCAAGCAGACAAGCTCAAAGGGAGTTGAGAGAAAATTTTGGATCAAATGTTTTTCAAACAGAAAGAGTTATAAAAAACATAGGACTGCCAGGCATATTCACTCCGTCTACAAACCCAGCTAGAGTAACTTCAAGATACGCTGTTTCATCAGCGGGTGGATATGAACCAGCCATTGATATGCTGCAATCAGCAACTTTTTCAATAGACCCATCTGCTGTAAGAGGCGCCTATACTCCTCCAAGTGCGTCTCTTAGGATGGGTATGAGCTCACTGCCGTCTTCTAGAACTTTAGAACAAAGAATGGCAAGAGGCGGAAGATTATCTTTTGAACATTTGCCAGATGGCGCAATACTTCATTCGCTAGACATAGAAGCAGAAGATGTTACGCCAGATGCTTTAATGAGATCACTTTCAATTGGTAGTGATAAATTGTCAAAAGATGCAAGTGGTAATATATCAATTAGTCCACTACCAGGAATAGAAAATCAAGAATTTGGATCTGCTTTAATAACACCAAAGCTAAAAGGCTTACCATCAACAGATCCAACAGATTTAAGCAGAACAATCGATTTTGCTACAGCAACAGCAAGAAGGGAAACTGAATTTGGTGTAGCTTCTGCAAAAGTTAATATTTTTGATGCAAGTAAAATATTTGATTTAACAACTGGGGAAGGAAGAGAATCAGCTGCAAAGCACTATATCAAAATGCTTGAAGAGGTGAATAAAACAGGTCACTATGTAGTTGCAACAAACGCTGAAGCATATGACATACCAAAACTTGCTCAAACACTCAGATCTATAAAAGAGTTTGAGAGTATGGGTGGATTGCCTGTACTTGAACAGTTTGAAGAAAAAATGGCAAATGGTGGTTTAATAGACACGCTTGGATTAGCTAGAGATGTGCTTAATAATAAATTAGCTCAGAGATTATCTACAGCAACAAGTAGCACTGAAGAAAAAGCTTTGCTAGCATTTAAAACATTATTATCAGAAGATGTAAGACATACAACAACAGTAGCTGGTCAATCCGTTTCTGGATTTGGTTTAGGAAACATGTTGCAATCAACCAACTTACTGCAGTTAATGGCAGAATCTGGAGATACTAATCAAATTGATTTAATTAATACCTTAGCTACATCAAATGCAGCACACACAGGTCCAGTTGACAGAAGGGTATCACTGTATCTTGCATCACATATGAATAATCTTGATTTTGCAGATCCAGATACCGGGTTAGACTTATCACTTTTGCCAAAAGATGTTAGAGAAAATATTTTAAAAGCTCAAAGAAACATAGCAGCATCAAGAGCAACGGTACTAACAACAAACATTTCAGATCCAAGGGAATTAGTTCGTTCAGCTTATGATCACATAACTAAAAGTGATGCAATACAAAAAGTTGAATTGGGGATATCTCCACAAGGAACAGAAAATGCTGTTTCAGAACTTGCTGGTCTCAAAGGAACTATAAAGTTTGACCCTAATTCAAGAACGTTTAAGCTATTTACTGGACCTGATGCAGTAGCTCAATCCTTACCAGCAGGCTTTGATGCAGAAGCCCATATTAGAACTACCTTACAACAAATGAGAAGTGTACCAGCTGGATCTGATTTACCAAATAATCAAACTCAAATACTTTCATTAGGAGTAAGTCCAATGCAAATTGGAGAAATTGATTCTATTAATAAATTGATAACTGGCTCAAGAACAACTCCATTAATAGATGCAGTTATGCCAAGGATAACTGATGCATCAGAAGCAGACTTTATTGGTGGATTAACTGCAACAAGAAGTACAATCAAGCTACCGTTTATGGAAGACACTGGGACTATACCTACATCTGTAACTAGTTTAATGAGAGGTAGGTTTGAGGCAATAATGCCAGCAATGGCAGATGTATACAGAGATACCTTATATAAAGCCGGCATTGGTTCAGCATCAATAAATCCAGAAATTAGATCAGCATTTGTTACACTATCTGAACTTACTTCGGCACAAGGTGCAAGAAATACTGGTCTTGTACAATCCGCATTGAGCGGACTTGATGACCTATCTACGCCAGAAGGGATTCTTAATAACGCAACAAGGGTAACAGAAATGCAAGCAAAACTTGGCGACAGTATGAAACACTTTAGTGATCTAGGAATCTTTCATGCTGGTACACAACAAGAACTTGTTAGAGGCGAAAGTCTTTTTATGGTCCCATCTTCTATTCTAGGAAAAGTACAAACATTAGATTCATCTGGTAAAAAAGTTGGGCTACTAACACAAGAAGGACTTAATTCACCATTTAGTGCAGTAAGACTTTCGGTAGCAACTAGAGGGGATCCTGATCTGAATCCAACAATTAATGCGGTTCTTGGCGGAGAAGCTCTTAGGGGTAATGGAGCACGAGCAAGAAGAGCTGCTTTTGTAGAAGCTAGGTCAACATACGAGGCTACTCACGAACTATTTGCGCCTTATGTCGGAAGACCAGAAGCTATGGTAGAAGCAGGATTGGCAAGTAGTAGAGATCAAGCATTAGAACATCTTTCATTTTTTGGTGCAGCAAGTAGAACACGAGAAAGAACTGCCAGAGTAATGGAACTATTTGAAAAAACTCAAAAAAGTGGAATAGTAATAGCTTCAATTGAGGGAGAAGCAAGTGGCGCAGGAGATATAAAAAGAGTTCTTGACACAGTTGCAGATGGAATAGACTCTGACACTTTAGCTGAGCTAAAAGGCTTAACCTATAATTTAGCAGGTGTAACAGAACAAGGTGTCACTTTAGCCCCAAGAGTTTCACAAGAAGCGCTAAGAGAAGCTGGTAGACTTTCAACAGGAATAGCAACAGATTTAGCTAAAAGAACGTCAGGAACATCGCAATTAGATTTATTAAAAGCAGGAATCAGAAGGGGTGAAGAAAGTCCTGAGTTTTTTGGTAAATTAGAAAAAGCAACAAACGCAGCTAGTGAATTTGGAATTAATAGAGACTTAATGAACAAAATGAAAAAAATTAAACCTAAAGTTTATGGTACCGTAGCAGCTGTGGCTGCGCTAAGTGCGGGTTACTATTTAGCTACAAGGAAATCTAAACAAGATCCATTAGATGAGGTAATGGAACAACAGCCACTGGAACAGACAGGACCAATGTCAATTAGGGACTTTAATCAAGTTGATAAAGCAATGGCAAGTCAAACCTCATCAAGAAGAGATCCATTAGTCACAGCTGGAGTTGTAGGAAATTTAGATCGAAATAAAATAGGCCATACCCAAATGGGCGCAAATAAATATAATCACCTTTACGGAGCATAGATATGCCACTAAGATCAACAATGATAGACATAGGCACAAGAGGAGCCAAGGCCGTTAGTACAGGTGCAATGAACTATTCTGGCATGGGCACAGCAGGCAAAGTTGGAATTGCAGCACTTATGGCCTATAAAGGAATAAAAGGACTATACGATGCAGTTGCACCAGCCACAATAGACGCTGGAATGGACATTGCTTTTGGTGACCCGCAAGCAGATAAAAAAGTATTAGGAAGTGACTTAAACCCTACCGCGATGTATGGAGCATCAGGTCTGCCTGGATCAAGATTTGCAGGAAGAATGTATGCGCCAAACGCTATAAAAAAGGGAGCAAATATTGGTGGTAAAACAGCTTTCGGATTTGCTGCTGGCGGTGCAGTAGCTGGCGCATATGCTGGAGCAAAGTTTGGCAAAAAACTTGGTTTTGGAGCCATGGGCACAGCTGCTTCAACAGCAGCTGGTGCATTCATAGGAGGCTCAATAGGCACAGCTGGTGCTGTATCTGGCCCAATAGCAACAGCAAAGGCCAACCAGCAAATAATGACTCAATCACCATTTTATAATCAATCAGCACTTACTGCTGAAAGATTAAATGCAAGCGGAAATATAGTTCTCGGTATGCATAATCAGAGGAGAGGCTAATGGCCAGAAAAGGAGCAGCACCTAGTCCGGCAGAGGAACCAGATGTAAGTTCTGGTTTTGACTTTGGTCAGTTTACGCCAGGTGTAAAACAAGCTGCACTTATTAACGCTAGACGCTATGGCAACACGATGCTTAATGGCGGCTTTATGGATGTTGCTGGTAGTGGAACTGCTAGGCAGGTTAGAAGAGCCCAAAAATATGGTGGAGTTGTAAATGGTAAAATGCACACACCAGGAGGTGCAACATCATTCTTTGGTGGAGGTAGAAATCCATATAACGTATCACCGTTCTTAGCAAAAAGGGCAGCTAAAGCAGCAGCAGCTAGTAAAACATCAATGGCAGGTCCAGCTCTGGTCAACAACATAAATCCAAGGGCAATAAATAGATTTAATACTGTTGGCGCACTTGGTGGTGGAGATATAAAAGGATCATATAACGCTTTTCAAGTTATCAGTGGAGGTATAAACAATTTAGGAAAAAGAGCTGCGAAACATGAAGGCCTTAGAAAGACAATGGGCCTTGCAGACAACTTTGATGGAGAAAAGGATAGGGTTTTTAGCGGTGGAGTTTTAGGAAGAATAGACACTCTTAATAAGTTGCATGGCATAGAACATACTCTAAGACTTGGAGAAGCTAAGGGTGGAGCTAGCGCTTTGCAGGGAAGAGCTTTAAAGAAATTTACAACAGCTCAAACTCAAAGAGCAACAATGGTTCAAAATATAACGCAAGTACAGTCGGCAGCAAACCCAGGAATGAATGCAATACAGAATGGAAGAAATGTTAGGCTTCAAGCCCAACTAGCAAGATCAGCAAGTAGAAGAAGTATGATGGCTGGTTCAACCATTCTTGCTCCTGGAACCGTTGCACCAGTTGGTGCAATGACTGCCGCAGCTAGAGGAGCTGCGATAACTGCTACAGCAACCGCAAATGCTGCAGCCGCAACTAATGCAGCAGCAATAGCTGCAAATCCATCAAATGCAGTAGCATCGACTATGACAACAGGAGTAGTAAGCAATAGACTAACTTCATTTTATAACGGTGCTCTAAATGTAGAAAATATGAGCGGAAGAAATCTTGCAACTTTGAATAAAGGTTTTAAGGCAATACATGGTGGAGACAAAGCTGCAAGCCGTGGAGCCATGGCACTATTTAAGACTGAAATGTCAGCTGGAGGGAAATACGGAGGCAATGCCCTAATGCGCGGTCGTGGTGGAATAAAAATGATGACAACTGGCGCGCAGATGATGAAGGCTGGATCTAGAGGCGCAGGCATGCTTGCAATGAGGACAGGAGCAACAAGACTCGGTGGCGCAGCATTAGGGCCACTTTCGATAATGGCCAACGCTCAATTGATGTATGATATAGGTAAGGGTGTTGGTAAGATAGCAGTTGGCGGAATGAATTTTGCCAAGGATGCAATTAAGTCAATGCAAGGAACTATTAATAAACCAATGTTTGGTACAGGATTTAAAGACAATGAAGTAGCAGCAACTTCAAGATCTAGAGGTGTCATGGCAATTCAAAATTCAAGGCTTAATGCAAGAAGTTTACTTGGATCAGAAGCTGGCATGATGGCGTCTCATTTTGGATAACCTATGAACTCTTTGCAAAATAAAACAATAGCATTTAGAAAATCATTAGAAAAACTTTCTAGAGAAGATTTAATTGAAATTATTAAAGACCAAGATGTTGAAACATTCAAACAAATCAATAGAATTGAATGGGTTTTTAAAAATAAATTAAATCATCTTAACTGGTCTAGTGGTGAACCAATTGTGGAAAGACCATTAACAAATAGAGAACTAGCACTTTTGGTTGATGAGCCATTTGAATTAGATCTTGAATTAATGGATTTAGGAATTTCAGCTGAACAACAAAGGCAAATACACATAGCTAAAGATCCATGTGTATGGGCTAGACAATTTCTTGAAGCAGAAACTAGAGTATATCAAACTCTTATTCTTCGTGACCCATCGGTAAGAAAAGTTCTTAGAGCTGGTCGTCGTCTTGGCAAAACTTTTAGTATGGCTATTGCACTTATTCACTACAGCTACACGCACAAAGACGGAAGATGTCTTGTTATTGCACCAATGAAATCACATGTTGAATTAATTTACCAGGAAATTTTAAGACTTGCTTCTAAGAATGAAATTGTTACAAACTCAATAACAAGAAAAGTAACAAGCCCTCAATTTATGATTCAATTCAGTAATGGTTCAACCATTAGATTCTTCACATCAGGTATGCGCTCAGGTGGCAAATCAGACGTTGCTCGTGGTCAGGAAGCACACATGATTGTATTAGACGAAATGGACTACATGCATGCGGACGACTTAGACGCGCTTTACGCAATGCTTCAAAAGACAGCAGAAGACCAACCTGACAAGGTATTAATTGGTGCCTCTACTCCTACTGGTAGAAGAGAGAGATTTTGGGAATGGTGCAGAAGCGAAAGATTTAAGGAGTTTTGGTTTCCATCATATTGCAACCCATATTTTTCTAAAGATCAAGAAGATGAATTTAGAGAACAATATTCAGAGATTGGATATAGACACGAAATTGAAGCTGACTGGGGCGAAGATGCAGAAGGTGTTTATCCTAGAAAATATGTTGACAAAGCATTTATGGAACCAGGCTGGGATTATCATCCTGAACTTACTTCAGCAAGAAGCTTTCACACAATAGGCGTTGACTGGGATAAGTATGGAGCTGGAACTAATATAGTTGTTCTCGAAGCCTGTTCTGATACTTATGAAGAAGAAAGATTTAGAAACAAAGTAAAAATTTGCTATAGAGAAGAAATACCTAGATCAGAATATACATTAACCAAAGCTGTATCTAGAATAGTTGAACTTAATAATATTTTTAAACCAAAACATATCTATGTTGACAGAGGCTATGGAGAAGTCCAAGTCGAGCTGCTACATAAGTATGGGGTTGAGAATCCTATCAGTGGTTTGAAAGAAAGAGTTAAAGGCGTTAGTTTTAGCGAAACTATAGATGTTAAAGATCCATACACAAAACAAAATATTAAAAAAGAAATTAAACCATACATGGTTGATAATCTTAGGCAGTATTTGGAAAAAGAAGTTTTAGCTATTTCTGAGAGAGATGCAGAAATATATATGCAATTGATTTCTTATGTTGTGGTAAGAACTACTCAAACTGGAAGACCTGTATTTGAAGCCGGCGGTTCAGCAGTTGATCACGCGCACGACGCTTTAATACTAGCACTTTTGGCTATTACCGAAAATTACAGCGATTTGCACAAAGCTCGTTTTGCGTCAAGAACAGAATCATTCTCTAACACTTTCTTTATGCCCAAACCAGTAAGCAGTAGCGATGATGACTATAAAGATGATAAAATAGGGTCTACCTTAACTGGTAGAGCAGATAAACTAGCACCGCAAAAATTTGGTTATAAAAAATCTTTTGGTGGTAGATCTAATTCAAAGATTAAAAGAAAGACATTTTAATGGCACAATATGGTTTAGGACAAAGTAATCCTGTAGAGGATGTATTTTCCGATACAGCTAATGAGTCATCAAGTCTTCTTTCGCTTGGTGCCAGAAATTCCATAAACAATATGTATGGAAATAACACTCCAGAGACAAGGTATATAACAACATTATCTCAGCCAACAATTACGGAAGTAAGAAATAATGTTTATTACTGTGAGTCTGTGATTACCCAGTTATTAAAAGAAATAGAATCAAACCTAGACCAAGTAAATATTAACGCCTATTGCAATATTGATTTGGAAAATTCACACAAAGCCGTATGGCAAGATGCCTTAAAGCATAATGAAAAAGCCAGCCTTCTTTCTTTCCCAAATTTTATTCCATATACAGAATATGAATTTGCGTCTAAGCACCTGTGCAGATCTTGTAGAGAATTAATTAAGCAATATGATTTGACCATAAATTATACATCTTTTGGTCATTTGGCCGAAACTAAAAAAGTATTGTCATATTTAAGAAATGAAATATTAACAATTAAAAATATAGTTACACATCAATTTGGGGAGGAATATAGGGATGAAACAGAAGGCGAAATTGCAAGGCACTTATCCGATTGGGCAAAGACAGCACTCCACTATACGAAACAGCTTGCCAAGGAAATCACAGACTCGCCAACATCAATTCCCCAATCCGAATTGGATCAAATCTCTAAAAAACAAGCAGCGCAATTCCAAGCTTTTTTTTCGATCAAAATAAACTCTTATACATCAGAAATACAATCATTATCCAATGGACTAAAAAGAGATACTGTAGATACCTGTAGTGTGTTCTATTCCAATTTCCTACTACCAGCTCTTAGCTTTAAGTCAAAAGTTGTAGAACCATTAATGTTAGACTTTACAACAACATCGATAGGAAACGATTGTCCAACTTTATTGGGCGAAATTATTGTAGCAAGAAACTCTATAACAGGGAACTTGGGATCTGTCACTTCTGACTATGTTGAAAGAAGAGTTCAAATGAGCAAAAAGCTAGACGCTCTTTCTCAAATGATAAGACTTAAAAGAAGATATGTAAACTACATAACACAATTAGAATCTTTAGCCGCGCAAAGAATAAAAGTTCTTGTTACCGTAGAAACAGAAGAATTAGAAAAGTATAAACAAATATTCTTTGACATTCCTGTTGACTCTGAAAAAAGAATGGACCTAAGATCATCTCACGGTGATTTAGATGGACTAGACGGAGACGCTCACCCACAGTATTTAAGAAGAGATGGTGGGACAATCACTGGAAATATTGATGTAGCCGAAGGTGTAAAAATTGGCGGGGTAAGTGTATCAAACCATGCTCACTCTGGCATAGACGGCTCAATGCCAATTAGCGCATCTGTCATAGACTACGCATCAGCTAGAGATGATTATTATAATGCAGCTCTGACTAGCCCATACAGTAATATAACTTTAACCAATTTAACACAAAGCATTTTAACTGGCGGCGGCATAGTATTCGATGCGACGTTTGAAGTAGAAATAGAAGATGATAAATTAAACTCATATGAGTTTGAAATATTGTATAATGAGGTATAAATATGACTTGGTTTACTTATACAAAAGTTTCAGCAACAATAACTCCTCCCGTAAGAAGGAAGATAATATTTCCATACTTAAATGAGCATTTAAAAGTTGGAGATTGGCTTCAGGTTAATCTTAATGATTTAGATTTAAATAGGTATTATTATTTTGAAGATGGCCTTATTAAGAACAAGGCTGATTCAGATTCTTATGTTGTAGTTTATGAAACCGATACTACGTATACAGTTACTCAAAGCTTATTAGTGGGCACACCGTTGTTGCCTAGCTATAAAAACAATCTGTGGTTCAAATCAGCTACAGCTGTTAACGCAAGTGAAAAGCCATTGGGTAATTATTATATTTATTACCATAAAGATGATGTACAGTATTTGTCTCTATCAGGCAACAGTTATGTTTCTACTACCAACCCAGGTGGAGCAAATTTTATAGGAACTGAAACTCAAGGATCAGCTAATAGTATAAACTTCCATTCAACAGTAGTCACTGGAGATTCTTCAAATTCAAGGATTGCAAACATAAGCTATTTAGGTGATGTTGGAATCTGGAATAACAAAAAGAGTTCAACTCCTGGTTCAAAGTTAATGGGATCTTTTTCGGGTCCAGATTTAAAAATATATGCACAAAAAAGCCCAAGCTCTGGAACAGCAACTTTAAAAATTGTAAAGATTTCAGCTAATGGAGCTGGCCAAAGTGTCATAAAAGAAAATATAGAACTAGACTTTTATGCCTCGACAACTCAGGAAAGCCAATTGGTATATACGTTTAGCATTACCGACTTGAATATGTTTTCAACGTATGATGAAATATATGGGGAATTTACTTTTGAAATTGAAGTAAAATCAAACAAAAACGCAAGCTCTACAGGTAACGATATAAAAATAGAAAATTATTCTTTTTCTAAAAACTACTTGCTAGAAATAGATCAAGAAGAAATTAATTCGAGCATATCTTTTAAGACAACAGGTAGTGTGAAATAATGGCAAAAATAATTAAAACAATAACAGGCTTAAAACCTGATCAAGATTATTTAATAGCCTTAAAGGTTAAAAATACTGAGATATCAGCAATAGATGATCCTTATGAATCTATCAGAATCCACACGCCAAAAGATCAAACCATTCCAGGCGCAATAGATATAAGTACATTCTATATTTATGGAAACTATAAATCTGTTATGTTTGAATTTCAACCAACGGTAGAACTAGATGTTAACGGGTATAAATACGAGCTTTACTCAGATGCTCTCGGTGCAACGCTCATTTCTTCGGGTATTGCAACATCAACAGTATTTTCAATAGACGTTCCAGACAATAGCAATGCAGCTAATCCCGATGCAGCACAAACTGATGTCATTTACTATGGACGAGTAAAGACTATTGACACTTCTGGTAATGAAAGTGGTTGGACTCCAAGCTCTGGTCTTAAAGCTTCAACAGCCACAGACATGATTCAGGGTTCTCACATTTCAAGTTTAACAGCTGCAAAGATTACTGCTGGAACAATTGGTGCACATGAAATAATTCTAAAGCAACAAGGTGTTCAATACAGCATTACAGCTCCAGCAAATATGGCAATTATAAGATCATCAAACTATAACGGTACTTTTAATAACACTACTAATATTTGGACTTCTGGATCAACCGGATGGGTAATCAGTGGTGACGGAAGAGCAGAGTTTTCAACAGCAGCAATTAGAGGAACACTCACTGCTGGATCAGTCTTTATCAATGCCAACAACCGTTGGAAGAGTAGTGAGTATGGTGACACAATCACAGATGCTATATTCAAAGTCGGAACTTCAACTAATTATATGTTTTACAATGGTATTGATACTCTTGAAGTTAAAGGAACGATAAGAGCTACAGCAGGCAAAATAGCTGGTTGGGATATAGTTGGAGACAATCTTGCATCTGGGGGAAATTATAACGGATCAATTTCAATTGGACCAGGTAATGGACCAAATTCCTTGGAAACCGGTGGACCAACCGGCGAGTTATACATTGATGCTGGAATAAGCCCAGGTTATCAAGCAGCTGCAGAATACAATGCATACTTTGCAAGATGGTCCAGATCAGGTAGCCAAGGTGCTGACTATGCAATGGCTGCTGCGCCAGATGGAATTGCGTATCAATATAGCGAATCTGATAAATTTGAATTTAGATTAATTTCAAACGTTCCGTATATAGTTGTAAATGGAACTCAATTTCAATTAACAATTGGGGGCGGATCCTCTAGTGGTGGAGGGCAGACCGGTACTGTCCCTATCGATCCGGGGCCTGTAACAACACCGACACAATGTAGTTGTGCAATTGTCGGCACATATACTGGTGTTGCTTGCGGTCCTGAACTTATGTGCAATGGACCAGGATGTTGGGATGGTTGTAGGCGTAATACTTATGATTATTACATAAGTAACTGTGTAGTGTCGGGAGCTTGCACATGTTCTGGAGTCACATGTCCTGGTACTGTTGTTACAAGATCTTGCTCTGCTCCGACAGTATGTCAATAACAGATATGTGATATAATAATTTTCTAAATTAGGAGAAACCATGACTCACATCACAGTACCATCAACATGTTTTGCATATGTTGTAGATGGAGAAGTAGGACATTTGCATTTTATGGCCAATGTCGTAGAACACGCTATTGCGGCAATGAAATCAGATCCAAAAGTTATAGAAGTACCAGAAGAGTTAGCTCTATTAATGGAACCAACAGTTGGCTTTGGCTGGACTTATGTAGATGGCAATTTTGTTCCACCACCAGAAACAGTGTGATATTTTCTGCTATACTATAAATCATTATTTGAAAAAAGGACAAAATCATGACCGAAGAAGTAACAGCACCAGAAGCTAAAAAAGAATTTAAAATTGAGATTACTCTTTCAGAAGCTAACGTAGCATACAAGAGCGATTTCCCTGAATCAGATACCGTTTTTTGGCTTGAGTGGGTAAAAACAATCATTTTACAAAAGACGCTTAGCAACTTAAATCAAGAAGCTAATTAAATTAATATAAAGGTCTACTATATCTTAGTATTCCCTCGTGTTTAGGCGGCTAAAGAATGGCTATTAAAAAATATTTCCCTGTACGCAATGACGAGTCCGCAGGAGACTTTGTTGCCAAAAAGGTAAATCCAGAAGACACAAAGTCAATAAGTAAAATATTTAAAGTAGCCTCTTTGGCTCTTGGGTATCAAGGAACAAACTATTACTACGCAGGTAGAAGTAACTTTGAACCATCTCCATATGACTTTGAAAGAATCCTTCAAGCAGTAGATACTGACTCCTATGTCAAACAAGCTGTTTCAAAATATAAAGATCTATTTTGGAAAGAGGGCTGGAAAATAGTCGGAGAAAATCAAGAAGCTGTTTCTTATCTGTATCAAAGAATAGATTATATGGAAATGGCAATGAAGAGACCATTCTTGGATCTGCTTATTGAAATGTCAGATCAGCTGATCAAGTTTTCAAATGTTTTTGCTGTAAAAGCAAGAGGCGATTTGAATGATTATTTCCCAACAAATCTTACTCCAGTAAGTTCTACTCAACCAATAGTTGGTTATTACTTAATCCCTACTGAACAAGTAAGAATAATGAGAGATAAGTACAACAGACCCAAAACATACTTGCAAAGAACAGACCCAGCAACTTATGCGCCAACTGACCGAGATCCAGTTTGGTCAGCCGACAGAGTAATACATTTATTCTTTGATAGAAAACCTGGTAGAGCTTTTGGTACGCCATACTTGTCTAACGTCATGGATGACGTAGTTGCATTGAGACAAATGGAAGAAGATATTCAAAATCTTGTTCACAGAGAATTATTTCCATTATACAAATATATTATTGGAACAGCCGATCAACCAGCAGAGCCAGATGAAATAGAAAAAGCTGCTTCAGAGATAGAAAATTTAAGATCTGAAGGTGGATTAATTCTTCCATACAGACATGATGTTGATATAATTGGAGTTGGCAAAGAAACGCTTGATGCAAACAATTACCTACAACACTTTAAGGAAAGAGTGTCTGTTGGTCTAGGAGTTGCTCCTCACCACCTTGGCATGACCATGAATGGTGGAAATAGATCGATGTCAGAAAGATTAGACACTTCTCTTTATGACAAGATTAAGCAATTCCAAAAGCAATTTGCTGAGATGGTAAGACTGCATATATTCAACGAACTTCTTTTTGAAGGTGGATTTGATCCAATTGAAAACCCTATGGAATCATCCATGTCCGACAGATGCTACTTTAAGTTTAACGAAATAGATACAGATACTCAGGTCAAAAAAGAGACACATATTATTCAAAAGTATGTTAATTCATTGATTACCTTAACTGAAGCAAGAACTGAAATTGGAATAGATCCTGAAGCACAGATGGATGATTTGTTTAGTGCAATTCAAACAGATCAACAAAAAGATATTATCGATGCACAAGCTACGGCTAATCCTCCCGCCGTTGCAGTTGCGGGAGACAAGCAGGCATCAGCCAAAAAAGGTTCAAGAAACCTGCCCTCAAAAAGAAAAGGCGTAGGCAATACTATTAGACCCCAAAATCAAAACGGAAGAAAAACTTCTCCAAATATAAAAAGATCGGATCCCGATTGGATTAATACTGTTGAGAACTTGCTTCAAGAACAATATGATGTTAAGATAGAGGAGTCAGACTTAACCATTCAAAGTGAGGAATAATGCCGTTCATGATAACATCAGACACTTCTAAGCAATATCTTAGAGAAGAAGACGCAGTAAAAGGTTTTGAAATTGCAGTCGGAAATGGCCAGACTCGTATGGCTCTTACAATTCTCGTTGATGTGATCAATGGAATGATGAACATTTTTAATTCTGTTGAAGATGAATTAGAGGAAGAAGAAGTAACAGCAGCAGTTGTTGTTGAAGAGCCCAAGTTACAAAAACAAGTTGTGGTTAACGAACCTCTGGAAGAAGAAGTTCAACCAGTAGTTAAACCAGTTGCC
>OFRA01000021.1_pt1 | contig 41502 bp, 59 predicted proteins | sample 1543001 | NCBI WGS metagenome assembly OFRA01 (sample SAMN07774221, study PRJEB24372) | wastewater metagenome | isolation source: Lake Maggiore Verbania | place: Italy: Verbania | collected 2015-12 | reverse complement strand
AATGAAATGGAACTTGATCTTGAGTTTGATCCTCAATATGGTGCAAGGTTTATTGAGCAGTTACAAGATCAAATTTCTGATATAGAACTAGAGATAGAACTAAACTTTAGCAGACCAATTGCTGATTTGCAAGAAGAGTCTTCTGATTTATCTAATGATCTAACATTAATGGATCGCATTACAGACGGAATTAATAAGAAATATGATGCACAAGCAGAAGCCCTACAAAGAGTATCAGATGTAAATCAGGAAATTTTAAATCAGCAAAAGAGTCAACTAGATATTGCAGGCGCTCTTTCACAAGGAGATATTGCTGCTGCTGCTCGTGCAGCCCAAGAAGCAAGGGCGCAGTCTGCTGCTGCTGCATCACAGAGGGCTGGTGGAGTATTAGATGCAGCAAGACAAGCAGAGGCCTCAGCAGTTCGATCTCCAGGAGGCTTAACTAGAGCACAAATAGAAGAGCGTCAGTTCCAGATAAGTCAACAAATATTCCAAATAGAAGAGCAGTCAGAAGCAAGACAGCGTTCTATTCTTGCACTACAAGACCAGATTCGTGGTATTGAAGAAATTCGCACACAAAAACAAAAAGATATTAGTGATATACAAGATCAAATTGCTGCTGGTGAAAGAGTCAGAGAAGCGTTCATTAGAGAAACCGTTCTTCCACTTGAAATACAAATTGAAGAACTTCAGGCAAAAAAGCAAGTTCATATTGCCAGCATCGCAGGACTTGAACAAAGAATTCTTGATATACAATATGAAATATTAGATCCTTTGCAAGCAGAAGCAGATATTCTTCAAAAAGAATATGAGGACGCTATTGATTTGATTAATCAAGAAAAACAACATTTTGAAGATCGAGAACTAGCACTTATTGCAGCAACAGAACAAACTAAATTACTTGCAGAGCAGGCTAAAGGTGTTGAAGCAGCATTTACAGCAGCCAAAAAAGTTTATGATGAAATTAAAAGCAAAACAGTTACAGTAACAGTTCAGTATGTTTATGCAGGAGGCTCAGGCAGTGGATCAACGGTGACAGGAACAAAAGTTGTTGATGGTAGAACTGTTATAACTGGACTTGAAAAAAAGATGTATGGTGGCAGAATAGATGGTTACATGGGGGGCGGTAAAGTAAGAAAAGCATATATGGCTTATGGTGGAGCAGTTGGTTCTGATACCGTGCCAGCAATGCTAACTCCAGGAGAATTTGTTGTAAACAAGGCATCTTCCAAAGCGTTTACTCCATTTTTAACTGCTATTAATGAAAGCAAGTACCCTTCAGTTTTAGCAAATAAAATATCTAATGCTAGGCCAATATATCAAATTCCAATTCAAACATCTTTAAATCAGCCATCATATAACATTTCTACACCAGTATTTAATACTTCAGCAAGCAATATGGCAAATGCATCATACAATGATAACTCTAGCGCAGTGTATAATTATAGTGTAGGTATTAGTGTTGGTGGAACCAATGCATCACCAGAAACAGTAGCGAAAGCAGTTATGAACGAAATTAAATATTTAGATTCTCAAAGAGTCAAGAATCAGAAGGTGTCATAATGGCTACATCCGCTTATTTAACTGGCAGAAGAAGATATCAAAGACCACAGGCAGCGCTTTGGGCTAACAATCCAGGAACTCTAACTGGTGGAGTTTATGTTCCTAATGGACAAGAAGTTGGTGCCAATACAGCAGAAACGGACGAAGATCTTTTAAATCAGTTTATTGTTCTTTCTGATCATAATAGAAGTGAGATTTCTTTTACCCCGCAAAGAATAGAACAACGTCAACGCACCATCAATGGCCGTATGAGATCCTATCATATTGCAGACAAGATGCAAATTAGTTTTTCTTGGAGTATGCTTCCGTCTAGAGCATATTTTCAAGTAGCAGCATTTAATGAAAACACGGGAATATCTCCATACAAAAATAATACTCAAGAATTCACTGCAGATGGTGGAGCAGGCGGGGTAGCAATACTAGACTGGTATAACAATCACACAGGACCATTCTGGATGTATCTATCATATGACAATTATGCAAACTTTAAAGAAGATGGGGAGATAGTAAATAACTCTTTTGGCCACCTCGCACAATATAATGAAATTATTCAAGTATATTTTGCAGACTTCAACTATTCTGTAGTCAAGCGTGGTGGCGATAACTTTGACATGTGGAATATATCGGTAACTCTGGAAGAGGTCTAAAATGTTTGTAAGCGAAGCATTAAAGACTCACCTTGAAACATCAGCAACAATAAATCTTCAGTCTCTTGTTTTGGCTGAATGGAATATGAATATGCCAGATAATATTTTTAAGGTTGGTAACTATCGATATCGCCCAAGAGATGTAAATTCAATTTATAGAACCATTCCATCAACATTTGATCAATTAGATGCTGGAGAATATTATACTGGTGCAACCGATGCAGATGTTGTAATTGACGGTGGATTTGAAAACGACGGGACCCCACAGCAGTTTACTTTAACTAAAGACAAGATGAGAATGCTTTACTCTTTAGAAGATTGTCTAAAACCATTTAGACCAAGGTCTGGAATCAACAAAGCACTATACATTTCTGGAAGACACATTGCCAATTCTGGAGCAGACATTTCTGAAAGACCAAGATACTACATGCCATCAAGATATGATCAGTTTAGATATTGGACTTCTTATAGAACAGAAGGCGGAGATGAATACGGAATTGCAAAAAATGTATCAAATGGATTATATTTTATAGATGATGCTGCCCCCTTTGTGGTGTATAAAGAACAGGTTCCAGCAAACAGGGTAGTTATTAAAATGCAAACAAATGTTGGAGATGTTGATCTTGGACCATTCTCAACAAACACAGGCAGCATAGATGATCCACTGTTTGGAACGGCAAACCAAACAACCCCATCAAGGTGGAAAGTTCAATATTTATCTGGAACAGAGTGGATAGACCTATACGTATTTAATGAGTTTACTACTAGAGATGATGAAGAAAATTCACCAATCATAGGCTCTGACGGATATGTTGAGTTAGAATATGGATTGATTATTCCAGATGCGTACAAAGATATTTTTGTTTTTGCTGAGACATTTTCTTCAGATACCCTGCTTCCAGAATCAAGTGTAACTGGATATGCATATCTTGTAATTGAAAATGAAGGAGATCTTGGAACATTTCACATCTGGACTGGTTCTGAATACGAAACATTTAGCCCAGAGTATGGCTGGTCCTTGGGCTCAGAAACAATAACAAATCAAACCAACTTTGTTAATGACTTAACATCTCCAGATTCATTTACAGACGAATTTGACGGGGCAACCAAATATAGACAATTCCAATACCTAAAAGGATTACGTGTAGTAGTAGATGTAATGAATAAGCAAGATAGCACCTTTGATCTTATAGAGATGTCTCCAAGGCTTTTGGTAGATATGTCTGACAAGGTAATTGATTACAGGGTTACCAAAATGCTATCTGATCTTGGAAACAGTTCTATTCCAGTAGGCCAACTCATGGCTTCTAATGGAGAGTTAAATATTTTTGATGACGACCAGGCTTTTAATGATAACAATACAGATAGCATTATTTCTTCATATGTAAGAAAAAATATTAAATTTAGATTCTATGAAAAAATAGTAAATGTTGATGGCTTTGATTATTATGTTCCTATAAAGACTTTATACTCTGATGGGTTTCCACAGGCAGATGTAACAGGAGCAACTCTATCTTTAAGCCTTAGAGACTTCTTTTTCTTTTTAGAGTCTATGCCAGCACCAAGATTGCTTATGACACAGACATCTGTTAGCATGGCTGTTTCAACTCTTCTTGATTATGTAGGATTCAGCAACTATACATTTAGAAGAGTAACTGAAGAATCCGATACTATAATTCCTTTCTTTTTTGTAGCCCCTGATCAAAACGTTGCAGAGGTTTTAACACAGTTGGCTGTTGCAACTCAAAGTGCTATGTTCTTTGACGAATTTAATAATTTTATAGTAATGAGCAAAAACTATCTTCTACCAACTGAAGATGATAGAGCAACTGATTTTATTTTATCTGGATCTAATAATCAAACAGACACGGGCGTAGTTAAAAATTCTACATCTGGAAATCTTCCAAACATTATTTCAATATCTTCTCAAGATAAAAAAATATACAATGATGGAAAAATTAATTATACAACCAGATACATTCAAAGATCTTATGGCAGCATAAGACAAGCAAGTTTAGTTGATGCAGAAAAAACGTGGATCTACAAGCCAGTCCTGCTTTGGGAGGTTGCTGGAACTGAAAACTTAAAGACAATAAATGAGGTTGCTTCAAAACAAGGAACTTATGTGTTAAGTGCTTTGCCTATGAACTCTAATCTAACTACTTCTCCACCATCAGTATCTAATGGCGCTGTTATAAATAACGTAATAGATTTTGGAGAAAGTATTTATTGGCTTACAAGATATCAAGGATATTTTTATTCTAGCGGAGAGATAATTAGATACGATGCCGTTCAATTTAACATAACTGGCGTTGGAAATGTTTATATAAGTAGCAATCAAGAGTATCAAAGATACTTTGCATCCCTGCCATTTAATGGAAAGATATATCCAACAGGACTTGTAAGAATCTACTCTCTTCCTTTTTATGAAACAATAGACGGCAATACAAGAATGAAGTCTGGGCCTGTCTATCAGCATGGTCGTGGACAATTTGGAACACCTATTGTTAATCATACCGCTGGTATTAATAACTACTGGACTGATAACGAATATGTTCGTGGTTGTGAGATGCAAACTCAGTATCTATTTACAACTTTACTTGATGAAGATATAAATGCTCCCTCAACAACAACTGGCGCTGCTGGAGTAAATAATGATCTTGCTCGTCAAACCACAAGAAATGGTGTCATTAAAAACTTTATGACAACAAATTATTTAACTGAAACACAGGTAAATAATCTTAAAACAACACAGACGGGAACAATACAATCTTCTGCTTTGGTTATGAATGGTCCTTCTTTTAGAACCACAGAAACTCCTTTAAACTTCGTTTCTTATGTATATAAAAATTTAGATAATGCATATAGACATTTTGGAACCAGGCTTAGAGTTATTGGAAAAATAGAAAACAGTGAGGTAAGAGGCCAGACCCCCATAGGTAGCACATCCTATTTTCAAGTTTCTGGTGCGGGCACAAATAAAAACATAAGTATCGGAGGCGGATCTGGAGGCTTGGCAGTTCTCCTTAATCCAGAAACCAATAATGGATACTACTTTGAAATAGTAGCCTTAACAGAAAATAATATTGAACAGTATTTAAAGATAAACTCTAAAACTGGAGAGGGAGAAATCTCAATCAATAACGTTGTTTTTTATAAAGTTAAAAAAGATTCTTCAAACACAAACGCAATACCAGTTAAACTTTGGGGAGGGTTAACAAATATACTTGTAGACGATGGTAGATTTACTGGTCAATATAGGCTGATGGGTGAAGAAAATCCTACGGTTTATGACCTATCGGTTGAATATCAAGACATAGGAAATACAAGAAGATTTTATTTATATATAAACGGAAAACTGATAAAAATTGTAGACGACACAGATCCTTTGCCAATATATAACAACATGGCTTTATTTACACGTGGCTCATCAAGAGTTATGTTTGAAAATATTTATGCACTAACCAATAATTATGCTCAAAATTCTGTATTCACTGTTGGAGAGACTTTGTCTAACGCCTTTGGAGACAAACAAATAGATGCAAATGAGTCTTTTAGAAAATATGCAATGAGTGGTTTGCTTCAATCTACATACCTTTCTGGAATTAGTGCACAAGAGCCACCCAAATATAATATGTACTTTGAAGAATTTGGAACAATAATGAGAGAATGTTCATATTTTGATATTAGATATGATCGTGCATACCCTGCGTTATATGCAAAAATATCTCCAACTTTTAATAGAATAAAAGGATACTCGGTTTCTGGATTTCAGGCAGATTCTTACGGTGCCGAATTCTTGATATTTAATGCAACAGATACTGCTTTAAACCTAGATGAAACAACTGGAAACTATTTAAGAATTCAAGGAGTTACATTTACTCAAGACACTACTCACGAACTTACAGTGGACGAATACTTTAAGAAGAAAAGCAACTTATCTGATCCAGAATTTGAGGCAGACACAGTGACTACATCTGCCTTAGTAGAAAAAGCAAGGTATGACGAAATCAAACTTAGTAGATTAATCTATGGCAAAAATGAATTTTCTATTGATAGTTTGTATATTCAGACACAAGATGATGCAGAAGATTTGCTTGGCTGGATCATAAATAAAACAAAAGATCCTAAAAAAGCAATTGGGCTAGAACTATTTTCAATACCCACTCTACAACTTGGAGATGTTGTAACAATAAATTATCAAGACATTAACGACCTTGATTTGGTTACCTCTCCAGATACAAGATTTGTTGTGTATAATATTGATTACTCTAGATCTGGTGCTGGGCCATCTATGACTGTTTATTTGAGCGAGGTGTAAAATGGCAAGATATACGGGCCCAATGATTGATGGTGGTGGAGATGATGTTTCTGTTGGAAAACTTGATAAAAAAACTGCAAAGATAATTGCAAATGATCAAGCAAAAGATCCTACAATTTTGCTTAATCAGTTAATGAGAAGATACGAAGACCTTGAAAAACTAAATGATGAATTAACTGTTGCTAAAGTAGATGCAAAAGCATTAGATACAAAAGCAGATGAATTAGAAAATTATGCTGCTCAGGCACGTAAAGATGCAGTAGATGCTCAAGCAAATGCTTTGCTTGCACAAAAACAGGCTGCGGATGCTTTGGCAGAAGCAAAAAGATTACAAGATTTAGCAAAAAACCAAAAACCAGAAAGAACAATTACTTTTCAAGGTTTTGTAGGAGAGTGCGCCAGTAGAAGATATGTTATACGTTATTCCGACGGAACTAGTACAAGCAGTCCAGCACCAGAAGATTGTGGTGGTGGACTTGTCACAAGCACAATAGACAACCCTGTTTCAACTCCTACTCCAACGCCACCAAAACCAATAGTGCTCCCACCACCTCCACCACCTCCACCAAAAACAGCACCAATAGATACAATTCTTTTTGATGAAGAGGCTGTTCCAATAGAAATAATGTCCGATATGATCTTTGAAGATATCGGAGGGCATGAAATAATAAACATTGCTCGCAACGATACTATTAATGGACAGACTGTTACATACCAGCCAATAAAAAATCTATCATCAATTCAGCAACAGTATAATCCAAATAATGTTCTTGCTTTGCAAAATACATCGGATAAATACTTTCAAAATTTTTCTATTAAACTAGATACAAAATTACCAGAGGAGGGTTCTGGACCAGATGCAGCCTATATTTATATAGAAGATGCAACTGGAGACTTAATAATAGAACTTATTAATCTTGAGCCTGATGAGCAGATAGAGGTAGAAATTAGCCTTAGTGGTACAATATATGAAGCGGAGTTCAATGAATCATGATAACTAATACTGGTAAGAATATTATTGGCAAATACCTGCTTGGTCAGGCACCTGCCTATGCCTCCTATATAGCCGTAGGATGCGGTCCACAGCCCCTAGAAACTGCTGACCCATATGGTGACTACTCCACAAAAGAAAACCTTGATTTTGAGATGTTTCGTGTGCCCATTTCTTCCAGGGGATTTGTAACAGAAAACAATGTAACTAAACTAGTACTCACAGCAGAACTACCAACAGAAGAAAGATATGAAATATCAGAAATTGGTATTTTTTCTGCTGGAACAAATCCGTCTGCTGGGGCATCTGATAGCAAGACAATATTTGCTTTCACGCAAGGTGAAAATTGGCAATATTATTCTGCTACATCTACAGTTGCAATAGACACTGAAACATCGCAGTTAGACTCTGCAGATGATAATGTTATTGATGTAGCCGATCCAGTATTTCAAACAAATGCAGACAATCCTACATTTTTTAAAACTGGTAGAACAGAAATATTTGAAAGATGTAGATTTTTTAATAATACGATATTAATGAAGGGTAATTCCTCAACCTTAAATACATCCTCAACTTCTGGTTTTGCAATTGTGGCTGGATCAAACTACATAGGATTAACTGGGGTTGGAACGGCTGTTGATTTTACAAGAAACTCTCCAGTAGACGAATTGAGACTTGCTTTTTCTGTAGTTAACAGAGATGGAGATTCGGGTGTATCTCCAGACAGAGTTAAAATTTTAATTGAGTTTTCTGCGCCAGGAAGTCAGTTTGCAAGGTTTAAAGTGGATGCAATAGATGGGGCAGCGGGTTTTAATTTCGATGAAAATAGATATTATGTGGTATCACAAGAACTTCAAGAACTAGCAAAGACCAATGGTTTTACTTGGGATGCTGTTAACATTATCAGAATTTATTCATCAGTTCTTGTTAGTAATTCAATTTCTTCAGATTACTATGTTGCTTTAGATGCTCTTAGACTAGAAAATACCTCAAGCAATAATCCTTTATATGGTATGACTGGTTATACCGTTGTAAAAAATACAGATGGAGAAACAATAATTAAACCACCTAACACTAGCAATTATGTTGAATTTAGATTTTCTATTGGAGTAACATAGTGGCTAACAAGGTATTAAGAATTCCAAAAAATGATTTGCCTCCAGTAGAATCAGACAATGTTTATTCTGTTAGATTTAGAGTGGTATCTGAAGATAAAAACAGAACTTCTCACTGGTCTCCTGTTTTTGTTATAGAGTCAACAACTCCTGTTGCCGTTAATGGAGAGGTCGTTGTTAGTGGACCAATTGTTATTGCAGCCTGGGAAGATGAAGAGGATAGGCCACAATACGATATATTTGTCAAGTTTGATTCTGATCCGTATATATATCATGGAACTACCCCAATTCACACATATACATTTTTAAATGAGGCGTCTTCAACTGTTAGAGTAAAAGTTCAAATAGTTGGATCTGCCAAAACAAGCAATGCAACCTTAACAATATGGGAATCAGCAATAACCTCCGTATAGTTAGAGGCTAACTGGTATAATTAAATGAAGGAGAAAAATGGCTAAAGTACCGCTTCCAGAACGAGGACAACCTCTTGATGTAACTTATATATATCAATTGGCTGAAACAATTAATGATATTGCTACACAGGTTTCATCTGCAACATATAACTATACTACTATTGATACTGTAAGCGCTGGAAAGCAAAGCGTAAAAACTTCAGAAGCAAGAGTAATTGGTGGTTTCGTAGAGGTTGCAAATAACTCCACAGTAAGCGCTGGTAACGAAAAAACATTTGCATATGATTTTCCATCAGATTTTAAATATGCTCCGATTGCAACAGCAACAGCAGTAAACATAGGAAACACGCCTGCTGGTCAAAACGTAACTGTAATATTAAAGTCTATAACGACTTCTAGGGTTGAGGGAGTTGTGAGGTTTGGCGCTTCTGGAGACCTTTCTTTAAATATAAATATTATTGTTGTCGGTATTCCAAACTAAGGGGTAGTTTTGATTCTTCGTTGCAAGAAATGCAATGGCAGATTATTTGTTGACAGACAGTACTCTAGCCAGATACACTTAGAGGTGTATTGTCTGTTGTGTGGCAGTAGAAAATTTTATCATCCACCTTCAGATAGTAAGGAGGGTTTATGGCTTATGTGCCAAGAACGGTTGAGAGCAAAGGCTATAATAACAAGCCTGTAATTCCTGGAAACAAAACTATTTGGTTTCTTAATGGAGATCTTGTAAGGCTTTATCATAGTTCGAGGTCTACTGGCATGGTAACTGTTTATAACATTACAAAAGATAGATTAGAAACATGTCTAAGATCTGATTTTAGAAGAAACAGAGAAAAGGCATACACTGTATCAGAAACTGCTCAACTTGTCAATAGGCATCGTAAATATTTTCCAAGATTAGTAAAGAAGGGTGCAATACCTCCGCCTATGGGTGCACAGATTAATGGAACGAGAGGTTGGCAGATTAGAGCATATTATTCAGAATCGCAAGTAAAAGAGATACGTGATATACTTGCTAGTTATCATTTAGGCAGACCGAGAAAAGATAAATTAATTACAAATGGAATTACGCCAACAAAGCAAGAGTTGACACGCAGAATTGGTAATGGTATACTGACATATACGAAAACAGAAGACGGTAGGTTTATACCTACATGGTCAGAAAAAATCTAGTCCTTGGGAGGGGCAGTGGAAAAAGAGAGCACAAAAGTATCAGTAACACTTGGCTACACACTTAATCTTGGTAATTTTCAATCGTTAAGAGTAGACATTGGTGTTGTAGACAGCGTTCGCAATGAAGAAGATATAGACCAAGCAACAAATCGTGTTTATGATTTTGTTGAAAGCAAGGTTGTTGAAAAGGTCAATGAAGCAAAGGCAGAACTGGTAACAGAGTAATATGGCTGAACGCAAAGACCGCATGGCTTTGCTCAGTCGGTATAACAAACTGCATTTGCAAAGATACGAAACGAAGTCTAATCTCAATCTAAACGTTGAGCAATGGGCTGCCGATGCGCTAGTTGAATCATATGGTATTTCACAGTGTTATGATTTGTTATCTTATTACTTTGAAATATCAAAAAATCCTTCATGGAATTCTTTTGCATACAACACAAAAGAATTACTTGATGGTAAAATGGCTATAGAGAAAGATAAAAAAGAACGAGAAGAGCGTAGGAAAAAAGCGAGGGAGTGGTTAAATGATTGATACAGAATCCAGACTAATCTCCGCAGTGCTAAAAGACAAACAGATACACGTTCTTTTACAGGCTAACGTAGATAACATTATGCGTACACACAATGATGTGTGGCAATTTATACGTAGGTACGCAGAGGTAAATGGCTCAGTTCCACCAACACCCTTGGTAGTAGAAAAGTTTAGAGACTTCCAGCCAGAAGATGGGGTAGGATCTACAAAACATCATCTTGAAGAGTTGCAAGTAGAATATCTTAATGAAAGCGTAAAAGATATTCTTCGCTCTGCAGCATCGGAGGTTCAAAGCGGTAATGGAACAGCAGCCCTAAATGATCTTATAACAAAAACAGCAGAACTAAAAAAGAATACATCGAATATCCGTGATATTGATGCAACAGACATTGATTCTGCTATTGCATATTTTGAAAATGTTCGTAGAGAACAAGAGTTAGGCAAGATAGGTATTTCTACTGGGCTGCCAGGATTTGACAACTATCTCCCATCAGGAATCATGCCAGGACAATTAGGTATCTTTCTTGCCTACCCAGGAATTGGTAAGTCTTGGCTGTCTTTGTATTTTGCAGTTCAAGCATGGAAGCAAGGCAAAACTCCACTTATCATAAGTCTTGAAATGTCAGAAGTAGAAGTTCGTAATCGTGTGTATACAATAATGGGAGAAGGATTGTGGTCACACAGAAAACTAAGTAATGGTAATGCAGAAACAGAAATGTTGAAAAAGTGGCACAAAGATAAAGTTGATGGCAAGTGTCCTTTCCATATCATTTCAAGCGATAATGGTGGAGAGATTACTCCATCTGTAATTCGTGGAAAGATTGATCAATATAAACCAGATTTTGTTATTGTTGATTACCTACAACTTATGAGCCCAAACCAGAAGTCTGACAATGAGACGGTACGCATGAAGAACCTGTCTCGTGAACTCAAACTAATGTCTATTGGTGAAGAGGTGCCTATCATTGCTATTTCATCTGCTACACCTGATGATGTTACTAATCTAAATACCGTTCCAACTTTGGGTCAAACAGCATGGTCAAGGCAGATAGCATATGATGCAGACTGGGTTTTGGCATTGGGAAGAGCAGCAAATAGTGATGTTATTGAGTGTGCATTTAGAAAAAACCGTAACGGCTTTATGGGAGACTTTTTAATTCAGGTTGATTTTGACAAAGGGTACTACAAGTATAAGGATTTTGAAAATAATGTATAGTGAAGTTTACACAGAAGATCAGGTACAAAGAGTTTTAGAAGGCGCTGGTATAGAGATACCTTCTCAAACTGAGAGCAACTTTATGATATTTTGTCCGTTTCATAATAACAACAGAACTCCAGCAGGAACTATCTCTAAAGAAAAAGGGCTGTTCTTTTGTTTTGGATGTCAGACCAGCAAGACTCTTATAGAGTTTGTGATGGCTGTATCGGGCAGAACATATTTTGAATCGGCTAGGTATATCAAACAAAAAGATAAAGAGTTAGATATAGAAAAGGTTATAAATAAAAAACTTTATGTTGCTCCCGAGTTCGTGCAGTTTGACGAGGTATTAATTAAAAGACTAAACAATCAAGCACTAGAGTCTCCAAGGGCAATGAATTACTTTCATGGTCGTAGAATAACAGATGAATCTGTTGCTAAGTTTTATTTGGGGTATTCTGAAAAGCAGGACTACGTAACAATACCAGTTCAATCACCAGAAGGTATGACTATTGGTTTTGTTGGTAGATCTATTGAAGGTAAAGAATTTAAAAATACACCAGGACTTCAAAAGTCAAAGATTTTATTTAATCTTCACAGAGTTAGGTCGTCTAGGTTTGTTTATGTTGTTGAGTCATCTTTTGATGCAATCAGACTAGAGCAAGTAGGTTTCCCTGCGGTTGCTACCCTAGGGGCTAATGTTTCATCAGTTCAGATGAAACTATTAGAAAAGTACTTCAGTGATGTTGTGCTTGTAGCAGACAATGATGAGGCTGGTTCCATAATGGTAGATCGTATCTTAGGAAAGATAGGTTCTAAGGTTTCAGTTGTAAACATTGATCAAAAATATAAAGATATTGGCGAAATGAGCGATGAGGAAATTAAAAAACTAGAATATAAGTTTGACAACTCAATAGTCGCTATGCTAAAATAGAAGAAACAAGGAGAAATAATGACAATAGTAAAAGGTCTAAAAAATATCAATGCATTAGTTGATAAGCCAAAATATGAAGGTACAGGAAGCAAGGTTCGCTGGCTAAAATTAGCAGACGGACAATCAGTAAAAATTCGTTTCATTGAAGAGTTGGATGAAGACTCTGCAAATTACAGCGACAGCCGTGGTCTTGCTCTTGTTGTAAAAGAACACACAAATCCAAAAGACTACAAGCGCCGTGCTCTTGACACAATGGAAGCAGAGGGTCGTGACTGGGCAGAAGAAATGCATCGCAAGGATCCAAAGGCTGGCTGGAGAGCACGTCTTCGTTTCTATTGCAACGTTCTGGTTGATGATGGACTAGAAGCGCCATATGTTGCTATTTGGGCAATGGGTGTAAGCAAGCAATCATCATTTAATACTATTCGTGAGTATGCTCTTGAAACAGGAAGCATCTCTAATATTGTTTGGAAGTTAAAGCGTAACGGGCAGGGTACTGAAACAAGTTACACATTAATTCCAGGTGGTCCAGATAAAGAGCCATTTGATTGGTCTAAGGCAGAGCCATTCCCATTGGAAAAGGCTCTTAACAAAATTCCTTATGCTGAGCAAGAGGCATATTATTTAGGGTTTGATACTCCAGGCAGTTCGTCAACAAACGTTGACTGGTAGTAGATGAATTACGCACCCTTACATCTTCATACTCACTTTTCTTTATTTGACGGAATAGGTACTCCAGAAGAGTACATCAACCGTGCAGTAAGTTTGGGTATGCCAGCAGTTGCAATTACAGATCACGGAACTCTTTCTGGTCATCGTGAGTTTTATCGTATTGCAAAAGAAAAGGGTGTTAAGCCGATCCTTGGTCTAGAAGGATATATGTGTGCAGACATCTCTGATAGAAGAGATAAGTCTGAAAGAGAAGGTCAACAAGATCTTGTTTATAATCACATTATCCTTTTAGCCAAGAATCAAAAAGGCTTAGAGAATTTAAATAAGATAAGCGAATTGGCTTGGACAGATGGATTCTTTAAAAAGCCTAGGTTTGATTTTAGTATTTTAGAAAAGCACAAAGAGGGCATTATTGTTTCTTCTGCCTGCCCAAGCAGCGTTTTGGTTAAGGCCCTAGAAGAAAATGAATTTGCAATAGCAAAAAAATATATTGCTTGGTTTAAGAATACTTTTGGTGCAGATTATTATATTGAGGTCATGCCACATAACAAGCCAGAGATAAATAAATACCTTATAGATTTAGCAGATGAATTTAATATCAAAGTTATTGTAACTCCAGACTGCCACCATGTTGATGAGTCTCAAAGAGAAATACAAGAATTTAAGTTGTTGATGAATACACACGCAAAAGTTGCCAAAGACATCTCATATGAAAAAGCAAAGAAGTCATCTTCTATGATGGATAGGCTAGATGCCCTATATGGCAAAGATCGTGAAATGACATTTAAGAACTTTAATATTCACCTTCTTTCATATGAAGAGATAAAGGCTGATATGAAAAAGCAGGGTATTGATAGAGAAGACATATATTCAAATACCTTGTTACTTGCAGAAACAGTAGAAGATTATAATATTAAAGATGGTTTGGATCTTCTTCCAGCACAATATAAGAATCCTGATAAAGAGTTATCTAGTTTAGCATTTGCAGCACTTGAAGAGAAGAAACTTACATCTGGTCTGCTTGGCAATGATGTATATGAAGTTCGCTTGACAGAAGAGTTAGAAATTATTCGTGATAAAAAGTTTGCTCCATATTTTCTAGTAGTTCAAAATATGATTGACTGGGCTAAAAAAGAAGGAATTCTTGTGGGTCCAGGCAGAGGTTCTTCTGCTGGCTCTTTGGTTTGCTATCTGCTCGGCATAACAGAAATTGATCCAATAGAGCATGGGTTGCTGTTCTTCCGTTTTATTAATCCTGAGCGTAATGACTTTCCTGATATTGACACAGATATTCAAGACTCTCGTCGTGAAGATGTAAAAGATTATCTAGTTAGACAATATCGCCATGTAGCCTCTATTGCAACCTTCTTATCGTTTAAAGATAAGGGTGTTGTTCGTGATGTTGCAAGAGTATTGAATATACCGTTAACAGACGTAAACAAAGTTCTAAAGACTATTGATACATGGGATGAGTATTGCAGATCAAAAACAACTTTATGGTTTAGAGATAAATATCCAGAGGTTGAGGTTTATGGAGAACAGTTGCGTGGAAGAATTAGAGGAACTGGAATTCATGCTGCTGGTGTTGTAACTAGCAAAGAGCCAATATTTAGACATGCACCTATGGAGACAAGATCTTCAACTGGTTCTAATGAAAGAATTCCTGTTGTTGGAATTGACATGGAAGAAGCAGAGAAGATAGGTCTAATTAAAATTGATGCTCTTGGTCTTAAGACTTTAAGTGTTATGAAAGATTGTATTGAGATTATAAAAGAGCGAGAAGGAACAGTAATAGATCTTTTATCCATTAAGAAGGATGATCAAAAGGTTTATGAGATGCTGTCCGATGGCTATACTAAAGGCGTGTTTCAGTGTGAAGCAACTCCGTATACTAATCTATTGGTAAAGATGCGTGTTAAAAGTTTTGCAGAACTTGCTGCTTCTAATGCTTTGGTTCGTCCAGGCGCTATGAATACTATTGGCAAAGACTATATTGCTCGTAAGCACGGTAGACAAAATATTGATTATCTTCATCAGATATTAAAGCCATTGACTGAGGAAACATATGGATGCATTTTATATCAAGAACAAGTTATGCAGGCTTGCGTAGAACTTGGCGGTATGACAATGGCAGAAGCAGACAAGGTTCGTAAGATTATTGGTAAGAAAAAGGATGCGAGGGAATTTGATGAGTTTAAAGACAGGTTTATCAAAGGGGCTTCTAAGTATATTACTCCTAATGCTGCTTTGGATCTTTGGCAAGACTTTGAAGCACATGCGGGATATTCGTTTAACAAATCACATGCCGTTGCTTACAGTACTCTCTCGTATTGGACGGCGTGGCTCAAATACTACTACCCGCTAGAGTTTATGTTTGCCCTTCTTAAAAATGAGAAGGATAAGGATACGAGAACAGAGTATCTTATTGAAGCAAAGCGCATGGGAATCACAATCAAACTACCACACGTAAATGAATCAGATGTTGATTTTAAAATTGAAGGTAAAGGAATTAGATTTGGACTATCTGCAATCAAGTGGATATCTGGAACTATTGCTGAAAGATACATTGCAGCAAGGCCGTTTACGTCCTATGAACATGTAGAAAAGTTTACATTTACAAAAGGCAATGGAGTAAACAGTAGGGCTTTACAGGCAATGAATTGTATTGGAGCACTTACTTTTACGGACAATCCAGTAGATCAGGCAAAAGTAAAAGAGAATCTTTATGAGTATCTTAACCTGCCAGAGTTTAATGTTCAGATACCACAGCATTATTATGCATATATAAATGATGTTGATGAGTATGAAGAAAAGGGTGCCTTCATATTGATGGGTATGATAAAATCAATTAAGAGAGCAAAAGGTTGGTCAAGAATAGAACTGTTAGACAAAACGGGAAGTGTTGGGATATTTGATGAAGAAAATACCATTATTGAGGCTGGTCGTACCTATCTTGTTCTTGCAAATGATAACAGGGTTGTTTCTGCAATTCCTGTTGATGAGATGTCTTCTTCCAAAGATCCACTAATTAAGTTTTTAAATTATAAGATGTTGCCATACAAAGAGGGCGAACACTATGTTGTATCTTTTAAGCCTAGAGTAACTAAGGCTGGCAAGAAAATGGCATCACTAACAGTTGCCGATGCTGGCAGAGAGTTACATGCAATTACTGTATTTCCTACCGCTTTTGCAAAAGCATACATGCATGTTCAAGCAGGAAATGTTTATAAGTTTGAGTTTAAAGAAACTAAAGAAGGAACTAGAATAATGGAGGACGTAGTAAATGTTTGATGAGTTAGCAGAAGAGATACACAAAAATGCGGTAGCCAAGGGGTTTTGGGATAAGACTGTAGATCCTATTTTTGTAGCAAAACAAATGATGATGATTGTTTCTGAAGTATCAGAGGCTATGGAAGCACTTCGTAAAGATATGAATCCAGATCAGATATCAGATGAGTTTGCAGATATTATTATTCGCACCCTTGACTTGTATGCTGGTATTGCAGAAGCAGGGTATGTAAAGAAATCCCTTGATTATGCTATCAAAGAAAAGATGGAAAGAAATACACATAGACCAAAGAAGCATGGGGTAAGATTCTAATGACACTAACAATAGAACAGGTTTTATCACAGTTAAATCCTAAACTAAGGAAGAGCATTCTTGTTGGAGATGAAATACCAAAGACAGAATATGCTGCTACTCCTAGTTATGGTTTAAACAGGGCTCTAAATGGCGGTTTGCCATATGGCAGACAGGTTTTAATCTGGGGTAGCAAGTCTAGTGCCAAGTCGTCTCTATGTTTACAAATGATTGGTATGGCACAAAAAGAAGGAAAGGTTTGTGCCTGGATTGATGCAGAAATGTCATACGATAAGGTATGGGCAGAAAAATTAGGAGTAGACACCTCTAAGTTAATAGTCTCACAAGCAAGAACGATTAATGAAATGGTAGATGTTGGAGTAAACTTAATGGAGGCTGGAGTTGACATTATTGTTGTTGACTCGGTAACATCGTTATTGCCAGCAATATATTTTGAGAAAGACTCTATAGAATTAAAGCAGTTAGAAAATACAAAACAGATCGGTGCAGAATCAAGAGACTTTAGTAATGCTTGGAAAATGATTAACTATGCAAACAATAAGGTAAAACCAACATTGTTTGTTTTAATTAGTCAGTCTCGTAATAATATTAATGCAATGTACACAAGCCAACAGCCAACTGGAGGTCAGGCTACAAAATTCTATTCGTCTACAATTATTAAGTTGTTTTCGTCTGAATCAGACAATCAAGCCATAAAAGGAAAAATACATGTTGGAGATAAGATTATTGAAGAAAAGATTGGTCGCAAGATTAGGTGGGATCTACAATTCTCTAAGACTTCACCCTCTTTTCAAAGTGGAGAGTATGATTTCTATTTTAGGGGTGACAATGTTGGCATTGACTTTATTGGTGATCTTGTTGACACTGCTGAATTGGCTGGACACATAAACAGAACTGGGGCCTGGTATCAACTAGATGATGGTACAAAGGTGCAGGGTCGTGATGGACTTATTGCTAGAGTAAAAGAAGATTTAGAACTACAAGAGATTTTGAAAAATAAACTAAACAATGTCTAATAAATTTACTGTATATGAAGGGAAGTTTCCATGCAGAACTTGCAAGCAAGAGGTGCTAAGCATAAGAATATATCTAGAAACTGGAATTGGGACATGGATGTGCAAAGAGAAACACCTTTCAGAAGCCCAAGTTTATCAAGTAGGATACAAGAACAAGAAGGCTTATGAGCGAAAAGAACGAAAGTAAAAGAATAGGTGCTAAACAGCACAAAAACTCTGGTCGTAATAACCAGAAGGGCGATGCTACGTGGAGAAATTTTGTTATTGACTTTAAAGAGTCGGCAAAGTCTTTTACCATAAATCAAGACATATGGGCTAAAGCAGTAACCGATTCAATAAAGGCTGGCACAGATAAGTCTCCTGCAATAGTCATAGTTTTGGGCGAGGGAAATAAAAAAACCAGACTAGCCCTAATAGAGTTTGAATTACTAGATCAATTAACTTGGGAGGTTAAAAATGGAACCAACTAAACCTACTATACAACAGGTTGATGGTTTGTCAGAAATAGCAGATTTTATGCAAGATGAAGAACTTACTGCTGCTCTTGTATTTATAGCCAAAGTCATACTTAAACCAGATATACCTTTGAATGTGGCTACTGTTGAGATAGTTAGACTTCAGGCAATTGCAGCAAAAATGTCATTTAAGGCTACTTGGATGGCCAATGTTGATAAAAGTGATAGAGGTAAGAAAAATATTTACTATACCGCTGCAGAAGCGATCAATAACTTGGTGTCTGCGCTAAAGTATACGATACGCTAACTGATATAATAGAATAAAGGATGATATGAGTAAAAACTTACTGCAGCAAATTATGATAAAGACAGAAGAAAAAGCCAGAGAGTTCTTTTAAACTTGATGGTCTTGTAGAAAAAATTAAGGCTGGTTATACAAATAAACTAGTTCCTAAAGAGCAGACTAAGTACTCTTTTGCTCCATCTACCATTGCTTATAGCCATGGAGAGTGTCCAAGATACTGGTATCTTGCTTTCTCTGGTGCAACATTTGAAGATAACTCTGATGCTTTTGGTGTGGCAAATAGAACTAACGGAAGTAAGAGCCACGATAGAATTCAACAAGCCTTAATGGATTCTGGAATTGCAAAGATATTTAAAAAGGTAGATAAAGAAACACAAAAAGAAAAAGACACAACCGAGTTTGAGATTAGAAATGAGAACCCTCCCATCTTTGGATATGGCGATGGAATCATACAGTGGAACGATAAAGAAGTTGTAATAGAAATAAAGACAGTTCCAAACGAAGGGTTTGAATACAGGAAGAACAGTGGCAAAGGCAAAAAGGCTCACATCATTCAGATACTTATCTATATGAAGATTCTTGGTCACAAGCATGGAATTCTTATTTATGAAAATAAAAATAATCACGAACTACTTCCAATATTAATAGAGGTAGATGATTACTATCGTGACTATATTAATAATACTTTTGATTGGATGAAAACTGTGAGGGCAAGTTGGATGAAAAATGAACTTCCAACTAAGAATTACAGGGCTAACTCAAAGATATGTAAAACCTGTCCAATTAAAAATACTTGTGATGCTGCTGGTGTGGGTGTGGTGAAGATTGCTTCACTGGAGGATCTGCGTGAAACCATGTGAGTTTTGTAACAAAAAGTTTGCTCCAAAGGTAACTTATCAGATATATTGCAGCGAAGAATGTAGAACTAACGCTACAAAAGAAAAAATTGCTGAAAGATATCAGATTTCTCGTAGACAAAAAAGAATAGGTAAAAAAAGAATTTGTCTAGGTGGTTGCGGAACAAAACTTTCAATTTACAACGACTCAGGATTTTGCGCCAATTGCAACATTCATCAAAGGGCAGTTGAGAAAATGATAAAACAACTAAAAGGATTTATTGATTATGAACAAGACAATTAACCAACCGCCAGTAATATGCGCTATTGATGCCAGTACTAATAGTCTTGCATTTGCTTTTTATTCATACAAAACCCTAACACAGTATGGAAAAATAAATTTTGAAGGAGATAACATTTATCAAAAAGTTCTTGATGCTTGTGCAAAAGTAAAACCATTTTTTGAGCACTTTAATAAAACAGATGCAATAGTTATTGAGCATACTGTTTTTATGAATAGTCCAAAAACTGCAGCAGATCTTGCTCTTGTTCAAGGTGCAATCATTGGCGCTGCAGGTCTTGCAGGAATTTCTATAATTGGTAGAGTGTCTCCAATAACTTGGCAAAGTTATTTGGGTAATAAGAAACTAACCAAAGAGGAACAACTTAAAATAAGATCTGTAAATCCAGGCAAGTCTGATTCTTGGTATAAGTCTTATGAGAGAGATTTTAGAAAACGCAGAACTATAAAGTTGTTAGAGGTAACATACGATAAACAAATAGATGATTATGATGTAGCAGATGCTGCTGGAATAGGCCATTGGGCTATAAATAACTGGGAAAAGGCTGTGAAATTTGACAAGGACTAGTTATGAGTGGTAAACTGTATACAAGCCAGGTTTGGCTAAAGAAAAGATATCATATGGATAAGAAAAGCCCAGAAGATATTGCTAAGGAGTGCGGGGTAAGCGTAGAGACTATTTATGTATACCTTGCTAAATTTGGATTAAGGAAATCAAAACGATGAGTGAAGATAAGTTTAGAATAGTAGTAGATCAAGTAAATCATCCTGTCCACTATACATCAGATCCTAGCGGTGTAGAGGCTATACAAATAACAAGACACAGAAATTTTAACGTAGGCAATGCCTTTAAATATCTTTGGAGAGCAGGGCTTAAAAATGAAGAAACTCATATTGAAGATCTAAAGAAGGCAATCTTCTACATTCAAGATGAGATTAACAGACTAGAAGGCAAATATGACCAGCACAGAGATTGAATTAGTAAAGCATCTTGATGAAATAAACAAGGTGGTTGAAGAATATTTAAAAGGAAACGATCCAACAAGAATATCAAAGACTCTTGACCTACCAAGAACAAGAGTTGTAGCCCATCTTAATGAATGGCGAGTCATGGCTTCTGCCAATGATGCTATTCGTGCTCGTGCAAAAGAGGCTTTAGTTGGAGCAGACGCACACTATACTAAACTAATTAATAAAGCATATGAAGTTATAGAAGATTCTACTACTACAGCAAATCTAAATGCCAAGACCGCTGCAATTAAACTAGTCATGGATATTGAGTCAAAAAGAATTGACATGTTGCAAAAGGCTGGGCTATTAGAAAATAAAGAACTTGCAGAAGAGATGGTTCAAATTGAGAAACGTCAAGAGGTTTTGATTGGAATTCTGCGTGATATTGCTTCAGAGCATCCAGAGATTAGAGATCTTGTTATGTCAAGATTATCTGAGATTGCTAGAGAGGGAGAGGTAATAACAATTGTCCACGATGTTCAATGATTTTTTTGAGATTCTTAAAGAAAATCAATTTGAAGAAATTCCAGTAGACGTAAAAACATTTGTTGAGTCTCCTGACTTTTTGGGACAGCCACCGCTGTCTGCAATTCAATATGACATTGTTGAGGCAATGAGCCAGATATACAAAAAACCAGAACTAGAAACATTTCTTGGTTTTACAGAAGGAGCAAAACATTATGACAAATACACCAAAAATGAAATCATCTTACAACTGGGCAAGGGTAGTGGTAAAGACCATGCTTCTACCGTGGCTTGTGCTTACGTTGTTTATAAGTTACTATGTCTTAAAGATCCTGCCAGATATTTCGGAAAGCCACCAGGAGATGCCATAGACATTATAAATGTTGCTATAAATGCACAACAGGCTAAAAACGTTTTCTTTAAAGGATTTAAAACAAAGATTGAAAAGTCGCCATGGTTTGCTGGTAAGTATGAATCAAAAGTAGACTCAATTGGCTTTAACAAATCTATTACAGTTTATTCTGGGCACTCAGAAAGAGAATCTCATGAGGGTCTAAACTTAATTATGGCAATTCTTGATGAGATTTCTGGCTTTGCTACAGAAACTGCAAGCGGAAATGATCAAGGTAAAACTGGTGACAACATATACAAGGCGTTTCGTGGCTCTGTAGATTCTCGTTTTCCAGATCTTGGTAAGGTTGTTTTGCTTTCATTCCCTCGCTTTCAAGGAGATTTTATTTCAAAACGGTACGAAGAAGTAATAATGGAAAAAGAAACAATAGAGCGCAGACATACCTTTATTATTAATGAAGAACTACCAGAGGGACCAGATAACGAGTTTGAAATTACATGGGAAGAAGATCAAATATTGTCTTATAAGTATCCTAAGATGTTTGCACTTAAAAGACCAACATGGGAAGTAAATCCAACAAGAAAGATTAATGATTTTAAGATTGCATTTTTAACTGACTTGGGAGATGCAATGATGAGGTTTGCTTGTATTCCAACATTTGCATCTGATGCATTTTTTAAACAGAAAGAAAAGTTAGAAAAATGTATGACTCTAAGAAACCCAGTAGATAATTTTAGAAGGTTTGATTTGTCTTTTAAGCCAGATCCTGATAAGATTTACTATGTACATGCTGACTTGGCTCAGAAACACGATAAGTGTGCTGTTGCTATAGCGCATGTAGATAAATGGGTAAACGTACAGGTTATAAAAGATTACGATCAGGTAGCACCTATTGTAATCGTAGATGCCGTAGCATGGTGGGAGCCAAAGGTAGAAGGACCTGTAAATTTATCAGAAGTAAAACAGTGGATAATGAATCTTCGTAGGGAGGGTTTTAACATAGGCATGGTTACATTTGACCGATGGCAGTCCTTTGATATTCAGCAGGAACTAAAAGCGGTTGGAATGAGAACTGATACTGTCTCTGTTGCCAAAAAACACTATGAGGATTTAGCCATGATGATCTATGAAGAAAGAATTGCAATGCCTATGATTCCTTTGCTTCTTGACGAGATGAGTGAACTTAAAATTATGAGAAATAATAGAGTTGACCACCCTCGCAAAAAATCTAAGGACTTAGCGGATGCCGTCTGTGGGGCGGTATTCGGGGCAATCTCGCATACAAGTAGGGATTCTAATCATGAGATTGAGATTCATACTTGGTCTTCTGCCAGCCGACTTGCACAAAAGCAAAGGGCTATGGTAGAATTGGAAACTAGGGAAGTTCCTGACGATGTCAGAGATTTCCTGAACGAATATAAACTAATATAATGAATAAAATAACAAGGAGAAAAATGAATTCATTTAAGAAAATTGCTCTAGCCGTGGTTGCAGCCATGACTATGGGTACTCTTATCGCAACACCTGCAAGTGCTGCTGTAATGACAGTTGCTGTATCGCTAGACGGAAGTGCTAATACCACTAACTCCGCTTCTGCTACACCCGCTACATTGCCAGTACCAGCAGATAATAAAATCGATGCAGCAGATGCATTAAAGTTTGTTGCAACAGTTGACACAGGAACAGCAGTCGTTGCTTCTTGTACAAACTGCACAATCGTTTCTGCACTACATTCAGATGCAGCGCCAGTTGGTGCATCATCTGGATCAGCAGCATTAACTATTGCAACTGGAACAGGAACAACTGCAACGTTTTATGTATATACTAAAACGACAGCACTTGGAACCGTGGTTGTAAACAATCAAGGAACCACACTAACATACTATGTTCAGGGAACCGCTGGAAAGATTAATAATCTTGCCGTGAGTGCTCCTGCTACTGGTGCTGCTGGAACAAAGGTAGATCTTGTAGTTACAGCAACTGACACATTCGGAAACAAAGTTTCTGCTAAGTCAATTACTGCTACAGTATTTGCTGCTCTTGGCACACTAGATACAGCAACTGCAACAACTGGTTCGGCTTTATCAGATTTTGGAACAGCAACTTTTAAGATTACTCTTCCAACAACTGGAACTCGTTCTCTCATCACCTTCAGTCCTACGACTGCTGGAGATGCAACAACTGCAGATGTGACTGGCTTGCCAGCACGTGTACTTGCTCCGTTCGCAGAGATTGCAGTTCGTGATCTTGCTGCAGAACTAGCAAAGGTACAAGCAGATCTTGCTGCAGAAAAGGCAGCCCGTGCTGCTGACGCTGCAACCGCAACTGCCACTGCTGCAACCGTTAAGGCTGCTTCAGACAAGGCGCTTGCAGATGCACTAGCAAAGGCTACCGCTGATGCTGCAACTGCAAAGGCTGCTGCTGACAAGGCTGCTGCTGATGCAAAGGCTGCTGCTGACGCTGCTAAAGTAGCATCAGATACAGCACTTGCTGCAAAAGATGCACAAATTGCTAAACTAGTAGCAGACAATGCTGCATCAGTAAAGGCATTCAAGAAGTCTTTCAATACACTTGCTAAAAAGTGGAATGCAAAGAATCCTTCTGCAAAGGTTGCGTTAATTCCGTAATCTAATACTTAAAAGACTGGGCACAGATTAAGTTCTGTGCCTTTTCTTTTGCAATAAAATGATATAATAACCTTGTTATACATTATGTGTACAGGGAGACTAAAATTAAAACTGTCGTATTTAGACTAATCCTTACGAGTATTTTAGCCTTTGGGTGGCTGCTATTTCCTTCCGCCCAGAGCAGCCCAGACATAATCACCAATGCAGAAGCAGGCATTGCTGAGTTAAAAGGCAACATCAATGACCTTCAGTATCAAACAGAATTCAAGTCTCTTATACAGATATCAGAGAACAAACTCGCTGACTCTAAGGCAAAATATACTACCGTAACCAATACCTCAACAGCCTACGACAATGCGGTAGCAGCAGAAGTCACCCCGCTTGCAGAAAAAACAACGGCACAGACAAATAAGGCTAATCAACAAGCAGTAGTAGACACAGCCTATACTAATTATCTTAATGCTGGGTTAAACCTTGATATAGCCAACATTAATCTATCAACAGCCCAGCAAGCATTAGGCAGTGCTGGTTCTGTTGGTTTGGCATATGATGTTTATAGCCTAATTAGGGTTAATGGTCAAGCAGCCACAGACCAACTCTTATGTAGTGGAATATTTGGGGAATATGGTGAAAACTCTATGCAGCGTCCAGTGTGCGGAAATCGGTATGAAAATTTCATTGTTAAATTTACTGGAAAGATAACTGTGCCATCATGGTTTACAACAACAAAATTTGCAGGGTACACAGACGATGGTTTTAGAATGTATGTTGATGGAAACCTCGCTGTAGATAACTGGGTAGAACAAGGAACAACATGGAGTCCATATTCGCCAATATATGATGTAAGCGTAGATAAGACTTTAGATGTAGAAATTTGGTGGTACAACGGAGGAGGCCCAGGATCATTTCATCTTGGATGGGCAATTTCTGGAGGCTGGACTGGTTTAGGATGTGACTTTGCTGGAAATCCAAGAGTGTGGGGAGAAAATTTTAGTTGTAGTTTAAATACACTGTCTCATGGATCTGGAGCAACCCAAGAGCAAACCGATGCATATAATGCTGCATATGCTGCCCAAGTAGCAGCAACAACAGTTAAAAATGATAAGTTAAACATCTATAATGCTGAACTTGCAACATACAACAGTCTTGTTAGTCTTTTAAATACTAAGACAACAGCATATAATGTCAAGGTAACGGAAACGGAAGCAGCCTTGAACGCTAAGAACAATGCCATTACTGCCTACACAAATTCACTCTATGACCTAGAAGGCGCAATTACAGATGCTTTTGTTTATTATGAAGCACAACTTAAAAGAGAATTAAACATTGCAATTGCTAAGGCAGCAGCAGCGCAGGCTGCAGCCGACGCAGCAAAGGCTCAAGCAGATGCAAAGGCAGCAGAAGAGATTAGAATACAAACAGAGGCTAAAGCAAAGGCGGAAGCAGAAGCAAAAGCAAGGGCGGAAGAGAAAGCAAAACAAGAAGCAGAGGCCAAGTCTAAAGCAGAAGCCGAAGCAAAAGCCAAGGCTGAAGAAGAGAATAGGGTTAGAGTAGAACAAGAAGCAAAAGAAAAGGCTAGAGCAGAAGAGAGAGAAAGACAAGACGCAGAGGAAAGAGCAAAGCGAGAAGCAGAAGCCAAAGCCAAAGCAGAAGCAGAGGCAGAGGCAAATAAGCCAAAACCAAAACCTACAGATACACCAAAGCCAAAGCCAACGGCTGATCCAGAACTTCCAAAACCAGTTGAGTCTCCTAAGCCAGAACCAGTAGAAGAGCCTAAGCCTTTACCTAACGAACCCAAGCCTTTGCCTGAAGAGAAACCTCAGCCACGACCAGAAATTAAAGACGAAGTGTTATCAGCACTGGTTCCACAAAGAGGCGAGGGTACAAAATCAGATCTTTCTGGAGTCATTGCAAACCTTACAAGTAAGGATAATAAGATTGTTCAATTAAGCAAAGAGCAGCGGGCAGCAGTTGGAGAGACGCTAAGAGCATTAACTGTTGAGGCAAAGAAAGAGGTTGCAGAAAATTTAGGCATCAAGGCGGAAGAAGTTGCACAGGTTGCAACAATAATGCAGTCTAATCCTGAACTAGCAACAGCGTTTATAGAATTTGAAGCAAGATCTGAAGATGCATCTGAAGGCTCGACTACTCCATACACCTTAGCAGATGCAGTTTCAGAAGTTAAAGCAGAGGCATTTTTAGAAGATCCTTTGGCGGTATTTACAGAAGTTGACTTAGAAGTTTTGAGTAAAGCCTCAGAATGGGGTAAGGATATGACGGATGACCAGAGGGAAAAGGCTCAAGAAGTTATTATTCCAGTAATTCTGGTATCCAATATTATTAGTTCAGTTATGTCAACAAGGAGGGTATAATATGATAATGATAGATAAGTTAATTAACCAAGCAAAGGCCCTTATTGGCAAAATAAAGGTTCCACAGGTAAAAATACCAGCGGTACCTAAAATAAAAATGCCAAACCTTAAGCCTTTAGTTAATAAGATCAAGCCTTTATTTGATAAGGCAAAGCCAGTCTTATTAAAGGCTATAGGCTTACTCAAAAAGGCTCTAAAATTGGCCTATAGGCTTGTTAAAGGCTTTGTTGCATGGTTTGTTAAGGCTATAAAAGAAAGCATTGCTCAGGTATGGACACTGCTAGGATTCTTTATTGCATGGCTTACTCTTACTGGTACCGCCCAACAAATCGTAGGAGTTGCTACAGTAGCCGCTACTATTTTGTGGCTTGTCACAATACCTCTTCGTGAGGAAAAAGACGAATAACTGCTATAATGGTGGTTATGATAAAAATAATCCTAACTGCTTTTTTTGGAGTCTTGCTTGTAGGCTGTGGCTATGATGGTCACTACCGCTATCCCTGCCAAGATCCATTAAATTGGGAAAAGGCTGAATGCAAGCCACCAATCTGCACTGCTAATGGGGCATGTCCAGAAGACTTGTTAGAGATAAAGAAGGAAGAGAGCAATGGCTAAAGACAGATTAACACCTCAAGACTTAGATGCAAGACTTAAATTTATTTTAGGAATAACCCTAGGATCAATTTTATTTTTAACTTCAGTAGGCATAATGTATGCCCTTATATTTGTAACACAACCAATCACAGGACAATCAGAAAACGATAAAATGTTTTTTAATGTTCTTGGTAGCGTAGCAACTTTTATTACAGGAACCCTTGCTGGACTATTGATTGGCAACTCTGGCGCTAAAGACATTATGCAGGCACAGGTAGACAACAAAAAGGTAGATTCAGAAATTAGAATGTCAGAAGATAAACTTGATGCAGAACTTGACGAAGTTAGAGCAAGACTTGCTAAAAAGCCAGATGGTGCTATGCCAGAAGAGCAACCAGTTGATACAGATTGGGACAAAGACTAATGAAGATGAAAGATAAATTAATGGTTTACATTACTCTAGGAATTCTAGGTTTTATAGGGCTTGTTGTCGTTGGTGAATACGCTTCAATGCTTTCACAACAGTTTAGTTCAGGTGAAAAATATAGTACCAATGAAGACGCAATCGCTTTAGTGCAAAATGCACTGGTTGGCTTAATTGGAATAATCGGCGGATATTTCGCTGGGAAATCGGAGAAGGAATAATGGCTGACAAAAATGGTGACGGAATTGTTTATCATCGCTCGGACTGTAGTCTTGGCAATGTAAGATGGTATGGAGCAGGTGGTGACTGGTCTGGTTCAACATGTGATTCATGGGGACTTAATGATAAAGCGCTACAGTATATTCATGACCATCCTGAAATAAACCATAGGGCTGAAGATATTTGGGCTATGGAGTGGAATGATGTAGTTATGCCAGTACTTAAAGAAGGTTATGAAAAAGTAGAAGCGGGCGTAATTGATGCGTATAACTGGGTGGATGCAAACGCTTGCAACCTAGCAGTAACCGCAGCGATCTCCGCAGGAGTTGTTGCCCTGTTTACACCAGCACAACCTGAAGGTGCTGCAACATCAACCACCTTATCTATTATGGCACAACCAGTTCTTTGGGCTACAGACAAAGCACTAAAGGTAGCCGTGGTAGCAGGAATGAGTACAATTATAAAAGATGCGTTTTTACTCATACCAGAAGTTGCAAACAGCATTGACGAGACTTTGCTATACAACATAATTTCAAACTGTTTGGCTGTAAGTCTAGATTCAGCAGCATTATGGGCAACACCAGCAGGTGTTGGTATTGCAATTGCAGCAGCATTTGCACCTGTAATTGCAGACTTGATATGCAACAAAACCTGCCCTGAAGGATTTACCAAAGCGTTCGGTGCGTAAAGGAGAACACAATGGCAGAAATGGGAACAGCAGCAAAATTAATTGAAATAGCCAAGGGTGAAGTTGGAACTATTGAAGGTCCAAAAGATAATGAAACCAAGTATGGTAAATTTGCCAAGGCTAACTTTCAACCATGGTGCGGAAGTTTCGTTATGTGGTGTGCCTCCGAAGCAGGCGTAAAAGTTCCTAATACTGTTTATACGCCAAGCGGTGCAGCAGCATTTAAAAAATCAGGAGCATGGATTGATGCAGATGTAGCAGATCCAGAGCCAGGAGATATTGCCTATTTTGATTTTCCCTCAGATGGGGTTGATAGAATCAGTCACGTTGGAATTGTTATTGAAGACAACGGTGATGGAACTGTTTGGTGTATTGAAGGAAATACCTCAAGTAATAAAAAGGGTAGTCAAAGAAATGGTGGAGAGGTTTGCAAACAACTTCGTGCTTATAAGAAAAATAAGAAAAATATTTTTATCTCAATTGTAGGATTTGGTAGACCTAAATTTGGCGGGGAAGCAGTAAAAAAATCTGAAGAGCCTACAAAGTCTAATAAGACTGCTAAGAAACCTAAAACATGTCCAGAGTGTGGACAAGCCATTAAATAGTTGACATATTTTTAGTCAAGTGATATACTAAATACTAACTTGGGGAGGGGCTCTTTTGACCTGCATAGTGGCTGTAAGAGATGCACTAGACAATAAAATCTGGATGGCTGGAGATCGTGGTATTTCAGATGATAACTCTATTGCTGTTGGATCAAGTCCAAAGATTTGGAAAAAAGAAGGATATCTATTTGGATATGCTGGATCCATGGATGGAGATAGAATAAGGCATTTATTTGTCCCGCCAGAATTTGAAGGTCGTGGAAGTGTTGATAAATTTATGTATAGTAGATTCCTTAAATCTCTAAGAAAATTTTATGAGGAGTGGTGGGTAGATACAACATCAACTGCTGATTTTGGTATGATAATTTGTGTTCGTGGAAAAATATATGAGCACAGTTCTGGCGATATGTCTTTAACACAATACGAACAGGACTATGTAACTATGGGTTCTGGCGGGGACATTGCATTAGGCTCACTTTATGCTACACAAAAAACAAAAGATACACGAAAAAGAGCAGCAGCAGCAGTTCAGGCTGCTATTAATCACTCCCCATCTTGCAAAGGTCCGATTGACATTCTAAGCATTTAGGTATATACTAAATATATGAATCATACTCATGAAGAAGATTTAACTCCAGAAGATCAGGAGTTTGGCATCTGGCTACAAAATGGTATTGAAAGAGGTTGGGTAACAGAACCTTTTTGTAATACCCATGATGGTGGCTATCAGTATATGAGTGAAGAAGAGTTAGAAGAATGGGAAGCAGGGGGCGACCCATGTCAGCACGTCATTAGAATAATGATATAAGGAGAGCAATGAAAAAAATAGTGGGGCTATTAACAATGCTATTTATCGCTGCATTTTTGCCAGCGGTATCAGCAAATGAAAAACCAGCAATTGCAATTATTGATACAGCAATTGACACATCAAGGGTAAATGTAATTCATGAAGTATGTATTCTTTATGAAATCCGTTGTCCAAACAAAAAAGCATTTATGGAGGGTCCAGGAGCAGCAAGTCTTCCTGCATCACAACTATACAAGAATGGCTTTCAGCATGGAACCATTATGTCAACAGTTGCATCTGCTGTTAATAAAGACATGAACATTGTTTTTATTCGTGTGGTTTCAATGACAAACACAGGTCGTCAAGGATATTATGACGATAATCTTGTCAACGAGGCTTTAAAGTGGGTTTCTGCAAATAAGACTAAGTTTAATATTGTTGCAGTTTCTGCATCTGTAGGAAATCACACACGCTTAAAGACTGGTGCAAACTATTGTCCAATTAACCAAGCACTTAGAGAAAGCATTATTTCTCTTCAGGGAATTGGTGTAGCCACAGTATTTGCTGCAGGAAATAATTATGATACTGCTCGTGTTGATACACCAGCATGTACTCCTGAAGCAGTCGCTGTAGGATCAGTAGGAGAGCGTGGCAATGTAGAAAATTATAGTAATGGCGGTCCAGACTTAGACTTCTATGCTCTGGGTACATACAATACAAGTGTTGGTAGGGCAATGGGAACTTCTGCTGCTACCGCTGCATTTTCTGCATACTGGGCAAAAAATTACAAGGGTAGTTATCAAGCAACATATGACTATCTAAAATCTATTGGAAAGTATGCTGAGGGTAACGGGGTAAAGACAAATCTATTTGTCAATATCTTAGGATAGTGGTATAATAGTTAGTGCACCTGCCAAAAGGGGGTGCACTACTTACTCGCTGAAAAGGAGAAAAAGATGGTAAGTTCGTATGCATTGGATCTTTTTAAAGATCCATTTTTTATTGGCTTCAACAGAGAGTTGGAGCGATTCAATAGTCTAAGCAAGGTAAATAATGGTGCTTTCCCGCCATACGATTTATTAAAATTAGACGAAGATAACTACCAGTTAACTCTAGCAGTTGCTGGATTTACTAAAAAGGATCTAACTGTTTCTATTGAAGACGGAAGTCTTTGGATTACAGGTGAAATTACAACCATAACGGATGCAGAGGTTGTTCATAAAGGCATCGCTGCACGTAAATTCACAAGGATTTTTGAGTTAAGTGAATACATGGAAGTTTCTACGGTAGAACTAAAAGACGGAATGCTAAATATTCGCATTGTTAGAAATCTACCAAAAGAGAAACAGCCAAAAATTTTAACAATCAAATAAGCAATAATGCTATAATTGTTAGATACTAAGGGAGCAGATGTGCCTAAATATGACTATAAATGTGATGTTTGTAACTCTGTAATTGAGTTTGAGCGAGGTTTTGGCGAAGATAGACAGCCAACTTGTTGCTCAAAAAGTATGAACAGGGTTTGGAACTCTGCTCCTAGTATAATGTTTAATGGTTCTGGATTTTATTCAACTGACAACAGAAAGTAGAGATATACTTAGATCATGAGTCTAATAGTAAAAGATCATCCCAGCGTAAAGCAAAAAGAATGGAGCCTTAAGGCTACCGATAGATGCGATAGTTGTGGGGCACAGGCTTATGTTTCTGTTAAAGGTTCTACTGGAGACTTAATGTTTTGTGGACACCATTATGAAAAAATTATGAATAACCCAGATGCATATACAAAGATGATGTCTTTTATGCTTGAGGTTACAGATGAACGTGAAAGACTAATTGAAAACAAAGCCATAGGGAGTGCAAACTAATGTATGAATATTATGTAAAAAAGGTGGAGAACGTAGTAGATGGAGACACTATTGACGTCATTATTGATTTAGGGTTTGATATTTTGTTTGCGTCTCGTGTTAGGTTGGCTGGTATTGACACTCCAGAGTCTCGCACTAAGGATGCTAAGGAAAAGGCTCTTGGGCTTGAGTCTAAAGAATATTTAAAGAAGCATTTAAAAGATGCAAAGTCTGTTGTTATCAAGACTGAAAAGATGGACTCATCTGAGAAGTATGGTCGCATTTTAGGTTGGGTATATATCAATGGGGATACAGAATCTTTAAATGATAAGATGATCAACGATGGCTATGCTTGGGGATATTTGGGAGATACCAAAGTAAAAGATTTTGAATTATTAAAGGCAGCCAGAGCAAAGTCTGGAAAATGAAAACTGTATACTACTTTACTGCAGAGTGGTGTCAGCCTTGTAAAAAAACAAGACCAATAGTTGAAAAACTAAATCATGATCAACAAAATGCTCTTTTTCAAATAATTGATGTAGATGATTCTGGAGATCTTGTTAAACATTTTGCAATAAATTCTGTACCTACTTTTATTTTATTTGAAGACGGTATAGAAAAAAATAGAATCATTGGTGCTCAAACACAAGATCAGTTGGAGAATTTTATAAAATGAATGACGAAACTAACGATATAGAAAAACTAGTTCTTTCAGGAGGCCTTGAGGTCGCTGGTGTAGATTCAGATACTGGCGAACTTCTGTATACCTTTACGCCCAAAATGAAAAAAATAAATGTTCAGTTATATAACGATCATTTAACCTTCGTTAACTCTGAAATTATGGGGCTGTGGGAAAAAGGGTTTGTAAATGTAGACCTTCTGCTTGAGGAGCCCATAGTCAAGTTAACAGATAAGGCTTTTCTAGATGAAGAACTTAATAAACTAACAAAGCAGCAGAGATGGTCTTTGGAGGAAATCAAACGGCTTCTTAAGAGCCGAGAAGTCTGATATAATCTTATTATGCCATATCGTGTAGGTGCTAAGGGTTCGTACGGTTGTTCTGGATACCCTGCTTTAAAAGAGGGTACAAATGAAGTCATGGGCTGTCATGAAACTCGTGGACAGGCATCAGCACAGATCTATGCTATAAACCAATCTGAGGGCAATATAGGCAAGAATATGCACACTCTTAAAGAGGGTGACTTTGTTATGGGTACTACAACAGAAGGTCTTGTTCATGGAATGATTGAACATATAATGACTGAAGGTGGAACTCTTGGAACTCCTGGAACTAGGTATGCTATTGAGTCAATGCCACCAGAAAATCCTGCAATGTCTGTTAGGGTTTATAAAGAACAAGATGGCAAGTGGGAACCAACTGCATATAGCATTGGTATGATGTATGTAAATGCAGAAAAAATAGATATCAAGGAGCACGAAATGGATGCTGAAGAAACAATGGACATGAATAATGAGATGGACATGGACAAGGCAAAAAAACCTAATTATGAAGATATGATTAAGCCTCGTCGTGGTGGATCTACACCAGCAAATCCTAGACTCTATGCACGTATTCAAAGAGAAGCAAAAGATAAATTTGATGTATATCCATCAGCAGTTGCAAATGGTTGGGTAGTACAAGAATATAAGCGTCGTGGTGGAACATACAAAGGTGAAGGAATTAAAACAACTAAGGATATTTGGGATGGATCTATGTTAGATCCTAACTCATTTAAAAAATAATGTCATCTGGAAAATTTAAAAGACATGATCGTTTTAATGCCGTACAGATTAAAGACGGAATGATTGTTCGTCTTCGTAAAGATGGAACTTTAAAAGCAGTTCTTGGAAAATATGGAGAAAAGAAAAATGGAAAGTAGAACAAAGGTAGTGCAGCCAGCAGATATTCACAAAGAAGAAACATATACACCAACCTCTGGAATGAAGGCAGCAGCACGTCGTGCATTGCGCTGGAAAGCCGAGGGTAAAGCCAAAGGAGCAGGAACTCCAGTGGGATGGGGACGTGCAACAGATATTGTTGCTGGTAGAGCAATGTCTCTTTCTACCGTAAAAAGAATGTATTCTTTCTTTTCCCGTCATGAAGTTGACAAAAAGGGAAAAGACTTCTATAATAGTAGTAATCCTTCAAATGGTCGCATAATGTGGGACGCATGGGGAGGGGACGCTGGATTTTCCTGGTCACGTAAAATTGCAGAACGTGAAAGAAATAAAGCAGTAAAAGCCTGGGAAGGTAGCGCATTTAGTACTAGGGGGTAGTACATGGAAGACTTGGGTATTGAAGAAATTAAACAAATTGTTACTTTCTACAAACAAAGAGCATCAGATTTAGAGTTGTCTAATTTGCAGTGGCAGTTGAAGTATAACAAACTACTTTTAAATAACTCTCAGCCAGTTACAGCAACAAAGGTAACTGCTGAAAGAAAAACCAAATCTGAATAATAAAAATGGAATATGGGATTATTGGTGCGTTGGCACTGGCGTTTTCTTTTTTAATTATTTATTGGATTGGTCTGAAAAGAAAAATATCTAATAAAAGGGTGATCTATCGTCAAAGTGATACCCATGCATTTTTAAAAGAATTTTTTTCAAGACAAATATCTCAAACAAAAAAGAAATCTCAACTTGAGCAAAGAAAAGAATCTCAGAGCACAAAAATAATTATTACAGAAGACGATATAGCATATTGGGTATCTGATAATATTTTTTTAAGCACTGATGTAATTGACGGCAGACCAGATTTTGAAAACGCAAGACCAGTAGATACTTCAAGTATGTCCAAGAAAGAACTTGACAAAATGCTCTTTATACTGGATAATTTAGGTAGGGGTGATAAGAATGAACGTGGTAGTTCAGGGAACTAGCGATTTTGATGAATACAATGTATTCCTTCGTGCTATGGGTGTAGCAATGTCCAGCATGAAAGAAGCAGATGAGTATTTCTATGTTTATTCTGTAGGCCCTGCCAGAATTAACTCAATGGTTTCTGAGTTTTGTAATCTGTCAGAACGAGGAATGAAAGCCAGAGGCAAAAAGATAAAGTATTACAAGGTGCCATTTTCTTGGGTTGAAGAGAATATGGATGACATGGACTACTTTGCCTTTTTAAGTAAACCAAAACAGGCTGTGTCAAAATTAATCGCAAATGCAGAATTAAAGGGTAAAGAAGTGGGGATATTTAGATACTAATGACAACTCAAGATCCAAGATTTTTTTGTTATAAAGAGGAGTATTTTGGCGGTACTGAATATATGGCCAGACATTTTCATAAAAATGTGGCTCCGTATGTTCAACAATTAAAAGAATATAACTGCTTGATTCTTCCAGGTCAAACAGATAGGTCCTACTTTGAACTTGTTTATGAACCTAAAGAAATAATTATATGGCTTCATAATCTTGTTGATCAATTTGGTTATCAACTTTATTATATATTTACAGATAAAAGGTTTCTTGCTAAAATAAAATACATTATAACTGTTTCTGAATATCACAGGCAGGATGTAATAAAGAAAACTGGCATAGATCCAGACAAGGTTCTTGTTATATATAATGCTATAGATCCAGTAGTAAATGATTTATCAAGGTTTGAAAATGTAAAAGTTCCAGAATTAATATACACATCTTCTCCAGGAAGAGGTTTGGAGATAGGCCTTAAGGCTCTTTCAGAATTAGATGTTGATTTTAGACTAAGCATATTTAATGAGATTGTTCCAGATTTAATCAAAGCAGACAGTGCTAATAAGAAAATCTTAGAAGATCCAAGATTTTATTTTTACGGTAAGACTCCACACAAAACGGTTCTAGATCATATGTCTCGTTCTCATATATTTATGCATACGAGCAGTTGGCATGAAACATTCTGTCTATCTCTTGTTGAGGGGCTTAGTGCAAACTGTTTATCGGTTTACAGCACATTTGGCTCTCTTAAAGAGGTTGGTAGTGGCTTAGGAATATCATATGATATAGATGGTAAAACAGAAAAACAACACGTAGAAATCTTTAAAGAAAAGATAACTACAGCAATTGACATGATCAAAAAGGGAGAATTTGATCCAGGCAGTCAAGCAGAAACAATAAACAATAAATTTTCCTGGGATGTTTTTAGAAACTCTTGGTTAGATTTTTATGAAAAGAGAATATAAATGGAAATAAAAGATTTAGACTTAATGGAAAAAATAGTTAAAAAGTATAAAAACTTAAGTTGGATTGGCTGGGATGTGGTTGATCGTCGCCCTACTCAGGCTGGTAGAACTGCTATTAATGGTGTTAGGGTCGGTAGTCAATGGTACGTCCAGACAACTTATCCAGTAACAACCAAAGGATGGGATATACCGAATAAGTATAGGATGTAAACGTGAAGCAACATTTATGGAAAGATGATGCCTTGTGTTTGGGATCCGAAACAAACCTTTTCTTTGATACATACGAAGAAAATCCAGAGACTAGAGAGTTCGTAGATTCTTTGTGTCGTACATGTCCCATGGCAAGAAAGTGTTTTGCAGTGGGGGTATCTGGTAAAGAATGGGGAGTATGGGGCGGAGTATACCTAGAAGATGGCGAGATATCAAAAGAATTTAATAATCATAAGACCAAAAAAGATTGGTCTTACACTTGGCAAGCATTAACAATGGGGTAAATATGTATACAGACAATATGCGTAGGGCTTTTCATTCTATACCAGCGCCAAAAAACTTTGCTATTTCTATTATTGACAACGAGCACTTTGTTACGATAAAATTAGATGAAAGATCTTTTCTGCCTTTAAGTCATGATGAAAAGATAGATGCAGCAAAGTATGTAACATTAGTTAAGAAGGCTTTGGAAATGGAAGGGGCTATCGTAATGGTAACACGAGAGCCTTTAAAATAATGCAAACATTTTTACCATCATCAAACTTTGCAAGATGTGCAGCACTGCTTGATAACAAAAGACTAAACAAACAAATTTTAGAGGGCTATCAGATTCTTAACGTAAATTCTGGCATGTCAAAAACTGGTGGTTGGCGTAATCATCCAGCAGTTTTGATGTGGAAAAATCATGAGGGGCACTTATTTTATTATATTTCTGAGATGATCAAAGAGGCAAAAGTTCGAGGAATAAATACAACAGGTAATGAATCAAATATAAATGTCCTAATGGGCAAGGTTGGAGACAGTTGGAACTACGATCCACCTTCCTGGATGCTTGATAATAACAAACTTATGCGTGTAGTTACAACACATAGAGCAAATTTATTTAAAAAAGATCCTTTGTATTATGCTCGGTTTCAAAGTTCTATGAATAGTCCTTGGAATAACCCTTGCTGTCCAGATCGCAAAACACCATGTCAATACTACTGGGTAACTCATGAAAGTAGAGTACAATAGGTATATGGACATTCTAACATTAATTCTTGGAATTTTTTCTGTATCTTTTGCTGTTGCATATACGCTTTCAGTTTATAGATCAAAAAAATTAACAGAGGCGTTTGCACAACTTTTAATTTCTCAGGCTCAACTAGAGCAAGCACAAGAAAACTTTTTTAAAACAACGGCAGCAATAAATGATTCGGATGTTCACACTCAAAACTTTATAAAATTTTTATCCGATTCTCGTGACTGGGCATTTCAATATATAGAAGAAGTGCAAAATGGTCTACAAAAATTTGTTCAAGAGGTAGAACCACAGATTAACCATTACAATAAATATGGGGCTGCAATAGAAGGCACTATGCCACCATATGATATCGCTTTGAAAAAGATTTCAAAGGAGATGGAAGATCTTAAAAAGTTTCTTCCAGAAGAAACAATTGATAGACGCTAGAGGAATTCCAACCTGTACGTGCCCTAATTGTGGAGGGGTATTGTTTAGAGCCTTAGTGTCTTTTGATCCAGAAACTTACACGATAGGAATGTATCATTTAGACATTCAGTGTAATGACTGTGGTGCTTTTGCTACTGCCCCAACTCCGCTAGATAATCCAACACAAAGCAATGATTCAATTTAAATTAAAAAGTGCAGAAGAAGTTTATGAATACATTTATCCTGTGTGCGAGGTAAAAAATTGTATAACGGAAAGTGAAAAGTTGACTTCAACTGAAACAAGATTCGTAGACTTTTGTAAAAAACACTACGAAGATTATATTATGGGGGAGATATGAAAGAAATCGTAATGTCCGTTTTAACAGGTTTTGGATGTGGCCTAATATTTGCTGCATTCAAATTGCCAGTTCCAGCACCACCAGTTTTTGCGGGAGTCGCAGGAATTATTGGTCTTTGGGCTGGTTATGCTATACTAATAAAGGTTCTATCCTAGGAGGAAAAAATGGAACTTAAAAAAGAACACAAAGCAATGCTTGCATCCTATGGTCGTTCAGTAGTCGGTGCAGCATCAGCACTTTACGTTGCAGGAGTAACAGATCCAAAGGATCTATGGGCAGCACTCGTAGGAGCGCTTATCCCAGTACTAGCACGTGCAGTTAATCCAAACGATCCAGCATTTGGTCGTATGCCAGCAGCAAAGGCTGTTGAGCAAGCACTTAGCAAGGCTAAGGCTAAAAAGAAGAAGGCTGCAGAGTAATTATTTATTCTGTAAAAGAGAGCGGGCTTAGAAATAGGCCCGCTTTTTATTTTAAAGAATCAAAAAGTTCTAGATACTTATGTTTAAGAACTTCTACGGAAAAAGATCCAATGCCAATTTCAAGAGCATCACGCTTAACTTGCTGTTTTAGTTTTTTATTCATGCCAACATAATTATCAATCAGTTTGGCTAACTCTACAGGGTCTGCACCATAAACATCTATGGTAGATTTTGCTCTAAACTCTGTAATCTTTGTTGCACCAACAAGCCATTCTTTTGGCAAAACTTGATTATTTGGAGATAGATCTGTCATAAATACAGGCATTCCACTTATCAAGGCTTCGTTCATTGGAAGGCATAGCCCAGCATATCTTCTTGGTAAAACCATACCGTCAAAACCATAATACAAATCTTGTCTATTTTTAACATTCTGATACAGTAAAGATACTCTAGGATCTCTTGGTCTTCCATCAAATTCGGTTTGAGATGTTATGACTAAGTTGTAATCCTCTTTAGAATATCTTAGCATTTCTAATACAGTATCTGTTCCATTTCTATCCCGTGCTGCTTTTTTACCGCCTACATGAAGTATTTTGTTATGTACTCTTGACATATTGTGAGTTCTAGATTTATCAAACAATGTTATTTCAGTTGGTGGTGGTAAGTGAGTAAGAATAGTCTTATCACCAAAAAGTTTTTGCATTTTTTCAAAGTTCCATAGGCTTGGAGCAAGCAAAACATCTGGAAGCGGGGCATCTTTTTGTTCTAGATTTAACAAAAATTCATAGTTGTATTGAAGAACAGTCTTGACTCCCATATCTCTTGCTACATCTACAAACAAAGAACTATAAAATGTTTCACAAGACAACACAACATCCAGGTCTCTAAGAAAAGAAATGACCTCTCCACGCTTGGGAAATCCTGCACGTGTTACCGTATAATCATAATCTTGATACCAGTCAAAATTTTGTTTATTTTTATTAAAAAAGGTAGAGTCAACAACTAAAACTTTTTTAGGATTTAACATCTTGACAAGTTCTCTAGTCTGAGTACCAAGTCCTGTATTGTCAGATCTTGCTATTATTCCCAGTCTCATTCTTTATATCCCCAAACATCATCATCTGTTGTAAATTTACGTGTACCTTTGCGTCCATCAAGATGGTAAGATCTTTTAATGTTTCCTTCTGGGTGATATATCCAAAGTTTATGTTTGTTCCAACCCTCTTGACTAAATCTTTTGTAAGGCAAAATGTCATCTTGAATTGCACCATGAAAAGTATCTTCTATAAAAAATTTATCCAGGCACTGTGGCAGCACAACATCTTTGTAATATTCTTTTCTAGAAAGATGAGGCCTCTGACTCCACTGTGCAGTTTTCATAAAACCATCTTCTAACTCAATCATCAAGTGTTTATGGGGATTTGGAATTGTAGACTCAAAGTGAAAACGAATAGTGTTTGCTTTATCATATTCAAACATATCTAAACATTTTTGCCAGTCGATTGGCACATCTGGTGTTAATGGAGCATCTCCTTCTACATATAACAATAAAGGTGTTTTAATTTCGTTTATTGTTTCTCTCATCATACCTGTTTGATGACTGTGATCTTTAAAAACAAAAGGAAGTACGTTCTTGTATTCATGCAAACACTTCCAAAGTATGCGATTTTTGTATTCATCATAATCCTGTTTGCGATCCTGCTGTTCTTCCCTTAATCCATCTATTTGCATAATGATTTCGTTTTCTGGAAAATGAACACGAATATCACTAATTGTTTGCTCTATCATTTCTGTGCTTGGATGATCTGGAATTACAGAGGTGGCCAGAATAATAGTAACGTCTCTAAGATGCATGTAGAGCCCTCATTATTTGAAAAGAAAAATCTCTTTTATATTTTATCCACCAGCATACCGCTTGATGAAGATTGTTTGGATAATCATTCATTAGTTTTGCAAAAATGTTAGGCAATTCATTCCAGTCGTAAGTTAATTCTATTGGAACATTTTTGCCATAAACATAGTCGTAAAAATTTACTTCTCTGCCCTTCGGATCTTTACGATCTCCTATTGGCAAAGTCAACATTTCTATTGCCTCAAAAAACCTAAATGAATCTATTACTTGTGCGCCAGATGGGGCTGGAGCAACTTTTGCGCTTGCCAGTTTGCGATAGTACTCTTGTGGTGGATCTCCCTGTGCAAAGCCCTCTGTAGGGCAATATAGGGCGTTTTTGATTGCAGACATAGCCTTGGCTAACTCTTGTCTGCGTTGATGAGTTATCTGACCACCAAAATAAATGTCATAATCTTTAATAGGATAATCAGGCAGGTTATTTTTTAAATGCTGGGGAACTCCAATAAAAAACCTATTGTATTTTTCGTGTTTTTGGTGCGGGTATTGAATCCAAATACTTATATTAGGATGCTTAATTGCATCAACATTAAACAAACCTTGCTCATCTCCAGTTATAAATAATACAACACTATTAAGGTTTGCTAGTTCTTTGTTTATTTGTTCTTCACTACCTGCATTTCCCTGACCAGGTATTACAACAAAAGCCCTGTCATCTTTAGGAATGCTAGTAACTACAACCTGCTCTACATGATTGCGCTCAAAGGATGACCTAAGCAGTTCGTAATCCCATTTGCCATCTGCAGCGTCAAGTGGATTAATAGAATATATGTATGCATTACTCATTTTGTAGCCCTAACAAACATCCATTGCGGATGCATATGATTTTCAAAAACTGAGTTACTAAATCCTGTGTTGGTCAATATCTTTTCAATTTCAAACTCTGATGTCTGATAAGAGTAAGGAGAGTTTTCTTCTCCAACAACAAACTGAAAAAATATACTTCCTCCATC
>OFRA01000020.1_pt1 | contig 42219 bp, 49 predicted proteins | sample 1543001 | NCBI WGS metagenome assembly OFRA01 (sample SAMN07774221, study PRJEB24372) | wastewater metagenome | isolation source: Lake Maggiore Verbania | place: Italy: Verbania | collected 2015-12 | reverse complement strand
CTTTTTCCAGATGAGTCATTTACGTGAACCTGAACAGTTGGTTTGCCTTTCTTACCATGACCAAATAAGGTCTCATCTGCATCATATGCATGAATATTTGTTTTCTTTCTAGTTCCTCTTGCTTTTTCATCCAGGTTCTCAACGGGTCTCCATTCTTCTGCCATAGTTTCTAACCAAGCATCACTCATATTTTCTATAACGTGTTCTGCAGATTTATAATCTTGTACAAATCCACCTTTAATTAAAGATTCTATAATAAAATTATACAAATCATCATACAATAACTCATCTTTAAGATGATCTGCTGCCCTGTATGCTGAATTACCTGCCTTAAAAAGTTGATATGCTTTTGTATTTGCTTTTTTATCTGCATTTGTAACAACTAATCTTGTATCAACTGGTTTTACTGGTTTTGGTTTTTCTCCACCATATACTGCTTCATCAAATTTTTTCCTAACAGCATCAACCATATCTCTATTTGCCTGTGTGTTTTCCATATCTTTAATTGCCTTTTCATTATTTTTACGACGTTTCTTCATATCAGGCTCAAGATAAGAACCTTTTTCTTCATTCTTAGAATCTCCAAAATATGATGCCCAACTTTTCATATCTGCCTGCGCTTGTTCCCGTGATGATGGTTTGAAGGTTGGACTATTTCTACCTGGTTTTCTTTTCTTTAGTCCAGATGCTGCTGCTTCTCTTGCTAATTTAGCAATTTCTTCTCGTGATGGTTTTTCTGCTTGAATTTTTCCAGTAGCAGGATTATAATGTGCCTCATTGACTTGTGATTGGTATATTTTCATATACGCTTCTCTTAAACTATGCATGAATCAAAATTACTTTTAATTATTTATAAAAAAAAGGGGGGGATGAACCCCCAGTTAAAAATTATATGACCTCAAAAATCTCCCTACATATTCTTTTACAAGTTTGTTGATCATCATCACACTCCACTATACATTGAAAATAATTATTTACTATCTCATTCTGTTTTTTACTCTCTAAATTTTCAAATAAATTCCACCCCAACAGTTGATCAAAAGGAACTAAATTGTGCATAATACCTCTTAAAGCACACATGTTATGTATATGCTATGTGTTGATACTCTAACAATTACTTAATATAAATATATCAAAAAAAAGAGGCATTGCTGCCTCTGTTCTTATAACTTAAATCCAGAAAATGAATCCTTTTCTAAGTCTTGTTTTATTCCACCAACCAAATATGAAGTAATCTCAGTTTCTTGGGGTGCGATTTGAACTGATTTGGAATTAATCCAGTGCTGAGTCCAAGGAAGTGGGTTATTATTTGCTGAAATATCGTATTTTGCTTTAAGTCCTATTGCCTTTAACCTACGATTTGCTATCCATTCAACATATTGTTGAAGAAGTTTATCGTTAAGTCCAATCATACTACCATCTTTGAACAGATGATCTGCCCATTTCTTTTCTTCATTTACCGCACGATCAAACATTTTATAAGTCCATTCTTCTTCTTCTTTCATAATTTGTTTCATTTCTGGATCATCACCCTCTTTCCATTTGTTTAGAATGTTTTGAGTGATTGCTAAATGTTGATTTTCATCTCTTGCGATGAGACTAATGATTTTAGCGGATCCTTCCATAAGCTTAAGTTCGCCAAAGGCGAAACTGCAAGCAAAACTAACGTAAAACCGAATACCTTCAAGAATGTTAACATTTGCAATTGCTCTGTACAACTTCCTTTTGACATCATTGAGTGTTTCTTTTGCTAATGGAACTTGCTCAAGTTGATACATCCATTGATCGGATGATCCATAATTCTGTGCTGCGTTGATAAAATCATCATAAGACTCTGTAACGCTCTTTGCACGTTCAAGAATACGTTCATCAGTAATAATAGTATCAAACACTTCAGAAGGATCTGAATAGATATTTTTGATAATATAGGTATAAGAGCGACTATGGATCATCTCCATAAACTCCCATACTGTCATACATGCCTCAAGTTCTGGAAGTGAACAGTATGGCAAAAATGCCAAACCTGGGCCTCTTCCTTGGACACTATCTAACATAATCTGATACTTCAGATTTGAAGTATAGATATGTTTTTGCTCTGGACGAAGAGTTTGATAGTCTCCTCGATCTTTCTGAAGTGATACCTCTTCAGGTCTCCAGAAATATCCTAATTGTTGAGTTGTTAGTTTATCGAAGACTGGATACTTATAAGAGTCATACCTTTGTATTCCCAAAGGTTTACCAAAGAACATTGGTTGCTTTTTTGTATTGACCTGATCCGTGTTAAAAACAGTCATGCCTTTTACTTGCGTTTGTTCTTCTTGATTAAGAATTTTAAACTGCACAAGATTCACACTCTCCCTCCTCTACTTTACTTAACTCTTCAACCAATTCATCCAAAGTGGGTTTAGACTCATCAACTTCATCTGTCTTATTATCATAAGTATTTTGATAATAAGAGGTCTTCCACCCATACTTATATGTAGTTAACAAATCATTTGCCATCACACTCACAGGAACTTCATTATCCGGATAATTGCTTGGATTATAAGACCAATTTCCTGATATTGCCTGGTCAAAAAACTTCTGCATTACCGCAACAATGTTGATATATCCACGATTAGATTTCATATCCCAAAGTAAAGTATAATTATTTTTAAGAGTATTATACTGAGGAACAATCTGCTTCAAAGGACCTTTCTTGGACTTCTTTACAGACAGATAACCACGAGGAGGTTCGATACCATTAGTTGCATTAGAGACGACAGAACTGCTCTCTGAGGGCATCTGTGCTGATAATGTGGAATGTCTCAACCCATACTCTAAAATAGATGCTCGTAGTGCTTCCCAGTCGTGCTGAAAGGGAATATTAGAGATTTCATCTACATCTTTTTTATAAGTATCAATAGGAAGCATACCATCAGAATATTTGGTACGTCCAAAATATTCACAATGCCCCCTTTCTTTTGAGAGTTGATTTGATGTTTTCAGCAAGTAATACTGAAATGATTCAGAAAGACTGTGTATCGCATCCCAGGCACCTTGAGAGTCATAAGCAAGTCCAAGTTTTGCGAGATAGTGTGCGAGTCCTATAAATCCTACACCAAGAGCCCTACGACGTTTTGTGAAGTTCTCTGCTGCCTTTACAGGGTAGTCTTGATAATCAATCAGTTCCTCAAGTGCTCTTACTGTGAGGTCACAAAGTTCCTCAAGTTCTTCATCTGATTTAACTTTACCTACATTAATTGCTGATAAAATACAAGTTGCTATTTCTTCTGGACCGTCATCATCAATATGCTGAAGTGGAACAACCGGCAAAGTTATTTCTTGGCACAAATTTGACATTGTAATCTGATCCTTAAAGGAACTGTGGAAGTTACAATGATCTATATTCATAATATAGATTCTCCCCGTTTCTGCTCTTTCTTTAAGAAGACTGAGAATAAGTTCCTGTGCCTTTATTGTTTTCTTTGGAACATTGGGGTTATTTTCGTACTCAATGTAGATAGAATCAAACTCAATTGTTCCGAAAGAATCATAAAGTCCAGGTACATCATGCGGGGAGAAAAGTGTAATCTCACCATCTTGAATAAATCTTTCATAAAATATTTTACTAAGTTGAATACTATAATCAAGTTTACGAACACGATTATCTTCGGTTCCTTTATTGTTCTTAAGAACAATAATGTCTTCTATTTCTTGGTGCCAGATTGGAAAGTGGACAGTAGCACTTCCACCACGAATCCCGTTTTGTGTACAACATCTAACAGTTGATTCAAACTTTTTGAGGAATGGGATAACACCTGTATGCTGAACTTCTCCACCCCGGATTTTACTGTTGAGACCACGGATTCTGCCTGCGTTGATACCGATACCAGCCCTTTGTGAGACATACCTGCCAATAGCCATATCACTGCTAAAGATACTATCGAGGGTGTCATCAACGTCAACCAGAACACAAGATGCAAATTGACGAAGTGGGGTTCGCACTCCTGCCATGATTGGTGTTGGGATGTTGATTCGGTGTCTTGAGATTGCGTCATAATACCTCTTGACGTATGATAGTCGTGTTTGTTTAGGGTATTCAGCAAATATTGTTAATGCGATCAGCATGTACATAAACTGTGGAGTTTCATATACTCCACCACTATTACGGTCTTGTACAAGATACTTATCAACTACTTGACGTAATCCAGCATAAGTAAACAAATAATCACGATCATGACGAATAAAGGAATTGACACTATCAATTTCTTCTTCTGAATATTTATTATAAATGTCACTATCATACACTTCTGCTGAAACACAATCCATAATGTGTTGGTTTAGGTGTGGAAGTTCTTGCATCTTTCCATAAAGTTGCTTACGGATCGCAAAAAGAAGCAAACGAGCAGCAACAAATTGATAGTTTGGATGATCTAAATCAATCAAATCAGAGGCACTACGTATCAAAATCTCTTGTATTTCAGAAGTAGTAATTCCATCATAAAATTGAATACCAGATTGTATCTCAACTTGTGATGGTGATACTCCAGAAATTCCTTTACATGCCTCATCAACCATCAAGTGCATTTTGTCTAAATCTATTTTCTCAACTAACCCACTTCGTTTTTTAACCTTAAGACCGTTGCTCATATTTTTTTCCAGATGTTAAATTTTAGTTTTGCTTCTAATCCTGAATATGTATTAGATTCTATCATATGCTGAACATTATGTCCAGTCAAAATCATATCATTTATATCTTTTTCTTCAGTATTTGGGGGCCAAATAACAACTTTTTGTCCCAATTCGATAACTCTGGAAATTCTTGATAAGATTTCTGTATTACGTGGTTCGTTATCGTATACCCAAACACAATCACTAATACCCCACTTATCAACATCACCGTCAGCTCCGCAAAGAGCAATTGAGTTTGAAATGAATGTTGAGTCAAATGGTCCTTCAGTAATGTAAACAGTTTTGTCTTTTTCAATTTCATCAAGTCCGTAAATTTTTGGGGCATCATCACTAAGCATTATAGTAATGTATTTAATCTTATTACTCCCGATTGCTCTTCCCTGAAACCCAACAAGAGTATTTTGATAGAATAAAGGAATAATAATCCTTGGTTCTTCATACTTAGTATTTGGGAATGTGGGTTTGATTGAGTTTGTCCATTCCTTAAATTTTTCAGCATAATAAAACTTATCAGGGTTTAACTTTCTACCGAGTAAGTATCCAGATGCACTTGGGTTTTCAGATGCCTTAGGTAAATTTAATTTAGGTTTGAATACAGGAGTATCAAAATTAAATTTAGGTTCTTCTACGATAAAGTTTTTTCCAGTGTGACCTTCTTTAAACTTCTCAAAACTATATTGTTTTGATATTTCAATATCAAGTTGTTTTAAAAAATTACTAAATGATATATTAATACCACAATTGTGACATTTGAAATTTGTATTATTCTTAACCTGATACAAATATCCTCTTGCCTTATTTTTATTCTTTTGAGAATCTCCACAAATAGGGCATCTCAAATTGTAAAGATTATTCTTTACTCTTTTAAACTTTTGAAGACGAGAAGATATCAAATTGATGTATTTTACATCAACAAAATCCATAATAAAACCGTTCAGTAATATCAGTATACTTGACTATTTTGATCTGTCAAGTGGTAGTAATCTATTTTGTTGATAGTGATTCATTTCAGAAGGAGTCCACCATCCAGATGCTAAACTGGACACTGCTGTTGCTAATGCTGCAAGAATAATACCTATTCCAACAGTCATCCATTTAATCTTTGAGATTTCTGAAACTTTATTTTCTAAATCAGCAATTTCTTCTTTTGTTTTTTGATGTTCTTTTTTATTTTCTTCCTTAAAATCATCAATCATTTTAAGAATTAAGTCATCAGTTCTTTGACCGTATTCAATTCTTTCATCGTGAACTGCAAGCATTTTAATTACATTAGTATTGACTTCACTCATCTTCTGAATCGCATCGTCTAATTTATTGACGATACTTGCGAAATCAGCAAACTTTTGCTCTAATACAGCAACCTTTACAATTTCTTCTGACATTTTTTTATAAGCAAAATTTATTTTTTAATAAATCGTCACTTTGCTGATAAGATCGTAAGATAAAATTATTTAGGTTTCATCCATCTTTTACGAGATCCTGGACCACCACTCATATATTTTCTTCTCTTACGAACAGGGGGGGCATCACCTGCTTCAAACGTTCCTGCTATTTGCCCACTACTAATATTATTAGTTGGGGCATCTTCCTTTAATTTTCTCAAATAACGAAAGGATTCAATAATTTTATTAATCTTCTTTTGCATTGTAGATACTATAAAGTTGAGAGAGACAGTTAATATCAACTTGAATATTATGAATATCAGATTTTGGGTATTCTGGAAATTTTCCTAAAAACATAATAAAAGATTTCATAGCAGACCACAAGTCCTTTTCAATTTTAAAAAATAACATAGGAGTTGTGGCCTCCCCAAATATATTATAAAGAATAATGAAATGGTTTAAAAGTAAATGAACCTTCAAATCTCCGTTATTTTTATATCTTTTCAATAATCTTTTAATATACTTAAAATGATTTAAATCTTTATCAAAGTCTTCTCGCGTAACTGCTTGAGGATTTTCATAATATTTAATCGCAAATAAAAGAAAATTATCTTCATTCAATTCATTAAAAATCATATCATGCAGTTACAGTTAATGTTGTGGTTCCAATACCAACAGAAGTGTTTGTGACTGTTCCAGCACCACCTACTTGACGAAGAATATCAGAGGTAAAGGTTTTGATTACAGCAGCACCACCTGAGAAGTCTGTAATCGTTCCAACAACACCACGAGGTAAATCGATAAACAGTTTTGTTGCATTTGTGCGAGTGCTGAATGTCACTACAGTTCCAATACCAAGCACACTTGCAACTGTAGATGCTGTACCAATTTGAACAAATGTAGATGCAACAGAAACAATTGGTCTAGTGGTAATTGTACCTGGGCCTACTACACTGATGGAACTTACACCGGCAACAACTCCGGTTGTATCAGCAACAAAAATATTGGTTGCTCCAATTGCAATGGTTGCATTGATAGTTGTTGTAAGGAAATTTACATTTGCAGCAAGGACAGATGATGGGGCAGTGAGGGCAAATGCAACTCTGTTACTAATTTGACCATTAAAGTTATTAACAATAATATCACCTTCATCATTTGTATAAATTCCAAGTTGTGCTCCTGGAGCAACAGAAGCAGCATAACCTATAATTGCAGCTGATTCGTTTGCATTATTTGCATCAAGAGTTCTAACCCTTATTGTTGCACCAGCACCACAATAAACACTTTCATTCCAAACTACATGAACGTAAACAGTTCCAGCAGTTGAAATTCCAGAAGTAGCACCAGCACCAAGAGAAATTCTAGAGTTCTGATTTGGATCTTCAAAGAAAACTGCAACAGGAGTAGCAGTTCCAAGTCCAGTTGCTCCTGTATCTGAAGAAGAACCAGCAGTGTTCAATCCAGCAACTGGAACCAAGACTTCATCATAGTAAGTTGTAGAGAGACCTGATTGTTCAGTAGTTCCATATCTCCTATAAACCCAACCACGATTATCGGCAAAACAATTCCAAGGGGTATTTTCACGATCATTCTCAGAAAGGTTCTTAGGTAGACCGTAATTATTTGCTTCAGTTTCAGTAGTTGTGGAAATTCCCCAGAGTGCCATTCTTTTTACCTATAGTACGTTAATCTAAAAAGTATTTATAAAAAAATAGAGACCACGATATGCAGTCTCTATTTGAATATTATAAAAATTCAAGGAGTAAGATCTTTTGCTCCTTTATCTTTCAAGAGTTTTTGTCCCTGAATAATAAGAAGTGAAAGAATACCATTTGCCTTAATTTTTGAATTTGCACCAAGTGCTTCAGAAACTGCAAATAATACAGTTGCTAAAAGTGCTTGATTAGCTGATACCCATGCCCATACGATTGCGACTGACATAATAACCTCTAAGTGAAATGTTCCTATCTTATTTAGTGATTTTACCTTAATTTAACAATCAACTAGCATCTAAAGGTAAGTTTCCAGATTTTTGCATTTGAAGTTTTTGTCTCTGAAGCATTTGTTGTTTTTGTTGCAGCATTTTTATATTTGCAATCTTTTGCTTATCTAGATTTTGTTTATTTTTATCAATCGCAGGGTCTGGAGCAGGAGCAACTGGTTCATCAACCATTTGCTCTCCAAGTTTAAGACCTCCACGTTCTGCTGTTAGTTTGGCAGCAACTGCCATTTTACGACGTTCTTCCTTTGTTCTACCTTTAAACTGTGGGGCATCAGATTTGTAAAAATCTTTAATCACAGTACCCATTTCTGCTTTCTTCAGATTCATTTTTTCATCAAGTTCTGCCTTTGATTCATTTCTAATACTGTTGAGCAAATCATCCTTTTCACTTTCACTCATTCTTCTTTTTGGTGCTGCCTTTGCTGCAGGTTTTGGTGTTGTTTCACTCCCTTTCCAAGGATCAGAAACTGGTTGTGCTGGTTTTGTTTTCTTTTGAGTGGGTGGAGTATAAGAACCACTACTTACTCTTTCTTTGGTTCCAGCACCAGCACCACGATATGTTGATGGTTTTCTTTGTGCTGTACTTGTCGTACTTGGTTTATCATCACCATTACCAACATTACCCATTCTACGAGCAACATTTCTTGCTCCTCTTGATATTGCTCTTGCACCAGCACCAACTGCTCTCTTTAATCCACTCTTAAGTGCTGATCCAATTCTTCCAAGAAGTCCAGGTCTCTTAGATCCTGTTTCTTTTGTGTCTGATTGTGGAGAACTTGCTTGTGGAGAACTTGTCTGTGAACTATCGCCACCAGAAGAACCTCTTCTACCCCTCTCATATCCCTTAGAGAACTCCCTACCAACTGCTCTTACCCCTCTCACAGCAGCACCAGCAACATATCCTGCTCCACGAGCAAGTCCCTTTCCAACTTTCTTTACAGTAGACTTTACTTTTTCAAGTCTATTACTCTTAATATCATCTGCTTCTGTTAAAAGAGCAGAAGAGATTTCTATTGACTCAACTAAAACATTTTCAATTTCCTCAACACCATAACCTTCTTGAATACACTCAAAGAAGAACTCTTCAACAACTTCTTCAATTAAGTTATCTGAAAGTAAAAATACTTCAGATTCTGAAAGGTCATCAAAAATACAATCAACATCTTCAATTTCCACCATTTCTAAAAGAGTTCCACCAAGTTCTTCTACTGCCTCACCAAGAGAACCACCAAGTTTTGGATTGATTTTGATAAGTTCTTTATTATCGACTTCTCCTTCTTCAATTTTTCCCCCTACTTTTTTTTTTTCTTTGATTTTTTTAGAATCAATAACTTCTACCAATTCAGAAAGGTCATCTCTCCAATCAGAGAAACTTTCTTTTTTTACTCTTGTCTTTTTCTTTTTCTTAAACTTACCAGAAACTTCTCCATTCTCATATCCAACACCATCACCATCATCATCCCACCAACGTCTTGAAGTTTGTAATGCTTCTTCTACTGGTGGTCCAAAACGCGATCTATTACGATTTTTCTGATTTTCTCTATATTTATTTGAATAGACGGAATCTTTCGGATTCTGGGGCCCTTGGGTTCTTGGTGGAGGACCACCTGGTTTTCCGACCATAGAACCACCACCGTGTCTACCACCTGCTTCATCTAAACTCTTTCCTTCATCAACAACCTGCTCCAGATAAACCTTGGAAATATCGTTAAGAATATTCATTGACATTTTAATAAGTGATTTCTTTTATTTTCTTATATTTATTTATGAATTCTTTTATATTACTATAACCATTATATGGTTTTGCTCCTGGTTGTAGATTTGTTTTATCACCTTTCTCAAATCCAGGTGTCATATCCACAGCATACTGGAAATAACCAGAAGTACCAACAAGAGTATTTGGTTTTCCAGGAAGTCTTTCCTTTTTATTCATTACCTTTTCAGTATATTCCATTACATCCTTTATCCAAGACTTAAACATATACTCTTCTTTTGTAAGACAAATCAAATGATTAGTGCCTCTACGAGTAATTTTACCAACAAGTCCTGTATTTAAATTTTCTATAATATCTCCAATTCTAAAAATATTACCCTTTACATAGTTTTCACGAAGAGTTTGTTGGTCATACTTTGGAGCAATCTGCCACAACTCAACAACTTCTTTTCTTTTTCTTTAGTCCCATTCCTTCACGAACAGCATCAAAAAGTGCCTGGGCATCAGTATCATTAAGTTTTTTTGGAGTTCCTCTACGAAATGATTCGAAATCATCATTTATAACTGCCTTTCTCATTTTAGACGCAGACATTCCTTCTACACCATCAGCATCAGCATCTACAACTCCTGCTGAAATCACATTAATCATATCAAAGTTATAGAGATTTCCATTATACTTATTAGCAATATTTTCAAATTCTGCCTGACGATCAGAACCAACAATAATATTTACATTTCCATATCCATCTTCATTCGCATTTGTAAGAACATCAAAAATAGATTTCATATTAGAATCACTAATAATATTATCCTCATAATTTGGAAACATCTTCTTCATAAATGATATTTTCATATCAGGGTCAAGTGGATTTTTCTTGGGGTCCTGTGTTCTTGATGGATAAATTTTAAGGTCTCCACCCATTGATGCTCTTTTTGCAGTACTTAAAAGTTTTTCGTGTCCAACTGTTGGTGGATTAAAACGACCAAAAGCAATGGTTAATGTAGGTTCCACCTCATCTGGTTGCTCCTCTGGTTGCTGCTGTGGTGCTCCTAATGAGGGTTGTGGAGCAGGTTGTGCTTTTACCTTTGAAGTATTTTTTGTTTGAGGTGCTGCTGCTGATTTCTTTTTATCTGCGGGTTCTTCAGCACCCTTTGGAGTTTTTTTACCAGTAAATTTAAGTTCCCCATTTACAGTTCTTGCTATTATTTTTCCAGAACGATCAATCCATCCACCATGACCATCTCCAGTATATCCAAGTTTATAAGCTTGCATTGCTGCTTGAGATTCTGCTGCCTCAGATAGAAATTGAAAGAAACTCTTCATACTACTTGTTTATATACCTTTATTTATTGATTTTAAGTTAATAGAGTTTTAAGTGAAAAGATCCAGGAACCTTTGATGCGTTACCAACAATTGTTGCTCTCAAAGATTCTGCTGCTGCTTCGTCTGCCTGTTTTTGCGTCAGTTGTTTTTGACCCCTTTTTTTAGATTGCTGATATTTAGATTTTCCTATTCTTTCGATCAATCTCTCATAATCTTTTCTATTAGTTATACCTTTACTTGTAATAGCCTGCCACAAATCTATCACAATTTGGTCAGGAACTCCTGATTTTTCAATTGCCATTGCAATCTCAAGTTTGTTTTGACATTCAACATAGGAATCTTTATTTTTAAGTTCTTTATCATTGTTTCCTTCATTGCTGGAAAATCTAATTGATTTATTTTTTACAGAGGGGTCTAATTCTTCGCACATTTTTTGAACATAATTAAGTGAATTATTTAATTGTGCATTATAATCTTTTCCTATCATTCCACCTTTACTCAATATATCAGCAGACAAACTAGATTTGAACACCGTACCTCTAACTTTCTTAATTTCTCTACTTCCCTGAGCAGTATATAAAACTTTTTCTGCAATATCCAATCCTAAAGAACCCCCTTGTGCTCTAGAGAATAATTTTTCTTTTTTAACTCCAAGAGTTTTACCTATTGTATTATATACAACATAATCATATTCTCTCACATACTTCTTATTACCATTCTCGTCCAAAATTACTTGATCAATTTGAATATCATATTTCAAATTTCTACCAGCACTACCAGCCAGTCCACCTGCAATATAATCTTTAGTTCTTGGTTTAATTGGTAATTGTGTTGCAGTAACTTTTGGAGGAGTTGGTCTCCCTTTATCATCTTCTGGAACATTCACCAATCCAATTCGGGAAGAATAAACACCCTTTGTCGATGTTGCTTTTTTAAGTGATATTGGTGCTAACTTTTTCGCTTCGTATAATTTTAAAAGCAATCTGTTCAATCCTATAATATCTTCTAAAGCATAATTTTTTTGAACTCGTTGAGGAAGAAGCATTACTTCTCTATTATAGACAGATGTTGTTTTTAAATATGCCTTTATTTCTGCAATAAGAGATAAATTATAAAACCAAACATCTGAAGGATTCCAACGATCAAAAGTTCCTTTGAATTGAAATACTTTCCAAATTTTTTTTAAAAATTCTTCTAGACCACTTATCTCATAAAATCCGTCCTGTCTAATTATATTGAGATTTTTAGTAAATCCAACTTTACTATTCTTTAAAAAATTCTGTACCTGAGATTTTAAAGCATTATGCCAGTCATTGTCTACAAAAAAACTTTTAGCATAATCAGCATTCATTTTAGAGTCAATGTCTCCTATCTCATAAGAAAACTCTGTTAGATCAGAGTTTAGTCTAGACTTTTTTAAAAATCCTTTCAGTTTATCTTTCGACCCAAATATATCAACCCAATAGTTTGCATTAATTTCCTTTCCTTCTAAGACAAAATTATTAGATTTTTTACAAATGACATAATAAACAACCCACATTGTTTCATTTAAAATTTCTGCAGCAATCTTACCTGCCATTTATGCCCACACACTATTTCAAGTATTTATAATTTACCTTTCATCTCTCAGTTCTCTTTTAATTTCATCTTTCAATTTTTTAATTTGTGGAAGATTGTTGTCTCTGGATCAGTGCTTTTATAATTTCTTTTTTCAATGTTTCACGATCTTGCTCTTTAAATCTTTTTCTTTTTTGAGCTTCTGTAGAGGATATTCTCTGTTGTATTCTCTGCTGTTTAAGCATCTCACGTCTTGATTCAATATCTTCAACAATAATACTTTCTCTCCAATCCTCACTCATATTTCCCATAATCGCAAGTGCTGCTTCTTGAGTATCGGCATAACCTTCAGTAATTAGATACTCAAGGATTACATCAAATAAATCTGGTTCATAAGAGGCATTGATATTTTTATTTCTATTATAAGTTGCTCTTACGGCATCAAAAGATACTCTATCTTTTTCTTTTTCATCATCAGGAAGATTTGAATATGGAGTATTAGCAAGTACTGCTCTTCTTTCTTTTTTCGCTGGAGTTTGGTCTGTACTTGTTTTTGCAGTTTTTGCCCATCCTTGATGAACTGCATTAGAACCTGCTTCTCTCGAAGTTCCACTACCACTCCTTTCACCTCTCCTAAGAGCACGAAGAGAAGCAGCAGCAGAAGCACGATTTGCTGCTCTACCAAAAGAATGCTTATCTCCAGTTGCTCTACCATACCCATATCTAGCATCTAATGCAGCATCGGATGCTTTTTCATATTCACTATCTTCCTTTTCCATAATATTATCATAAACATTCAAGTATGCTTCTCTTATATTACGATAATCTTTAGAATTCATTTCTATTAATACTTTTACATTTATTTATAAAAAAAACTCTACCCAAAAGAGGAGAGTAAGTGTATATTTTATAAATCTCCTTCTACACGATTTTCAGATTTATAAACAGAGAAGGTTCCTTCTGGATACCTTGCTGATAGTTTTTGGTAATTTATTTCCATTAGTTCCTCAAAGGTAGTATCAAGAGCAATACAAAGTTGAGACATATACCAGAGAATATCTCCTGCCTCTTTTTTCATATGGATAATATTTTCTTCATTGTATGGTTTTCCTTGTAAGAATATTTTTTTGATGATTTCAGCAAGTTCTCCTGCTTCAGCACTTACACCAAATGCAGCAGTCATAAGACGTGAGACATCAGCATCGTGAGTTATTTCAAGTTCTGTGAGACGAGTAACAAGTGCTGCGAAATCACTACTCGCAGGACTTGTAGTTTCACGAACAAACTCAATATATTTTTTTGTATCTATAATATTATTTTCAGTCATAGTATACTTGGTGTTTCCATCAGAGATGTTTTCCTTTTTAATATTAATCAAAACTTAAATCCCTCAAATGATTTTTTAGGTTTCTTTTCTTCATTATCATACTCCTTTTCTTTACCAGAGTCAAGTATATCATTTTGAGCATCTTGCTCTACGTCATAAAGTCGCATCTTACTTCTATCAATACCAACAACGAATCTCTTATATATCGTCAAATCATTATATCTGTTCTTAAGTTGTTTGACCAAAATTTGCCCGAGACCTTCAAGTTCTTCTGTGCTAATAAGGGCAAACATAAGGTCAGCAGTAGCAGGAAGACCAAAGGATTCAGAAGTATCAGTAAGTTCAACATCAGAACTCCCATAACCACTACGAGTAGTCTGAGTAGCGGAAACAATTGGAACATTTGCCTCAACTGCGAGTCCTCGTAATTCTTCAGCAATAGATTTAACCAGTGTGTATGAGTTGATATTACTTCCACCTTTAAATCGTGAGGAAGAACAGATATTAAGATAATCAATAAAAATAATATCGGGTTTAAATGATTTCTTAAGTGCCAGTTCATTTAGAAGTGATTTGAAGTGTCCTGAGTGTGCTGATGCTGTAGGATATTCTTTGATTATAAGTGTTCCCTGTGTCTTTTTAGCAATACTATTAACTTTTGATTCAAACATTGATTTTGGTAACTCAGTCAATTGTTGAATAGGAATATTTAAGAGGTTTGCGTCAATTCTTTCAGCAATACGTTCCTCTGCCATTTCAAGAGTGATGTAGAGAACGTTGCGGCCTTGCAATAAGACGGAAGCAGCAACATGGCACATAAAGAGACTTTTTCCGACACCTGTACCAGCAAGAGCGATATTGAGAGTCTTATTAGGCAAACCACCTTTGGTAATTTTGTTGAAGTAATCAAGATCAAATTCAATTTTTTCCTCCTTTCTATGATAAGACTCATAACGTTTCTCAAAGTCTAACAGATAATCGTGCCCAACGTGAGTATCAAAAGATACTGCGAGAGCATCTGATAAAATTGTAGGTATACTGTCTCTATTTTTCTTTCCTTCTTTATCATCTGCGATATGTATTGATTCCATTAGTGCAAGGTAGATTGCTCTATCTCTACACCATTTTTCAGTTGTATCAACTAACCAATCAAACTCTGTAGGAACATCATCAAGACACTCAATGAGATATATGATTTGTTTAAAAGAATCTTCATTAATATCTTTACGTTTTTCTATTTCAATACAAAGAACTTCTTTTGTTGCAAGTTGATTATATTGTGTAACAAAATTGAATATTTCCTCAAAAACTATTTTTTGATTAGAGTCTTCAAAATAATCAGATTTAACAAATGGAATAACTTTTCTTGTATATTTCTCATTATATAAAAAGTTTCTCAAAATTAGAAATTCAACTTTATCCATCGTCTATTTTGTGTTGTGGGTTACTTAAAGAGTGTAATATATCAAATACAAATGTAATTCTTACTTCATCAGCAATATTAACTGTTCCGTGAGGTAATTTATTGTCAAACCACAAGAGAGTTCCTGGTTCTACAATTATAGTTTCATTTCCAACAAAGTATTGATATCTTCCAGAAATGCCAAGATGATATCTGTCTCTTGTTAGATAATAGGTTCCAATATCAATATGAGCACCTACAATTTCATCAATTGGGAGAGAAAGAAATCCACAACGTTGAAGTTCTTTACTTCCAAAGTTTTTACGAACAATCTTTCGTATTTCACTATGATTTTCATATGCAGGAGTCTTAATGTTAATTTCAGAGTCTCCAACAAAATCTTCTTTCTTTTTGACTCCTCCCATTATAAGTTGTAAAGCACTTACTGGCAAATCATCAAATCCACGATCAAGAAGAGATTGAACATCTTCAATATGTTTTTGATGATCCCAATCTTGAGGATTTTTTTTGAGTTGCTTAATTACCTTTGATACATCTATTTTATCTTTTATAATCTTGATGCACTTACCCATAACTAAACTCTTTCTGTGCAGTTTCGTCAAGAGACTTCATTACTTCTGGAGTAAAATACTTATCAACATCCTTTAGTATATCCTTACCATAGATTTTTTTACCATCCATTTCATATCTTCCTGCAACATTTTTCCACATTCCACCAATCTCACCCAACTCAAGTAATCCATAATACTTATCAAGTCCACGTTCATCATAAAATAAACGAATTTGAACTTCCTTATTTTCTTTACTTAATCTTGATTTTTGTGTTTTGGCACGAATAATATTTCCTATAACTTCTGTTCCATCCTTTTCTTTTGACTTGGATAAATATACGATTGTGGATGATGCATATTGCAACCCAGAACCCCCTGACATTTGCTTACCACCATAAAGACTCATACTTTCATAGGTGTGATTAGTAACTATCATAGGAATATTTGCCTGACCTAACTTAAGAGTCAACATTCGGAATGCACCTTTGATTAACTGTGCCTTAGTCATATCACGAGTATCTTTTTCGGCAAGCGTATCTGTAATTTCTTTATTAGTAGAGAGCATACCCAAAGAGTCCAGTACAAACATACAAGGTCGTCTTTCGTCTTTAGATTTTTTTAGATATAAATCAACTGCTTTCAGAGTCTTATTACGGAAATCTTCAATCGTAACTACATTGACAACCACCAGGCGAGTTGTGTCAATTCCCCTGCCTTCCAAAAGGGACTTTGTGATTGCTGCTTCAGTATCAAAATACAAACAGTATCCAGTAGGATTATTATCAAGGAAATTTTTAACGACGGCAAGACTGAAGAAAGTTTTTCCAGTAGAAGTTTCCCCTGCGATTGCAGTAATCTTGTTCCCAGAAACGCCACCAAAGATGCTACCAGATACAAGAGCGTTAAAAATGTAGCTGCCAGTATCCACATACGTTTCAGTTTCATCAATCTCTGATGCCAGTTGTGTATATTCTCCACCAATCTCTTTTACAATCTCTTTCAGAAAGTCCATAATTTAGTTGTTCTCAGTAATGTAAACATAGTCGGGGTGTTTTGTCTTAAATGCTTCTACTTGTTCTTGTGTTTCCAAGTATATAGAAAGAGCCGTGTTTGGATGCTCTTTAAAATAGTACTTAACCTGTATCAAATTTTTCATCATGCAACCACTCCGTATTTTTCTCTTAGAATTTTTTTGTAAGGTAATCCTTCGTCTTTAAGTTCTTTTACTAATTTCAGTTTATGGTATAAGGATGCATCACCTCCAAGACTCATTGCCTTAATAATCGTATTCAGTTCTTCATCTGTAATCGGTAAATCCATTAGGTAAAAAATGACTCCAAGTTGGAAGTGTATTCAGTTTTCCATCCAATAACATCAAGAATTGATTTCAAAGGATCTAAAAATGCTTTTTCAAATTGTAATTCATAGTCAATGTATTTGTCAAGTTTGAGTTCTTTTGGAAACTCTGAAATAAATGAGATTACATTTTCGTGAATTATATTAGGTTTTTTGAGGTAGATAAATTTAATCTTTTCTCCATTTTTTATAATAGAATACTTATTTGAAAGTTTGTTTTGTTTTATATAGTGATTGTAGAGTAATGCTCCACGAACGTGAATTGGAGTTCCTTTTGAATATATTGAGTTTGATGAATAATATTTTTCAACATCAGACACTGACCTTGGAAATGAAAGTTGTTCTGGAGAAAGACTTTTAAACTCCTGTCTAGCATTTTCAATAAACTCAATTACCTCATCTTCAGTTCCATTCATCATCAATTTAAGAGCACTCTTAATCATCTTACGACAAGGAGCAGGAGTTGATGACTTAACTGCCTCAATACCCATTATCTTAAGTTTAGGTTCTTCATAACGAACACCCTCAACATCCCAGGCATTTAGAATATATCTCTTTTTAGCAGTCCAAATTCCACGATCAGCAATAGTTTCTCGTTTCATTTGCATTTTTTGATCATAGGCATTTACATATTCTGCCAGTTCTTGGTAAGAATTTTCAATATACTTTTCAAGTTCCACCGAACAGATCTTATCAAGGAACGAAATAATGCCTTCAGAAGTTTTCTCTCTTCCCTTGTATATCTTGTCAACCAGAGGACCCATATGAAGGTAGATACTATCAGTATCAGAAGCAATAACATAATCAACTTCATCCGTCTTGAGGAGTTTATTTAGATACAAATTCATCTTATTTTCAATCCAACGAATCGCAACTTGTCCCGATGTTGTGATTGCCTCAGCATTTGCTAACTTATAATAACGAAAATATTCATTACCTACAGCCCCGTAAGCAGAGTTCAAAGAAATCTTCTTTGCCATTTGTATATTATTACAACGAGCAATCTCTTTCTCTAATTTTTTAGTTGGAGTTTTTTCATATTGTTTCTTTGCCTCAAGCATCTTCTTTTTGTATATAACTCTTTCGTTATACATTTTTTCCATTAATTCTGGAAGAAATCCACGAACGTCTTTACGATACATTGCTCCATTAGGGCATACCGCATAATCTTTATAATCAGAAAAATCAAGTTGCTTATTTAGAATCTTATCTACTGATACTGTAGGATGCTTTTCATCTAATAAAGTTTCTGGTGAAATATTATAACCCATTATCAAGTGAGGATATAGACTGTTTAAGTCAAAACTTACAACATAATCATACATTCCTGGTTTTGGTTCTTTTACATATGCTCCAGCAAACTTTCCATTTTTTACAGAACTATCTTTTTGTGGAATAACAATATTCCTTTTCTTTAAGTAATTGTAAATAATTGCGTCCCAAGTTCTTACTTGATAAAATATATCACCATAGTTTACTTTCGCATCATATGCCATCGTAAGAATAAGTTCGATCAGTTTCATCTTGTCTTCTAAACGATCAACAAGTTCTACGTCAACAATATTATATTCAATAAACTTTTGCCAACCATGAGTATAAAACTCTTTAAAAGTATCAAATTCAGAGTGATCTAATTTTTTCTGCCCAAGTTCTACTTCAGCAATATAATCCAAACGATATGACTCTTGTGCCTTATATGTAAACTTCTTGTATAAGTCCATATAATCAAGTTGAGTGATTCCACCAACATCAAAGACTGTGTGTTTACGTCCTGTAAGATATATTTCTCCTTCAGTCACCAGTCCCCAATTAGAAAAACGTTTCATTAGTTTTTCACCAAGAACACGATTCAAACGTTTACAAATGTAAGGAATATCATATAGTTGAATATTCCATCCTGTAATCACATCAGGAACATCAATCATCCAATAATGAATAAAAGAATTGAGAAGTTCATATTCACTTGGGCAATAATGATAAGTTACATCACTCCGATTATTTACAAATGGTTTAACTCCCCAGGTTATGATTTTTTTAGTATTGTAATCTTGAATACTTATCGCAAGAATTTCTTCAGTACAAGACTCTACATCAGGGAATCCTTCTTCTGATGAGACTTCAATGTCAAGAGTGACAAGTTTGATTTGACTAATATCAAATTTAATCTCATCCTCTGGATAGTTTTCTGAAATATATTGATAGACGTATCTGTCCTGTCCATATATTTCAAACCCTTCAATATCTTTATACTTATTAAAAAATTCCCTACAATCTCTTACTGTTCCTGGTTGAATTGATTCTACATTTTCACCACTCAAAGTTTTATATTTTGACTGTTTTTTTGTTGGAATAAAAAGAGTTGGAGAAAAATCTCTTCTTGTTTCATATCTTTTACCATCCTCTACTCCACGAATCAAAAATTGATTGCCAATCAATTGAACATTTGTATAAAAATTTGAAGACATTTTACTCAATTATTTTTTCGTATTTTTTTAAGATTAAATTATTTGGGTCAATAATAGTCAATACCTTATCAGAATGAATCATAAAACTATTCTGTGATGTATAGTCTAACATCCAAGGAGTCAATGTCATATCAGAATTCACTACAAATGGTTCTGTCAATCTACAATCTGGTTCTCCCAATTCAGAACCAACTTCTTCAATCTGACTTATCAGAATTTCCTTGTTCAGAAGAACTAGAATCTTTATCATTTTTCTTTCCATAGTTTACAACATCTTCAATGTACATTTGTTTGAGTTTATCTATTGGTTCAACCATAGTGATTAACCAGTCAGAAGGAATAGGTATTTTTTTTTCATTAGATAAAGGTATCCATGGGAAAAGAGATACCTCAAATCCTGATTTTTGCATTCCTTGAGTTTCATTTTCTGTTAGAAGATTTGGATTTCGCATTTTAACAACACAAGGTTTATCCAAGTAATATCCAACAACTCTTCTATTTTCTTCTTCACCAACACACATTTCAGTTACGTCTGCGATGATATCTTCACCAGACTTAAGAAGCGTCAGTTTAATCGTCATAGTTCTCCCATACCTCAGTGAATTATAGCACAAAAAAAGGGGAGGTGCAACTGGATTTTACCAGTTACCTCCCAGCAGCAACGATAGTTTAGCTCATTGTTATTTAGAGATAATCTTTTCTCTTATGTGATTCTGGAACGATTCTACCAAGAGTAATAGACAAAAGTCCATCTTCAAAATTAGTTAATCTAACTTCAGTGTCATCAGAAAGTGTCCATGCTCTCTTAAAACTTCTTTGTGCTAGTCCTTTATGAATGTAGGTAGATTCTGTTTCTTTATCTTCTTTTTGCCCTTCAATAAAGAGTTTTCCATCTTGTGTATAAACAAGAACTTCTTTTTTAGAGAATCCAGCAAGTGCGAGTTCTAACCTTGACTCTACACTACTGATTTGAACCAGATTATATGGTGGATAATTTGAAGTTGTTTCGTGAAGATTAAATAGACGATCAAAATATTCGTCCATTCCAATACTATTACGAGTAATCCTATCCATCAGGGCAGGAAGATCAGCAGATGTGTACCTAGAAAGATTAGTCATTTTTGCTCCTTAGAAAGCGAGATTTGATTGTGCGAACCCTTACGGCATTCACAATACTAATTATAACATAAAGCATAAAAAAGGGAGTGTGGAACTCCCTACTTTATTATTCGGTTTCTGCTGTATTTCCTTTCTTACCAATATTATACTTCTGTTCCAAAATCCATTCTTCTTTATCTTTATATGCTAAAACTTTGATTTGATTGAGTGGAGCAATATCAACAACCTCATCTGGATTTACAACAGATAATAGTCCCCAATCTAAAAGAAGACGAACAATACGATTGCGTCTTTGAACATCATTTACAGTCAGATTGGCGTGTTTACCATCCAGAGCAAATAACTCTTTAAAGTGAACAATATAATATCTACCTTGCTTATGTAGAATATGGCAAGATTGATAAAGTTTTTTTTCTTTACGTGATGCTACTCCGATACGTGTCAAAGTCTCACGAACTTTAAGAAAATCATCTGGTTCACTCAATAGAACCTCAATCATCATACTTGGTGTCCACTGTACTTGTGGTTCTACCGTGATAGTCATCGTCTTCCTCCAGTATCAAGTCGCTGTTTAATAAAACTAATCTGTTCTTTTGATAAGATTTTTAAAACTTGAGATGCTTTTTCGTTACTATATCCATAGTATTTCTTAACACATTCCAAATCTTCAATTTTATCCTTATAAACCCAGGGAGAAAATCTCCTCTGTTTTCTTATAGTATTTAGATAAAATGTATATTGCATATCTTTATCTAAAGAATGATTGAGATTTATTTCGTTTGCATATAATATACAATCAACATATGCAGATAAACAACGATTGATAATGAAGGGCGGATAGGATTTAATATCCTCTGACAAATCCTTTTTATTATCATTAATTGAGTTTAACCAATCTTTAAGTTCAGTCATCAATCAAACCCTCTTTCTTAAGTCTATCATAATTATAGCAACCATCAAAACTAAATTGAATTTTTGGATCTTTATTATAATTAAAAAGCAGAAGTTCTTTTCGTTGTTTTTGATCTCTCATATATTCTCCCACAGAACGCATCGTATAAGTCAAATCAAATTCAGCAGCAGTCCAGTTCTTAAAACGATCCTTTACAAGTTGATCGGAATTATAACTTATCAACTGATCCATATCGTTATTATCGCAATCAATAGCAAACTTATCGTGATCAAATCCTTTGTGCATTGATCCTTTGTTGCCATAGAGATTATCCTTAATGTCATAAGGAGGATCAAGATACATAAAAGAACTTTTATTTCCATCCATCATATAATCATAAGAATAGTTAGTTATTCGCCATTTTGAGATAAGTTTGGAATACTCAGGAAGTTTCTCAATACCTCTAATACTAAAATTGGCATTAGATGCCTGAGGTGAGAAGGAAGAACTTTCAGTAAGTCCAGAAAAAGAACACTTATTGATAATATAAAAATCAGAAGCGCGATCAAGATTTGAACGACCTTCTTCGTGTAATTTATCCTTACAATAAAGAAATAGATCTCTTGCCAATTCTGGTTTATTGTTTGCTAACTTTATCCCTTCAAGATTGTCTTTCATATCAACACCAAACATTTGAAGTTGTTGCCAGAAATTTACCAGAGGTTCGTAAAGATCATTTGCCCAAATAGTTAAGTCCGGATACTTTTTAGTAATATGAATTGCCACAGATCCACCACCAAGAAATGGTTCCCGAAACTCCTTATAATTTCTAAGATCGGGAAAGTATGGATCCATCTTGGTGACTGCCCTACTTTTTCCGCCGGGGTAGCGTAATGGAGTTTTGAGTGATTTCATTTAAAGTTACTCTCAATCATAATCTCGGTAAGAGCAGCAAGTAAGTTAATCTCTTGGTCTGCTACAAATGCCGATTGGTATTGATATTTTGCCACAATAAGAACGCAAGCAGCAATACTGGGACCATCCAGATGTTCATATAGAGCATCATACACCATACGAAGAATACTACTGGCATCATTATCAAGATTGGCAGCAATCCATTTACGAACTTCCGGAAAGTTCTTTTCTTTGAGGTGTTTAATGAGATCATTTACTTTAACATTAGAAAAGGAAGCAAGAATTGCTGAGTCAATTGTTCCAGAAACAGAATACCTTTGGAGAACATTAAGCAATTGTCTAGTATCGGGAAAATGAACTTTAATAAGTTCAAGAATAACTCTTTTATCATATTCAATATTTTGTTGATCCAGTATGTATGATACTCTTTTAAAGACATCAGACATCATTTGTGGTTTCTCTTCCTTTAAAATAGGAGTATATTTGAGAACAACACATCTTGATTGTATTGGTTCAATAATTTTATTGAGATTGTTGCAAGTAAAAATGAAACAAACATTATTATGAAGTTGTTCAATAACTCCACGAAGACAGAGCATTACGTCATTTGTTGTCCCATCAAACTCATCAAAAAATATTACTTTTTTCTTATCACTAAACATAGAAACAGTTGTCCCAAAATTAATCACTTGGTTGCGAACAGTATCTAAAAATCTTCCTTCGGACGAACCATTCAAAAATAGAACATCCTGTTTAGTAATCTTACAAAGAGTTTTGATAGTTTGGGTTTTGCCACATCCCTGAGAACCTTGAAGAATAAGATTTTGATTCAATTGTCCATCTTTAACAACATTAAGAAAGAAATTCTTAATGTTTTTGGGCAAAATCAAATCTTCTACAGATTCCGGAGACCATCGTTCCACCCACAAGAATGGTTTAATTTCAGTTAGTTCCATTTCCATATTAAAAAATAAAAATCAAAGGTAATAATAATTTTGGAATGTTTTGCTTCTCATTCTCCAACTAGCAGTATCCCTATGGATATTAAGCATTATAGCACACTCTTTTACAGATTCATAAACAATTCCATCAACTGAACATTTTTTCCCCATAGATTTTGAAAGATTTTTTTTATGTTCTTCTGTAAGGGGGACTCCTTTACATGGGTGTGAGTTTTTAGACCAATATTCTTTTTGTGATTTGCGCATTATATCAATAGAATCTTTTGTGTGTTTTGATCCCCATAAAGAGTTTAAAGAAGGTTTTAGCCACTCACAATATTGTTGTTCTACCAATTTAATTTCGTCACCCTCGTGAATCCATTTAACAACTTCAATAGTAAAATTATGATATCCATACTTTAAGAAATTATCATAAAGTTTCGGACAATGCATTTTACGGCTAGCACACATGGTTATATGTTTAGCAAACCTAAGCATATAATTTTTTTCGGTGCAACCAATATAATTTTCTCCAGTAATTTTGTTTCGTATTTGATAGACGCAACTCATACACTAAAACTCGTAGTATAATACTATTTAGTAAACGAGTAATTTAGATCCACGAAGGTTTTCGTTCTGGCATACGAAGATAATTAGATGCAACCCAAGTTTTTGAGGAAATATATCTTTTATATGCCTCAAATGTATCAATCGTATCATCATATTTCCATTCTTCGGGCATAGCACGAGCAAATGGAGTCACTTCTTTAATCTTACCTTCTGGAAACAAATAATATGCTTGTAATAAGGTATTATAGCAGGAGTGAGTTTTATTATATCGTAAAGTGTATTCATCACACAAGTTCATTCCCCACTTGATTAACCAATAGGCATTATCAATAGATTGTGCTGCCCATTGGGTACAAGGGTGATTACGGAATGCTCCTTTATCTGTCTTGTAGGGGGTTCCATCGGTCTTAGGCAGAGTTCCATATCCGTGCCCCCATTTCTCTGATGCCACGATAGAGAGCATTTGGCAGGTCTCTAGGCTCATCTTCGTTATATGGCGGTCAGGAAGTACAATAGCACTTTCTTTTGGACACGGAGATGTAACAAAGATGTTCATTCAAATGTAGAATCGGGTTCCATCGCAACATAATACCTCAAATCTCTGTCGGTGCTTGTGAATTGTGATAAAAGTTTTTGTGAGATGACTACCTCATAAGAACCAGGAAGAATCTTGATATTCTCCACCTTGAAGTTAAACGTAAAGATACTATCAGTTTCTCCAACCACAATAGAGAAATCATTTGAGGTATCATTCTTTTTGTCTCTTACTACCAGTCTCACAACACCTGCCTCACCAACAGCAGATAAATCTGGGAGTTGATAAATCGCAGCAGCCTTGAGTAACTTATCTAACTGCTGAGTATTCAAAACAAAACATACATCCTCACTTGGAAGAACAATCTCTTTATCTGGTGGTGTTACAATCACACTTGGGTCAGCAAAGAAATACTTAGACCTTGATTTGCCCTCACGTATCATTACATACTTATCATTCTCAAAATCAAGTTCAGGTGTTTGGTGAAGATTAAGACCATTCAAAAATTGATTTAGATCATAGATTCCAAAGTCTTTTGGAAAGATTTCAGTAATCGTTGCCTCAGCAAGTATGTTCTTCATCACTGAAATAGTGCGAAGTTTATCACCTTCCTTGAAGAGAATAGATTGATTGATGCCAGAGAAGTTTTTCAGCAGTGACAGTGTTTTATCAGAGAGTTTCATAATTTGATTTCGCAGTTTCATTATTATTTGAATTCAGAAAGTCCATTATCCTTGCGAGTATAATGACCATCAAAGTGAAGTAGTAGCATAGCATAGTGAATTACTTTCATCAAGTCACGTTTATTTCTTCCGTTTTTTGCTCCATAACGAGATCCATATTTGAGAATATTTGCCTGACAGAAATCTTGTGCCAGATCCTTTGCTGCCATCAAATCAATCGTTTGGATATTCCGATACTCTTGATTTTGTCCGCAGTAGTGACTACCATAAGTGCTTGTTACGTACTCTGAGACATCCTTAAGAATTTGTTCTTCATTATATTTCCAAAGATGATTTTTTGATATTGGTGAATTTAGAACAACATTATCAGAAGAAGAAAAAGGAACGAATGGATTTCCAGTCAAACTAAACCCATCATCTTCCCAGTAATTATTGTAATTGAAAGAAAGATGATCTTCCCCCATTCCACCAGGAAGATGACTTCCAGTAATATAGTCAGTAGAACCAAATGTTACCGCAGGAGATTTTTCTGGAATAAAACTTTCATAATTTGATTCAAAATTTTCAGTCATAATTTTTCACACAAAGGAACAAAGAAGAGGAATATTTACCTCCTCTTATCATATCAGTTTGATTCAGATTCGTCAACAGGAAGTTTGAAATCAATATCAAATAATTTACATTCAATTTTATTTTTTAAATTTTGATGAACTGTATTACCAACAAAACCATTATCGATAATGTCTATCATGATGCAATCCTACTAAATCCTTTAATTTTTTCAAATCTTATGACACTCTCAAATCGGTCTTCCAGTCCTGCCTTATGAGAGATAACAAAAATATTAGCATCCTTTACTACAAATTGAATAATCTTGAGGAACTCTTCTGTTCCAGAAGAATCTAAAGAACTGTCAAAAATCTCATCAAGTATCATCAGATTGCAGTTCACAGAATTTTTCATTCGTGCGACTTCTCTCCAAGTAAAGAGTAATGCTAAATCTATACGTTGTTTTTCACCTTCACTAAAAGAAGCATATGAGAAATCTTCATGAATTGGAGATTGAACAGTTTCATTAAACTCTTCATCAAGAGTAAAGTTTATATAAAATTCCATCATCTGCAAATAACGATTGACTTGTTGATTTATCAGAGGAAGATATTTTTTAATAATTTTAGATTTAACTCCACCGTCTTTTAAAAGACCATAAGAAAAATCATAGTAATTGATAGAATCTTTTTTGATTGCCAATTCATCATAAGTATTATGAAGAGTCTCTTGAAATGATTCTAATTTTTCATGTTCAGAATTTCTGTTTTTAAGTTGATTGGTAAGTTTTTGAATTTCATTTTCAAGATCTCTGATTTGCCTTTGGCATCCAGAGATTTTAGTATTGTTCCGAGAAACTTCATGTGTAAGTTTTGTAATCTCTTTTGAAAGTGTTATAAATTGATCCTCTCGATCTTCTTCCTCTTTGATTGCTACCTCTAGTTCTTTATAACCAGATTGTAAATCCTTGGCCTTATTTTGAGCATCATTAATTTTATTTATTCTAAACTCTTCATCAATCTCCTGTGTACATGTAGGGCATACCGTATTTTCATTAAAAAATTTATGCTCAACAGTAATTGTTGATACTTTCTGTGATATTTTACCTTTTAATGTTCCAAGTTTTTTGAGTTTATCAGATGCACCAGCAACTTCTTCTTGTTTTTTTATATTTTTAAGAACATCTTCTTCCATTAAAGTATTCTCTTTTATACAATCAACAACTTCAGAATCTAAATTGGCAATCTTTTCTTTATTGGCATTTATATTGGCATTTCCACGATTCTCAAGTTCTTCAATAAAGTTTTTTTGCATTTCAACTTTATCAAAAAGAGATTCTTTTTTAAGTTCTAAAGTTTTTACTTCATCACGAATCTTACGAATCTTTTCTTTAATTACAGTATTCATTGAAGAAAATATTTTTATATCCAATAAATCTTCAATCACTTCTCTACGATGTGATGTAGGAAGTTGCATAAAAGGAATAAAGGCACTTGATCCTAATATTACAATCTGTGTAAATGACTTATAATTCATCTTAAGAACTGTCTGCTCTAACCATTTCTGTTGGTCATTCGCAGCAGAAACTTGATCTATAACTTTATCATTACAATAGATTTCAAATATGTTTGGTTTGATTCCACGAATCACTTTCCATTCTGATGTTCCAATTAAAAATTCAACTTCAACAACACAATCCTTTTCGTTGACTGTATTGATAAGTTGTGGTTTATTAATTTTTCTAAAACTACGACCAAATAAAGAAAAACAAAGAGCATCCAATATTGTTGATTTACCCGCACCATTTGTACCAATAATCAAATTAGTTTTATTTTTAGTGAAATCTATCTCCGTGAAATGCTGTCCTGTAGAAAGAAAGTTCTTCCATTTTATGGTCTCAAATGTAATCATTATTAATAATTTGGAGGAATTACAATATCATTTGAAGTAATAATAGTATACTTATAGTCATTTAAATTACAAGTTTGTAACATAATATCATTTTCAATTTCAATTAAATGCATTTCTGGATGACCATCTTCTTCAAGCATCATAGCATATCTTTCAGCATCATCTTCTTCTTCAAAGAGGTATAGAATTTTTTCACCATATTCATTCATAACAGAATATGCACCCTCTCTTTCTCTTCCCATTATTGTTAGTAAAAACATATCTAAATTATTTCACATGCTTCGCGATAAATTTCATGAAGCATTTTTTGAACGATTGATTTATCAAGAGATATTTCAGATTCTTCAACATATCGATTTAAAATAGAAAGAGTATCTTCTGACTCATATGTCTCAAAGTTTTCATTTTCTTCAATTTGAAGGTTTTCAACAATTTTAAGTTCAGATACATTTGAGGTATAAAGTTTATCAATAAACTTTTCAAATTTTTTAGTATTTGATTTATTACGAACTATTACTTTTACAATTTTATTTTCATACTCACGAGTATCAAAAGTTTGATAATTATCATCATCATAATAAATTATACAATACATTTTATATGGATTGTTTACTGGAGTGTGCTCAAAAGTTTCAGTATCAAAGATATGAAATCCACGAGTATCATTTACATCATTCCAAAAAATCTCATAAGGATTTCCAAGGTAAAATACAGTACCATTATTTGAACGAGTGTGATAATGCCCAGAAAATACTTTTGTAAAATTATCAAATACAATAGAGTCCATTCCATCGTCCATTATATGCCCACGATAAGCCTGAAATCCATTCAATTCTAAATGACCCATAGCAACTTTACATCCACTGTTTTTGATTAGACGTAAAGTTTTTTCTTCATTATCAGCACAAATCCAAGGGATAAGAAGAACATTTAGGTTTCCAATTTTAATAACTTCAGGGTCACTATAAGTTTTTATATTTGAATAATTTTGAAGCAAAAGGGAGGGAGAGTTTACACTATTAGTATTTTTATAATAAGCATCGTGATTTCCAACGAGCATGTGCACATCATATTTTAAAAGAGGATCCAATACAACTCTTTTTGTCCATTCCAAACTCTGATAATCAATTGACTTACGACTATCAAAAGCATCTCCAAGATGCAGCACCGTAGTGATTTCTTCTTTTTCTAAGGTTGGGAAAAATACATTTTTATAAAATTCCTCAAAATAATCGTGAAAAAGTTTTGAACCTTTCCTCGCACCCCAGTGACTATCTGTGATGATTGCAACTTTCATAATAATTTATTTCCTTTGCGGATGTTTTCAGTAGCAGTCAAAATTTGCAAATTATCTGGGTGATGCAATCCACCTTTTGATATTGGATAGATGTGATCAACATGGTGAAGAACACCAGTTTTCTCAGTAATTATAGCACATTCTTTGTATATAAACAATATGCGTTGATGCTCTTCAGGAGTTAGAATTAGTGCTTCACTAAATTTTTTAGACCTATATCTATAAGTTTTATTACTAACTTTTTCCTTTGTTCTATAAGGTTTCATCAACTCTTCATTATTTAATTTTTCCAAACCAGATTTTATTGCACAAGGAGCACAACCCCAAGTAGAAACATACTTCTCACAACTACCACAATGTTTACAGACAGTAAAACCTGTATAAGTTTTTTCACCTTTCTCAATTGCAGATTCACGGGCAGCACTTTTTTGAGTATATCCTTTTGCCTTTGCCCTTTCTTTATTCCTTTTTAAATTTTCCGCCATTACCAATTTTCGTTCTTCTGACGTATATTTTGGTTTAGTCATTCCCCTTCTAACTCCACAATACTATAATTATTTATAACACTTTGGAGTTAGAAATAGTATTAATATCTTATTTTGCTGTGTATGTCATCTTTTATTGAGTTATATTCTGAATAGTTCCCACCGTCAAGTGTATTATCATCTGTAAATACTTCACTAAATCCAGAACGTTCAAGTATTTTATTTTTTATTTCTAATTGACGTTTTTCTCTTTGTATACGACGAAGAAAGGCATAGTAGATAATCTGTGTAAAATAAGCAAAAGGATTTTCAGATTTCTTTGGGTTAAAGTTATGAATATACTGAACACAATTTTCAATTCCATCACAAATCATATCGTCCTTAAACATATAATTTACGAAGTTTGGTTTGAATGAAAGATGATTAGCAATCTTTAAAAAACATTCACCTATGTAACGTGGTATCACTGGTTTGGGTTTATCTTGAAGAGAAGCAATCTCAACATCCTCCCTATACTTAATGAGAGCAGCAAGAAAATCTTTGTTATTTACATAATGATCTGACCTTTTTCTTTTAGTCATAACATTTGTTGTTATCATAAGTTTTGTTCATTAATATGTATGAATTATAACACATATTTTAATAGTTGACAAGTTTCTCAAATAAGTGTACAATTACCTTTGTGAGGGTTGAAAAGATTGGTATAAGTTACTTAGAGATACTTAACTAATCTTATAGAGCTTCTCCAAGATTTCTTTAGCATCATTTACGCTTGAAAGATAACCCATTGTTTTACTTGGTTTAGATTCATTAATTCCTCTTGTATCCAGTTGTCTCACATATGATTGATACATTACAATCATTTCAATATCAAAAGATTCTGACATTGTAAGAACATCATTTAAATTAATAACAAACATATCCTCTGTTGTTGTTTTCATCCAAGGTTCAAACTTATAACCAGAAACTCCAAATCTATTTTTAATTTCTGATATCATAATTGGATTTAGAATAATTAATAAAGTTTTATCTTCTTCTTCCACAGCAGATACTTTGGCAAATATTTCTTCACCTGATTTCAATTTTATTGTTGAGTAAAAATCTTCTTCCATTAGTTTTTGAGTTGTATTGTAATTATTTCGTAATTGAATTTTTCTTCATTATATATTTTAATTCTTTCTATAAAGTGATTGAGAGTATAGTTCTTTCTTGAGTTATAAGTACAATCATCAGAGATGTCATACAAGACTGCTTTTGTTTTGTTTTTACCTTTTCTTAAAACTCTTCCAATTGATTGGAGATTTCTAATTCTGGATTTACTAGGAGAAGCAAATATTACATTGTGTAGATTTTGAATATTGATACCAGTTGAAAATGTACCATAAGAAGCAACAATAATCGCATCATTTTCCTTTTCAGTAATCTCACGAGTGAGTTCTCTTTCTTCAGTATCCACACCACCATGAATAAAGAAAACTTTTCTATCATTCTTCTTATTACTATTTATCTTTTCATATAATATGGATCCGTGTGTTTCAACTCTTGAATATAAGACCAGAGTGTTTCCTTTTAAATCTAATGCAAGATTTTTAATAAAGTTATTTCTTTTCTCATGAGTTATTAAGTATTGTATCTCATCTTCATAAACATCAAACTTCTTTGGAGAATGTTTAAGAACTATACACTGAATATCCAATTGAGAAAGATGTCCTTGCTTCATCAACACATCTGTTCTTGTAACTTTATATGAAGGGCCGAATAATCCTTCTAAAACCCACTTATGAGTTTGAGTTCCATCTAAAGTTCCAGTAAATCCAAAACGATATTTAGCATGATGTAATTTAGTCATAATTGATATTAATGACTTGCTCTTGAATAAATGAGCTTCATCACCTATAATAACACCATAGTTCTCAAAGAAAGAACGTTCAAGTTTGTATATTGACTGCCAGGTTGTAATTGTAACTGGATGTTTGTTTGTTTTTTCTCTTCCCGAATAAATTCTGTGACAATATGATTCAGCATCCCAACCATAGTCCTGAAAATCTTTATACATTTGCTCCACGAGTGATGTCGTTGGAACAACTAAAAGTATTTTTTCGTGTTTATCTACATAGTATCTCACTAACGAATAAATCATCAGAGATTTTCCTGATGCAGTGGGAGATATCAATAGTTTTCGATTATGCCTTAATGCACCATATACTCCCTCTACTTGATAGTCACGAGGAGTGTGACAACAAATAGATTTCATATAATCTTGAACACCCTCAAGTGAGATACCCTCATTTATTTCAAAGGGTTGCCCATAAAATTTATTGTCTTCAAATGTATAAGTATAATTAGATTGCTCACAAAAACTTATAATCTTATCTAAAAGACCAACATAAATCTGTTTAGTTCTAACATCAAATAAATGAATTTCCCCATTCCAGTGCTTATTCCTATACTGGGGCATAAACTTTGCCCCATCTACTTGGAATGTAAAATGATCTCTTAATTCATACTCAATGTGTGGTTGAGTTTCTAAATTTAAAAATACTTCGTTTGCTTTTTTAATAATAACGTCTGTTACACTCACGATGATTAATTCACCTGTGAGTATTTATCTACCCTAATCCACTCATAAATTTTTGATATTCTATGGCATTTTTAATCTGATATGTTCGATTGTGTATCATTTTAAGAATATTATCAATATAAAAAATCATTGTATCGTAATAGTCATTCTTTAATGAAACCGATGAAAGTTTTTCATCAGCATCCAAATATTTTTGTAGAGTATCTTTATCTCTAATCTTTTTAGGAAATGGAGTTTCTATATAAGTTTCTGGATCTGATTTTCCTGAATAATATTCATATCTTTCGTGTCTGATATTTTTTCTTTGTTGTTCTGCTTTCTTTTTTAGGAGTATTGTATTATTATAGATGTCAAAGTATTTTGCGTGTAATGTTGGTATTTTCAATGATTCTGTGTGAAGATTATCTGGATCAATTATTGAATCTTTTTCCCACATTTTTTGAATCATTTCAAGGTCAAAATTCATAAATTATTTCCACTTAAATCAGTTATATTGTAAATAGTATACTTGAAACTTACGTCTGCTGTAAAGTATTGAATATCAGTATCTGTTGCATCAAAACTAATTGTAGAAAGAGAATATGGAAATAAATCTTTAAAACTTACATTAAACTTTGCAATTAAATTGCTACTTAAAACTTGTAAAGTTCCATCAGAGTAAATATTCATTGATTTTTGTCCATATTTTGGATTTACAATTCCATTTTTTTGGAGATCATAAATCTCTTCTAAACTTTCTGGATACCCAAGTCCGCGAATCCAATTTTGAATTTCCATATAATTCTCAAGATTTTCATCAACTAAAAATCTAATATTTAAATCACCAAATACAATTTTATCTCCAGGAGTATCAATATCTTTTAGATATGATGGTTGAATTGCAACACCTAAATTGAGGTCGGGTATATTTGCTTGATTACAAAAAAATGCAACTTTGGGACTTCTTTTTAAAGAAAATTTAAATCCAGTAGGAGAAAGAAAATTTCTATTTTCTATTTGTGTATTGCTTCTTGCCATTTTTTTAAGTATTTAGATAAAAAAAAGAGGGTCTCGAAAGACCCTCTCAATAAACATTGTAGGTAGTGAATATAATCACCACGTTTCTACATTAGATTTTTTACAGCAACTCTTCTGTAGTAACGGTTGGCATTCACTTGAAGTCTTCCAAGACCCTGATCAGTTCCTTCTGCGAATGGGTTAGCAACTAGACCATAACGGGTCTTGAAGCCAATTTTTGGTTGGAAGGAATTCTCACCAACGGCACGAACCATTTGGAGAGGAACATAAGGGCAATAGAACAGTCCAGCATCATAAGGGGAAGAACCCTTATAACCAACAACATAATACTGATTACCAGGAGATGCATTAGCTGAGGTCAGGTTAGCAGAATAAGGATCGATATAAACACGATACTTACCTTGCAGAACACCAGCAAAGGTGTTGCCAGTGTCATCAACGTTGAGGTTAGCATTAAGAGCAGGTGTATAGTCAAGAACACCAGCCATGGTCAATGCTGAAGCAACGTCAGCAGAGCACATGATGATGTTACCCTTTCCACGACGAGTTCTTTGTGCGATTGCGTTAGCATCACGCTCAATTTGGAATAGAAGTCCTTTGAACTTCTCAACTGACCAACGACCATTGGAGTCAACGTCGAGGTCAAAGATACCAGCAGTTGCGGTATTCTGTACAGCACCTTGTTCAGCAACCTTATAGATGGTTCTAATAACTTCACGGTTGATTTCAGCAAGAATCTCTGTTGAGAGAATATTTGCTAACTCAGCCTCAGCATTCAATCCGTGAATTGCCTTGAGGTCTTGTGCGAGTTCTAATGAATACTCGGCCTTCAGTGCTCTGGATTTCGCAGTCACAGTAACTTTCTCGATTGAGAAAGCCATCTGGTTGAAGGCATCTGTACTATTACTATCAAGGTTCTCTGCATCACCAGTAACCATTCCCTGACCTACGTTATAGGCAGTAGAAGTCGCAGTACCAACGGGGTTGAGAACTGAAGGGTTAACACCACTTTGAGCAGTGGTACCAATACCAGCACCAGTATCAGAGAATCCTGCAGTTTCGTCACGACCAGCATCTTGACCAGAGAACGCAGAATCTACTTCGTTGTAGAATGCTTCAGTACCACTCTGATTCACATAACGTGAACGCATTGCGAAGATGAGTCCAGTAGGACCGCTCATTGGTTGTACGCCAGCAAGGTCGTAAGCAACCAGATTAGGCATTGAACGTCTAATCAAAGAGATTAGAACTGGATCGAAACCAGCAGTAGGACCAGCTGCTAAACCAGCACCACCACCGAATGCTCCACTAGCACCAGCAGCATTACCGCTGTTGGTTGGAGATTCCATCAACATTGACAATGAACCATTATCAAATGAGGATTGCTCTCTTAAAAATCTTTCTTGGTTCTCTAACAGGACTGCGGTTACCGCTCTACGATGTGAATCTTTGATTGAATCAAGACCCTCATAGTTGAGGAGAGGAGCCCACTTTTCCTGCAGATGTTCTGATTGAAACATTTGCTTTTACCTTTTTAGTGTGTTTGTTTACGTTTGATTTAATACTAAAGTCAGTTATTTATTAAATCTTGAAAGAGTGTTCAGGTAAGATGCCATTGTTCCTGAAATAGATTCAGGTGAACTATCTACGCCTTCTGACAAATTTTCAGGTTTGGACCTTGGAGATCTATATGTTGGGAAATAAGATTCCTTCAATGTCTCCAGTTTTCCACGATATTCTGATTCACTTTCAAACTCAACACTTTCGGCAAGTGAAGCGAGCTTATCTTTCTGAGTGGCAGCAAGTCCACCAGAAACCTGTTCAAAGATTCCATCCGCAACCGACTCTGAGAGACGCTTGTTTAGGGAAACGTTTTTCTCAATTTGCTCGTTGAGTTTTGTTTCCATTTCATCAAGTTTTTCTACCATACTATCTAAAACATCATATTTATCTTCAGGGATTTCTACATAATGATCTTCAAAGAGACCCTTCATTCCTTGGATGAAGGATTCTGTAAGTTCTGCCTTAAGTCCTTGCTCAATCGCAAGGCAATTTTCGGTGAACCATTCATCAGCAACATATTCTAGATAAGAATCTACACGATCATTTAGTGCTTCTTTGATTTCCTCAACTTCTTCAAGAAGTGCTCTTGAATATTGATCTTCAATAGATTCCTTAATTTCACTAACCTTAGATCTGAGAGCAGCCTCAAAAATGGTTCTTGCTTTCAGTTGGAACTCTTCAGATAGTTCTTCACCATCAAGAAGAGCATTTACATCGTCTTCAATATCAAAATCTTCTGTTACTTCTTCGTCATCTTCTTCTTCATCATCATCTTCATCTTTAGCATGTTTCTTGGACTTTTTCTTACCTTTTTTATCTTCTTCTTCCTCGTCCTCGTCTTCATCATGCTCCTCTACGAGATCTTCATCTTCTTCATCATAATCAGCATCTTCTTTTGCCATACCCTTCATAGGATCTGCACTCTTTGCACCCTTATTTACAACATCTCTTACTTGTTTGAGTGTTGCACCAGGAGTTTTAAGTTTTGCTGAATCATCATCTGACTTATAATTTTCTGGAGTAGGACCACCGAGGTCTTCATAACTACCAGTTTGACCTGGTGGTAAGTTTCCAGATAATGATGTCATTGAATCTGCTGCTGTTGCACCTGAGTTTACAGCAGTTTTGGATTGCTTAGTGCCCACTTCCATTTCTTGTAGATCTCCACGAGACATTTGAACTCTCCGATTTACCTTTATTAAATCTATATTTATTTATAATTTAAATATTTGCAAGAAAGTCATTGAATAATTCCAATTTTCTTTCTTCAAGTATTTTTTGATCAACTAATGTATTTATTCTTCTTTGTGTTTTCTTTGCGATCTGTTCTCTTAAGATTCCTCCAGACCATACCCACTCCTTTCCTTCCATAATTCCCTGAACAAATGCATCAGGAGCAGAGGGATCTGCAACAATATCAGCAGCAGTTGCTAACATAAAATCTTCACCAACTTCATTGTATCCATCACGATTTCTTGTGACTGAGCCTATACCACGAGAAGAAACACCAAGAGTTACACCAGAGTTTAAAAGTGCCTCAGCAATTTTACCCATTGGAGTGGGAAGGATTTGTGCTTTACCAATAAAATTATTTCCTTCTGGAAAAAGAGAAACAATCTTGTGAGAAACACGATCAAGGTTTACTGTAGGACCATCTGGATGCCCAAGTTCACCAAGAGCACGACCTTTACACACATATTGCTCATTATATCTTTTAACTTCTCTTTCCATAACACAGAAAGAATATATTCTATTATTACGATTTGCTTTCTCTGTGCAAAGAAATGGCCCCTGTATAAACAGAGTTTTCTTTCCATTTATACTTTCAGTAATAACTTCTACTGATTCAATTTGTTCTGTGATGAGTTTCATTTTATGCCTGGTTGGTAAGTTGTACTTGTTGATAATATAAAACTCCAGATGCACCAGAAGCACCAACAGCACCAAGTTTTTGTGATGTTCTTAATGTTGCATCAGCAGAAGAAAATGCAGTTACAATACCACTTGAGTTGTAACTTACAATGATTCTACTTTGATGATATCCATTAACACCAGAACTAGTATTTACAGATGTGACTATCTGGTGAGAAAAGTCATAATAAGATTGTCCAGATGCACTTAATGTTACAGAATCACCAACACCAAATGGTGATTGTGTTCCTTCTGCAAAATTAATTGTTGTAGTAGTTCCAGTAATAATACCAACAACTCTATTTGATGCCTTTGTAAGAGCAAGAGTTACAGATTCACCAGATGGAACATAGTAATCAGTGTTTGTTGCTGTTGGGCTTGATCCAATCGTAATGTGTGCTGCACCACCAACAGCAACAATTCTCAAAGTATCTGACTGCACTGAAAATGCTGATGATGTTGTTGCGGTGCCGGTAAATGAGAATGAAGAACCTGCACCAACTGGTCTATGCGTCATTATTCGTATAATACATTTATTGATTATTTATTACTTTACAAATTCGTAGTGTAATCGTATCTTTACTCTTCGTCTTTTTCATAATTTGCATCATCTTCACTTTCCCCTTCACCAAAAACCGAAGATGCTACCATTGGACGAAATGTATCCAATCTTTCTGTGGATTTTGCAAAGAGTAAATCTTTGATTTTATCGCTGATTTGTGAAGGAGATTCATCACTAATAATCATATCCATCAGTTCATCCATATTTGTGACCAATTAATTGCTTGTTTATTTATATTTATATCTCCCCTCCCTTGGGCATCTCTGCAATTTTACCATCTGCAACAGTAGCATCACCTTGTTTATCAGTATTAGGTTCCATAACTGGTTGCCCTAGATCCATTTGAGATGTTTGATCTAATGGAAGTCCTGTTTGTGGGTCAATTGGTTGACTTGGATCTGGAATAATACCTTCTTCAATTTCTTTTTTAATCATTGAATTCTGTTCAATAATTTCAATATCTGTTTGACGAAGGATTTTACGTCTTACATAATCTTGTGAAAAATATTTACCAATATAAGGTTCGGCAACTTGTACCATATTTAATCTTTCATTAAGTAATTCTGCATCTTTAAGTTCTGCAAAGTGATTATCATATAAGAAATCGTATTGTATGTGCTCATCCATTGTCTCCCAGTCTTCTGGGGTAATGATATTTTTAAGAATTAATTGAGTTTTTAACATATCATTAAACATATATGAAAATCTTTTTCTCAATCTACCAACAAACTTACTGAACTTAACTTCATCACGAAGAATTTCTGAAGAACGTCCAAGGTTAAATCCACCTTCACCATCCATTCTTGATGGTGGTACATTTAATGAACGATAAAGTTTTTTCTTAAAGTATTCAATATCTGTGATTTCACCAAGATTTTGCCCACCAGGAAGAGTCGTAATTTCAGTTCCTCTACCACCTTCTCTTCGTGGTAACCAGAAATCTTCCATCATAGACATCATTTTTTTATCGTCACGAATTTCACCTGTGTTCGCATCATATACAAGTTTATTACGATATCTCATCATCACATCACGAAGATATTGTTCTGCCTTTACTTTTGGTAAATTACCAACATCAATATAAAATACTCTTCTTTCTGGTGCTCTTGAAAGTCTGTAGATTACCAAAGAATCTTCAATCATACGAAGTTGATTGAGAGATTTAATTGCCTTATGAAGATACGATAAGGTTGACCCTTTATTGCGATCTACAAGTCCTGAGGTACAATAGGTAATAGAATCCTTAGTCATCTTAATCCCTGCCTCTCCACCCAATGCAGATGCATTTCCTGTGGGATATGTCATCTTTGGATTATAAATGAAATACTCCTCTATCTCAGGAAATTCATATTCCATCGGGTTTTGATTATTTGGATTTGCATTTGCTAATCTAAATCTCTTATCCGCATCAGTTGTCTTTTTTTGTTGTCTTATATAACGCATTTTCATTGCGTCAATATATCTCAACTCTTTAATTCCTTCTTCTGGTTTTTTGAAATCAATTACTTTATGATAGTATAGTCTTCCATCAATATACCAATTTCTATAAATTTCGTGAGATTTTCTATCAAAATCCAATAAATCAAGAATATTTTTAAACTCTTCTCTAATTCTTTTTTTAATACCATCACTGGCATTTAAGTTTGAAAGTTCAATTTCTACTGGACTATCGTTTGTGTCAGATACAATTGCCTCACTTACAATATCTTCAATGGCACTATCACATTCAGGGTGAAGTGCCATCTCACGATATCTTTTTATTAAATCAAATTCAGTTCTATAAACACCTTCTATATCTACATAAGAACCAAAAAAACCACTACTTACAAAATGATCAGATCCGTCTTCACTATTAGGAGGAACTGGTGATACTACGGATGGTGATATTGGTTCTTGATCTTCAATAGAAAAACCAAATAATTTTGCCATAATTTAATTAATTTGTATTCTTACTATTTATCAGTTAGTTTTACTACCAGTAGTTCCGGATGGTCCGGATGGATACCAATAATTCACTTGAAACTCTACTGTAAATTCTTCAATTGCATCTGATGAATCAAATGAGAGATCAATTGCGGAAATGTTAGTTGGGAAGATATCTTCAAACTTATATTCCTTTACAGCTGTGATACCGCCTCCGGATGTTGCTGCCGTATTTGATGCAGTTCTAGTCAACTGAGACACTGTGGCATTTGCCATATAATCGTTAGGAACTGTTACTCCACTTGCATCTTTATACTGACCAATATATTGCATCCAATTTTCCATAAACGCTCTGATTACAAAATCAGTATCGTTAATGACTGTGATCGACCATGTATCATAAGTTCTGTCCCCAGCAACCTTAAAAATTCTTCCACGAAAAGGAACATCAATATTTGCAATATTTGATGCTGGAAGATTTGCTGCCTTACATAACATTATAAATTTTGCATCCAAAGCACCAACTGCTGATGCTGCGTTCGTTGGTAGAGTTATTCCAACTTCAAATAGATTGGGGCGAGCACCACCAAATGCAAGAGCTGCCTTAAAATCTGTGAGAGTTTTGTTAGTTGCCATTTTTTTAGTTTCTCCTTTTTAATTTATTTATTTTAATTAAACAGTTCCAGCAACTTCTTCAAAACTAACACCAGTGCGAGTCGCAACAAAGGTTAGAGTTACATAATTAATTGACTTCGTTGGTTTTAGGAAGATATCAGCACGGAACTCATTATTATCAATCACATCAGGAGTATTGTTTGAGGTATCGCAAACAACCAGGAATCCGTAGAGACCTCTCTTTGCTTCTACATCACGAAGAAATGGTTCGACAACGTTTTTGAAATTTGCTCTAGTCAATTCGTCATTTAATTCAAAAAGTTGTGCTTGTGCAACTCTTTCAAGTGCCTGTTCAATTGTAAGGAACAAACGACGAACGTTAATTCTATCAAACGCAGATGCATATCCAAGAGCAGTTTTATCTCCAAAAAGAAGAGTTCCAACTCCAGGTTGATTTATAATTGAGTTGATTCTTTGTGGATAAAGTTGGTCTCTTTGTGATTTTGATGGATTATAAGCAAGTTTAATTGCATTATTTAAAATTCCTCTTTGCTGACCTGCAGGAGAGAACCAAGGATATGAAACAATATTAGTGCGAGTCATTAGACCGGCAACATCAGCATTACAAGGAATATATCGGAATTGATTATTGAATCTATCATAGGTATACTTATATCCACTATCAAAAATAGCAAATGATGATGATTGAAGTGAACTGAAGTATTGAATCAGATTTGTTGTTTGAGTGGCAGTGTTTGTTTGTCCCACCAAGTTTGCTCTGTGTGGACCAATACAAGCAACAGCATCTCCTCTTGAACCTGCAAGAGAAATCAAATAATTTGCCTTTGCCTGTGAATCTACTTCATTTGTAAGACCTGGACCCATAATGAGATAATCTACTTGAATTTCATCTTTATTGCTAAAGAGTTGATATGAATCAATCAAATCTCCAAGAGATGCTTGGAATCCACCATTAGCAGAATAATTCTGACCTCCTGCGAGAGTATATGAAATATTTCCAATTGCAGCAAAAGTAATTCCTTGTGCGTTCTGTCCCCAGAGACCTTGTGAGGTTGTGTATGGAGTAAATGATGTACTGAACCCTACTGCTCTTGGAGCAGTTCCGTGATATGAATCAGCAGCACTGGAAGGATTGCTTCCTGCATAAACTTGAGAAGAGAAATCAGCAAGAAACTGTTCGTACCAAATCTTTTGAGGAGAATTTACCGCAGAAATTGAGTCAAATGCCTTGGAAAGACCTACGAATTTTTCAATAATTGTTCCTTGATTTCCTGTGATTGTTCCTCTGTCATCAACAACTGCAATATGGAGAGCATCATTTTTACCGGATCTATCAAGTGAATACTGGTTTGAAGTTGGTCTTGGTGCAATTGACTTCCAGAAAATTGTGGAATTTGTAAGACCAAGAGTTTGTTGTCCATACCAATCAACAACTGTGGAAGGAGTAATCGGAGAAGATGCTGATGTTCCAGTATTGATTCCAGAATTATTAACGAAACGAAGAGAACTTGAAGTAGAATATGATGCAGTAGAAGAACTTTCTGCATAATCAATTAAAGTTTCTGTATTACCAGATGAAACTCTAGAAACAATTCTTACATCAATCGTGCTATTTCCACCCGTAGCATCAGTAGTAACACCAGTAATGATACCCTTCAAATAACCATTAAAGAGTGATGTTGTTCCTGATCCGGCAAGAGCAATATTTGTGAGTGCAGTTGTAACACCAAAACCAATAGTTGCTCCAGCATTTGAGGGGTTGGTTGTGGCAATACCAATTGTCTGATCCGCTAAATTATCAATAAAACAAACTTTTAAATTATTTGCCCAGGTTCCTGGATTCTTTGCTGCATAAGTAAAATTAGTTCCGTCTGAATGATTATTTGTATAATCATCGTAATTTTCAATTTTTAATGCTGAAGTAGAGGCAGCTCCAACTCCGGCATTTGCATTATTCAAAGTTGATCCATCGGTTCTTACAACCTTAAGAATACCACCATAAGAAAGGTATGAGGAAGCACTCATCCAATATTCGTATTGAGAATCTGTTGAGAGTGGTTTTCCAAATACGTTAATTAAATCTTGTTCTGTTGAAATATCAATTGGATAATCTACTGGACCAATTGGAAAAGGGCCTGCAATTGCACCAATATTATCAAGTACATTATCTGCTCTTCCTACTGTTAAATCAACCTCTCTGACGAGTACGCCTGGAGATAATTGAGGAGTTGCCATTTGATTCTCCGTGATTCTCAGTTAACTTAAAATATTTATTAAAAAAATGTTTTTCATCAGGGAAATATGGAGTGAACATTTACCAATCTGGATATTCCCAGTTTAAATAAGTATTTTTC
>OFRA01000016.1_pt1 | contig 43033 bp, 39 predicted proteins | sample 1543001 | NCBI WGS metagenome assembly OFRA01 (sample SAMN07774221, study PRJEB24372) | wastewater metagenome | isolation source: Lake Maggiore Verbania | place: Italy: Verbania | collected 2015-12 | reverse complement strand
TTATTTGCTATGGATGGAGTTGTTCCATTTAAAGTTATCGCTCTTCATGGCCTAGTTCGAGATAAGCATGGCAAGAAGATGAGTAAATCTCGGGGAAATACCGTAGATCCCTTGGAGTTTATGGATAAGTATGGCTCTGATGCGCTGCGCTTTACATTGGTACGCGGTGCTAATCCTGGAACAGATCAAGCACTTGCTGAGGAGTGGATAGCAGGATCTAGAAACTTTGCTACTAAAGTTTGGAACGCTGCGCGCTTTGCCATGATTAATGGCGCGCATGTAAATGGCGAGCTACCAGATAGATCTGAGCTAAACCATATTGATCGCTGGATTTTAAATCGCCTTGATAGCACCATTGCTAGCGCTGATAAGGGCTATGAAGCTTTTGAATTTGCTAAGGCTAGTGAGGAGATCTATCACTTTGCTTGGGATGATCTATGTGATTGGTATTTAGAGCTAGTTAAAGAGAGCTTTGCCAAAGGCGGAGAGCAGGCTGATAAGAGCCGTAGAGTCTTAGGTCATGTTCTAGACCAACTACTTCGTCTCATGCATCCTTCTATGCCATTTATTACTGAAACCATCTGGTGTGAGTTAACCGGGGGAGAATCACTTGTTATTGCCAATTGGCCCGCAGTAAGTAAAGCCGCGCCAGATGTTGCAGCCGATAAAGTAGTTGGAGATATGCAAGTTCTTATCACTGAGATTAGAAGGTTTAGAAGCGAGCAGGGGATTAAGACTTCGGCAAGAATTAACGCTCAAATTTCAGGTTTGTCAGGAGATCTACTTGATTATGAAGATGCAATTAGATTCTTAGTTCGCCTCGATAAGCCGGCAAGTGATTTTAAAGAGAGCGCAAGGATTGAAATCGGCCAATTTAGTATCGCCTTTGATCTTAGGGGAGCAATTGATGTTAAGGCAGAGCGAGCAAGGCTAAGTAAAGATCTTGAAAATATAAAGAAGGATTTGCAGAGCGCAGTTGTTAAGTTGGAAAACGAGAACTTTATGGCAAAGGCTCCGATGGAAGTTGTTAAAGAAATTAGAGAGCGGATGGAGTTTTGCGAGAGTGAAATTACTCGAATCAACACTCTTCTTGCTGCGCTTCCAAAAGAATAAAGATGAGTTCTGCTGAAGATCTCTCTCGCCTTGATGCCATTGAAAAAGCGCTACTTAATAGATGGCCAGAAACTAGAATTGCTCCAACGCTTGAGCGAATCTCAACTTTAGCTGATTACCTAGGTTCACCTCAGCTCTCTTATCCAACAATTCACATCGCTGGAACCAATGGCAAAACCACAACTACGCGCTTAATTGATTCACTCTGTTTTGAATTGGGGATGCGCACTGGAAGATTTACTAGCCCTCATCTAGAGAGTTTCTTAGAACGAATCACTATCAACGGCCAATCAATAACTCCAGAATTTATGATTGCAACCTATAACGATATTGCGCCATATTTAGAGCTAGTTGATTCTAAGATGACTAACAAGCTCTCATTCTTTGAATCGATGTGCGCACTTGCCTTCGTTGCTTTTGCTGAATTTCCAGTCGATGTTGGAATCTTTGAATGCGGGATGGGGGGAGAGTGGGATTCGACCAATGTTATTAATGGCTCAGTAAATGTCATTACTCCAATAGGTTTTGATCATATGGAGTATCTAGGCGATACGCTTGAAAAGATTGCTCAAACTAAATCAGGAATTATTAAGCAAAACTCATTTGTTGTTCTAGCTGAGCAAGAAAGTGATGTAGCAGCTGTTTTGATGCGAGCTTGCGCTAAGGCTGATGCCACTCCAATTAGGTCAGGTATTGAATTTAGCCTCAAATCAAGGGCTCTGGCTTTAGGTGGGCAGATGCTGAATATCTCTGGTGTTTATGGACAGTATGAAGATTTATATCTTCCGCTCTATGGACAGCATCAAGCAAGTAATGCTGCTACTGCTCTTGCTGCTGTTGAGGTCTTTTCAGGTGAGACAAAGCTTGATGAAGAAATAGTGCGCCAGGCATTTGCTAACGCCACATCACCTGGAAGATGTGAGATTGTTGGGAGAAACCCCACCATCATTATTGATGCGGCCCATAATCCTCATGGCGCAGAGTCTTTGAAAAAGACAATCAGCGAGGAATTTGATTTCGCAGCGCTAATTGGAGTCATTGCTCCCATGGGTGATAAAGATGTCTCTGGCATCCTTGAAGCACTTGAGCCTGTTTTAGATCGAGTGATAGTAACTAGAAATAGCTCACATCGCGCTGCAGATGTAGATGAACTAAAATCACTTGCTATGGAGATTTTTGGAAGTGATCGAGTTAGTGCCTCCGACGATTTAGAGCAAGGAATCACTCAAGCAGTAGATATGGCAAGAACTAGCAATGCCCTTAATGATTCAAACACCGCAGTCTTAATTGCTGGATCAGTTGTTAGCGCCGGTGAGGCTAGAGCGATAATTCGAAGAAAGGGAATTTAAAAGCCATGAAGATGCTAGCTAGAAGTGTTTTGATTATGGAGTTTTTAATCATTGGCTTTGCTCTTCTTGTTGCTAAAGATCTTTCAACGAAGAATAGTCTTTACTTTGGCGCGCTAATTGCGCTCTTGGCTTTTTTCTCATCGGGCCTTTTGAAATTTAAAGTTGGCTGGGCTTTAGGTTGGTTAACCCAGATTCTGCTCATTGCTTATGGTTTCTTTATCCCCACGATGTTTATTCTGGGATCCCTATTTCTTGGACTCTGGGTGGCGGCAATTATCTTGGGTCGAAAGGGTGAGGCGGCCAAAGCGGCCCAGATAGCCAAGGCAGAGGAGCCAGATTCGGGCAGTTAGAAATGCCCATAGACTTACCCCGTGAGTAACTCGTCAACGCCAGCAGAGCGCACCCTGATCTTGGTTAAACCAGATGGAGTGCGTCGTGGTTTAGTTGGCGAAGTAATCAGACGTATTGAGAGCAAGGGATATAAAATCGTTGCACTTAGAATGTTAACTGCAGATAAAGATCTTCTAGCTAATCATTACGCAGAACATCAAGGCAAACCGTTCTATGAACCGCTTCTAGAATTTATGTCCTCAGGTCCAATCGTTGCGATGATTGCTGAAGGCCAGAGAGTGATTGAGGGCTTTAGATCTCTAGCAGGAGCAACTGATCCCACACTTGCCTCACCTGGTTCAATTCGAGGAGATTTAGCCCGTGATCAAGGAACTAAAGTTGTGCAAAATATCGTGCATGGCTCTGATTCAGTTGAATCAGCGCAGCGTGAGATAAAGATTTTCTTCCCTAACTTGTAAGGAGCGATTAAATGGCAAAGTTCAAAACTGACTGGTCCTTCCTAGGACGAGACATGGCTATAGATTTAGGAACAGCAAATACCTTGGTTTATGTTCGTGGCAGAGGTATCGTTCTTAATGAGCCAAGCGTGGTTGCCGTTAATCAAGATACTGGCGCAGTTCTTGCAGTTGGAACTGAAGCCAAGAAGATGATTGGAAGAACGCCAGGAAATATTGTGGCCATTCGCCCTCTTAAAGATGGCGTTATTGCAGACTTTGATACCACTGCTCTAATGATTAAATACTTCATCCGCCAGGTTCATAAGCGCACCTATCTTGCAAAGCCAAGAATTGTGATCTGTGTTCCTTCAGGAATTACTGGAGTGGAGCAGCGCGCGGTCAAAGATGCCGGATATGAAGCGGGAGCTCGAAAGGTTTACATAATTGAGGAGCCAATGGCAGCAGCAATTGGCGCTGGTCTTCCAATCCATGAACCAACTGGAAACATGGTGGTTGATATTGGCGGTGGAACTACAGAGGTTGCCGTGATTTCACTTGGCGGGATTGTCTCTGCCTTATCAATTCGTGTTGGTGGAGATGAGATTGATCATGCCATTATTAACTGGGTTAAGAAGGAGTTCTCGCTATTACTTGGTGAGCGCACGGCAGAAGAGATAAAGATGGCAATTGGATCTGCATATCCTCTTCGTGATGAACCAGATGCTGAAATTAGAGGAAGAGATTTAGCAACAGGGCTACCAAAAACAATCGTTGTTTCATCTGAAGATATCCGTAAAGCAATTGAAGAACCAGTAAATGCAATTGTTAATGCTGTTAAGGGAACCCTTGATAAGACTCCACCAGAGTTAGCGGCAGATTTAATGGATCGCGGAATCGTATTAACTGGCGGAGGAGCCCTACTTAAAGGCTTAGATGAAAGATTGCGCCATGAAACAAATATGCCGATTCACATTGCAGATCGACCACTAAATGCTGTGGTTGAAGGATCTGGAAAGTGCGTTGAAGAGTTTGAGGCGCTAGAGAAAGTTCTGATCTCCGAGCCTCGCCGTTAGTTAACACATGGCAACTCGAGGATCTAATAGAAGTAGGCTCCTTTGGATCTCACTATTGGTGACCTCGCTTTTCATTATCACTCTTGATTTAAGGGGAGTAAGTCTTCTCTCATCGCTTAGAAGTGGTACTCAAAGTGTTTTAGCTCCTGTTGAGCGGCTAGCAAATAATTTATTCTCACCAGTTGGTGATTTTTTCTCCGAGGTCAGTAATTTAGGCAGAAGTAAAGCAAAAATAGAGAAGTTAGAAGAAGAGAATCAAGAGTTAAAGAGTCAAGTTATTTTCAATGAAAATACGCTAGCGCAATTAGAGTCGCTAAAAGGCGTTTTGGATCTGGCTGGCAAAGCTCGCTATAAGACAGTGTCTGCAAGAGTGATTAGCAAAGGCGCAACGGGAACATTTAGTGAAACTATAGTTTTAGATATTGGCAGTGATTCTGGAGTACGACGAGATATGACAGTCATTGCAGCGGGCGGACTTGTCGGAGTAGTTAAATCAACTACCGCTTCATCATCAATTGTGCTTTTAATGAATGACCCATCTTTTCGAATTGGCGTAAGGGTTGCTGGAAAGCAAGATATGGGAATCTTGCTTGGACAAGGCGATAAGAGCTACTCACTACAGATGCTAAGTGCAACCTCAGCAATTAGCGTTGGTGATGTTTTGCTAGCACGTGGAAGCTCTGGAGATAAGCCTTTTGTTCCAGGAGTGCCAGTTGGAAGAATTAGTTATGTTGAAAATACCGTTGGCCAATTAACAAAAGAGGGAAGGGTTGATGGATTTGTTGACCTAAATTCTCTCTCAGTGGTGAGCGTAGTCTTATCAGCAGTTGCCGGAGATCCTGGCGATGCCTTAGTGCCTCAAGCCCCAAGGCCTGCTCCAACAGTTACGGTATTTGTAACACCTAGCCCCACACCAAAGGAATAAGGCTATGGAGATTAATCGCCTGCCAAAAGTCTTGCTAATTTTTCTATCTCTCTTCCTTTTGCAAGAGGCTTTAATAAGTCAGATTAATTTTTTAGTTGCAGGATTTTCACTCTATCTTGCTTTTTTTATGGCCTGGATAATTCAAGATCAGAGAAATAGCGCTGTAGTTACTGGATTTATTGCTGGTTTGATTCTGGATCTATCGCCAACTCTTGAAGCACCTTTTGGGCTTTGGACTCTTGTGCTTACCTCAATGAGTTATCTGCTAGCAAGTAATGTTAGAGCGGCGCTAGATGCTGAGTTAAGCCCGCTAGTAATGCTAAGTGTTGCAGTCATAGCAAGCTCATTTGCTTTAATCCTCTTCTTATTATTTGGTGCGATCTTGGGTCAAGAAGTTGGCTCTGCCTCATATTTAATTAGAAGTATTTCAGGAAATGCTCTCTGGAGCGCCCTACTTTCACCGCTTTATATCCCGCTTGCAATGAAGCTATATAAAGTCACACTAACCGCAAGGCAGCGATAAATGAGAGATCGTTCAGCGCTAACACTTCTTGTTGCCCAAGTATTGGTTATCTCACTAATGCTCTCTTTATTTGGCCGACTCTTTTATCTTCAGATTGCAGACGGTCCGCGCTATCAAGAAGCGGCACTTGATATTCAAAGCAGAGATATCGTCACTCCAGCTCTTCGTGGGTTGATTGTCGATCATGAAGGAAATGCTCTTGCAACCAATAAAGCAGGGCTAATGGTCACAGCTGATCGATCAGTTCTAGATAAGTTAGAAGATAAAGGATTTTCAGTATTAACTAGAGTGGCAGAGGTTTTAAAACTGGAATATAGCGATATCTACACCAGAACTAGGCTCTGCGGCGAGCTAGCAAGTGGTGAGCGAAATGGATGCTGGAATGGAAATCGCTATCAACCAATTCCAATAACCAAAGATGCAACTGAGAATCAAGTATTTACTATTCTAGAAAAATCGGACCTCTTTCCTGGAATCGATGCTAAACCAGTTTCAATCCGATCTTATCCATCACTTGCCGGGCAGAAAGCTACCCATGTACTGGGTTATTTGGGGCCAATTACCGAAAAGAATCTAAATAATGAAGAAGGAAAACGATATTATCGAAATGAATTGATTGGTAAAGCTGGAATCGAATTGCTCTACGATGAACAACTTCGTGGAGTTCCGGGAATTAGGACTGTAATAGTCGATCGAAAAGAAATAGTTAGACAAGAATCACTCAATAGAGCGCCAGTTCCCGGTAATCATCTAGTTTTAAACCTGAATGCTAAATTACAAGCTGCAGTTGAAGTAGAACTCAAAGATGCAGTCTTTCGCGCAAGGGCTAATGGATATCGCGGAGATTCTGGGGCTGCCATTGTTATGGATGTGAAGACTGGCGAAGTTCTAGCGATGGCCTCATATCCTGATTATGATTTAAATATTTGGGAAAATGGAATCACTGTTAACCAGGCAAGAGATCTCTATAGCGAAAAGAGCGGAGTGCCAGCGCTATCACGGGCAATCCAAGGTGAATTTGCTCCAGCCTCAACATTTAAAGTCGTTTCACTTTCTGCAGCAGTTGATGCTGGATATAGCCTGAAAACTACATATGAGTGTCCAGCTGAAGTTCAAATCGGTGATAGAACTTTTAAGAATTTTGATAGCAAGGCTGCCGGTCGAATCAGTATGACAACTGCTATGGCAATTTCTTGCGACTCAATCTGGTATCAGATTGCCTATGACGAATGGGTTCGAGATGGCGGGTTAAAGCCAAAACCAAGCCCAAATGATTACTTCTTCGATTCAGCAAAGGGATTTGGGGTAGGGAAAAAGACCGGAGTTGATCTTCCTTCCGAGTTATCAGGACGTCTTCCAGATAGGCAGTGGAAGTTAAATTGGTATGAAAAGAATAAGGATTTCTACTGTAATTACACCGAAAAGGCTAAGAAATCTCAGCTCACGCCATATCTTATTGAGATTGCCCGAGAGAATTGCCTTGATGGCGACAAAGTCAGAGCGGGAGATATGGTCAACTTCTCAATCGGCCAGGGAGATACTTTGATGACGCCATTGCAATTAGCTGTGGCCTATTCAGCTCTTGCAAATGGTGGCAAGTTAATGGTGCCAAAGGTTGCCAAAGCGATTGTTGAGCCAAGTGGCAGAGTAGTAAAGGAATTTAAACCAGAGATCAGTGGTCGCCTTCCAATGAAGAAATCAACTTTAAAATTTCTGCAGAATTCCCTTCGAGCAGTGGTTACCTCAGGCACTGCAACTGGAGCATTCTCTGGAGTTGGAGTTGAGGTAAGTGGAAAAACTGGAACCGGTCAGGTGTTTGGTAGAAATCTTGATGGCTCAAGTAAAGATGACACTTCTTGGTTTGCCTCTTTTGCTCCAAGCAAGAAACCAGAATATGCCGTTGTTATGATGGTAAGTCAGGGTGGTTTTGGTGCCAGCACTAGTGGTGTTGGCGTGAGAAAAATCTACGAACATATCTTTGGCACCAATGGCCGCGTAGCAATATTTCCTAATGGAACACCGAAAAAACTTCCAAGAATTGATTCTGCAAAGGTAGCGCTGCCATGAAAATTTCCCTAAAAGGTCAGGGTAAAAAAGGATTCTTTGCAGGCACAGATCAAGTTTTGAACTTGGCAGTATTTATGCTTCTCTTGATTGGCATTGTCTTGGTTTATGCAGCGACTAGAGATTGGTTTGCTGCTAATGGACTAGATCCTGAGTACTACCTAAAGCGCCAGATAGTTAATGTCATTATTGGTATTGCCCTGGCCTATGGCACAACTCTTGTTGATTACCGCCTTCTTCGGGCCTACACACCATTTCTCTGGGGCTTTGGCGTATTAGGTCTTATTGCAGTATTAATTCCTGGACTTGGTTCAACAGTTAATGGCGCTCGCTCTTGGATTTCATTTCCAGGGGGCTTGCAATTTCAGCCAGCAGAGCTAGCAAAGATTTCAATTATTGTTGGAATGGCTCTTATTCTCTCAGAGCGCATGGCAGGAGAGGATCGACCAAGTGATAGGCAGGTCTTGCAAGCGCTAGGAGTTGCAGCGCTTCCAATTATTTTGATTGTTGCTCAGCCAGATTTAGGAACTGTGCTAATTATCTCTGCAGCGGTAATTACCATGATTGCCCTCTCAGGGGCATCTCTTTATTGGGTGATTGGACTTCTAATTGCTGGAGTAGCTGGCGTCTATATTGCAATTGCAAGCGGTGAGGTAAGTGAGTATCAATTAAATCGCCTAAAATCTTTTGTTGATCCGTCAGCAGATCCGCAGGCAAGTGGCTATCAATTGAGACAGGCTCGTATCACTATTGGTTCAGGCGGATTACTTGGTAAAGGTTTATTTGATGGACCGCAGACCAATGGACGATTTGTTCCAGAGCAACAGACAGACTTTATTTTTACAGTCGCGGGCGAGGAGTTAGGTTTTCTTGGTTCATCATTTATCTTGTTACTTTATTTCATAGTATTGATGCGGGCCTTTGCTATCGCAAGAGCTACCACAGATCTCTTTGGCAAAATGGTCTGTATCGGTGTTGTTGCTTGGTTCTCATTTCAAATCTTTGAAAATATTGGAATGACGATGGGGCTTATGCCAATGACCGGGGTTCCACTCCTATTTCTCTCATATGGGGGCTCTGCAATGTTTGCCAATTTGATCGCTATTGGCCTATTGCAAAATGTCTATCAAAGGACGCGATAAGAGCTGCTTTTTGCGCCTAATTAGGCGAAGGCTTTAACTATCTGCCATACTTACCCAGTTCGAAGTCGCCTCACGTTCTTGAGGTCGCCAAGACCGCTCTTTAGGTGCGGTCGGCAGATCCGGAAAAAAAGGCGCCACCACAGATTTTTTAGCAAATGCTTTTAACAAAAGCGTTTATGAAAACTTATAAGAAGGATTTGATCGTATGGCCGAAGAGCCAAAAAAAGTGCGTAAGCGCGCTGTAAAGAAAAGTGCGAGTAAAGCAGTAGAACAGAGCGAGAGCGCTCCTGCTGCCAAAGAGAAGAAATCAAAAGCCGGGGTAATCCCAGCTCCAATATTTCAAGCAGCACCCGTTGCTGCTGCCCCAAAGACAAAGCCAGCTGTAGCAAAACCTGCCGCAAAGAGCTCAGCTGAAGTCTCTGGCGAGAGTGAGGCGGAGAGAGAAAATCGCCGACGCCGTCGTCGCAGGGGAGGTCGTTCTCGTCGCAGGCTAGAAAAAGATGAAAGCCCTACAACTAACTCAGAGACAAGCCAGGGCCCAAGTAGTGATTCTGAAGGCAGCGTTGGTTTTAAGAAACGCCGTCGCCGTCGTCGCTCAGGGGCTGAAGGTGTAGCTCCAGGTGAAAAGATTGAAGAAGATGGCGTATTAACTGTAGTTAAAGTACGCGAGCCTCGTCCGGTTCAAGAAAAGCCGGTGAGAGAAAAGAAGAGTTTTGATCGCCCACCTCGACGCTTTAAAGATCGCGATAGAGATAGAGGACGAGATAAACCTAGATATAACGATTATCGTGAAAATCGTCGTCGCGGCACAATTCTTACCGATGCTGAATTTCTTGCAAGACGTGAATCTGTAGATCGTGAGATGTTAGTTCGCCAGCAAGGTGATAGAACTCAGATTGCAATTATGGAAGATAAAGTTTTAGTTGAGCACTATGTCAATCGCAATAGCAATATTTCATATGTTGGAAACGTCTATCTTGGAAAAGTCCAGAACGTTTTACCTTCAATGGAAGCTGCCTTCGTTGATATCGGCAAGGGACGAAATGCTGTTTTATATGCCGGCGAAGTTAATTGGGACGCAGCAGGTCTTGCTGATAATCAAGAGCGAAAGATTGAGAAAGTTCTAAAAACTGGTCAATCAGTATTAGTTCAAGTAACTAAAGATCCAATTGGCCAGAAGGGTGCTCGTTTAACCAGTCAGATCTCACTTCCTGGTCGTTATTTGGTTTATGTGCCAGGTGGGGGAATGAGCGGAATCTCAAGACGACTTGCAGATACTGAGCGCTCGCGCTTAAAAGAAATTCTTAAAGGTCTAATCACTGATGAAGAGGGCGTAATTGTTAGGACTGCTGCAGAGGGAGCAAGCGATGAAGAGCTTACTCGCGACGTGATTCGCCTAAAGGCGCAATGGGATGACATTAAGGCAAAGTCTGAAAACACCAGCACTTCAGCCCCATCACTTCTTTATGGTGAGCCTGATCTAACGGTTCGAGTAATTAGAGATATCTTCAATGAAGATTTCCGCAAGCTCACAGTACAAGGAAGCGATGCTTGGGATGATATTAATAATTATCTTGGCCATATTGCCCCTGAGCTTTTAACAAAGATTGAAAAATACAGCCAAGGCAATGATCTCTTTGCTGAAAATAGAATTGATGAGCAGCTGGCTAAGGCACTTGACCGTAAGGTTTATCTGCCATCTGGAGGCTCATTAGTTATTGATCGCACTGAGGCTATGGTGGTTATTGATGTCAATACTGGAAAGTTCATCGGTAAGGGTGGAAATCTAGAAGAGACTGTTACTAAAAATAACCTTGAGGCAGCAGAGGAAATTGCTCGTCAATTAAGGCTTCGAGATTTGGGCGGAATTATCGTTATCGACTTTATCGATATGATTTTAGAGTCAAATCGTGAGCAGGTATTGCGCAGATTAGTTGAGTGTTTAGGAAGAGATAGAACTAAGCATCAAGTAGCTGAAGTAACATCACTTGGTTTAGTCCAAATGACTCGAAAGAGAGTTGGCCAAGGGCTAATTGAAGCCTTCTCTACAACTTGTGATAGTTGTGGTGGTCGAGGCATTCATGTTCACATGGAGCCAGTTAATAAGAAGAGCCTTGATCGTGAATTTGTTCCTGCAAAGGCTAATAAAGAGGAGGACCTCTCATCTGATGATTCAGAAAGTGATGAGAAAGCAAGCCTTGAAGAAAGTGTGACTCCGGCCAAAAAAGATGGAGATTCTGGCCAAAAGAAAGGCTTTAGTAGGCGTAAACGCAGGGCTGCCAGCTCTGGAGTTGTAACGGCCTAACTCAGTTTGACCCTAGATAGGCTCAATCCGTAACCTATGCCCCTGCCCCGATAAGGGTCTTTGGCAAGAGTAGATAAAGAAATGGAAGGACCATTGTGTACGCAATAGTTAAGGCTGGCGGTCGCCAGGAGAAGGTCGCTGTTGGCGATACTCTCTTTGTTGATCGTATTGATGCAGCTGCCGGTTCCACCGTTTCATTTCCTGCTGTATTAGTTGTCGATGGATCAGCAGTAACAAGTGATCCAAAGCTGCTCTCTGGAGTTAAAGTAACTGGAGAAGTTATTTCAGAGGTTAAGGGTCCAAAGATTCATATCTTGCGCTTTAAGAATAAGACCGGCTATCGCCGTCGTCAGGGTTTTCGTTCTAAGAACACTCGCGTGAAAATCACTGCGATTAATGGTGTGAAGTAAAGGGGTTGGCATAAATGGCATCGAAAAAAGGCGTCTCCTCAACCCGAAATGGTCGCGATTCCAATGCACAATTTCTTGGAATCAAAAGATTTGGTGGTCAGGTAGTTAACAGCGGCGAGATTCTCGTTCGCCAGCGTGGCACCAAGTTCCACCCAGGTAAGAATGTAGGAATCGGAAAAGATGACACGCTATTTGCACTTGCTTCAGGTTCAGTGGAGTTTGGCAGTGCCCGTGGTCGTCGCGTTGTAAATATCGTCCCGGTTTCCTAAGCAACGGACTTTAAAAAATTGCGGGTCCGTGCATACGGGCCCGCTTTTTACTTATCCACCTAATTTATAGAAAGGCAAGAGTCAGATGACAACCTTCGTTGATCGCGTGACTCTTCATGCCGCAGCAGGAAAAGGTGGCGATGGCTGTGTCTCTGTTCACCGTGAAAAATTTGTTCCACTTGGTGGCCCTGATGGGGGCAGCGGTGGTAGGGGCGGCGACATTATTTTGGTTGTTGATCCAAGTGTTACTACCTTGCTGGATTTTCATCATTCACCACATCGCAGCGCTAGCTCGGGACGACAGGGATATGGCGCGCTAAAAAATGGCCCTGATGGCGAAGATTTAATCCTTGGTGTTCCTAATGGAACAGTTGTGATGAATAAAGAAGGCCGCATATTGGCAGATCTAGTAGGTAATGGAACAAGATTTATTGCAGCTAAAGGTGGTTTAGGTGGCCTTGGCAATAATGCACTTGCCTCAAACCGACGCAGAGCTCCAGGTTTTGCTCTCCTTGGTGAACCTGGCGAAAAACGAACTCTAATTTTAGAACTTAAATCTGTTGCAGATATTGGTTTAATAGGTTATCCAAGCGCTGGTAAATCATCTTTAGTTGCAGCTATTTCTGCTGCAAGACCAAAGATTGCTGATTATCCATTTACAACACTTGCCCCAAATCTTGGAGTTGTTCAGGCAGGAGAGGCGAGATTTACTGTTGCAGATGTTCCAGGTTTGATACCAGGGGCTTCGCAAGGAAAAGGTCTTGGCCTGCAATTTCTTCGCCATGTTGAGCGCTGCGCAGCTTTAGTACATGTTCTCGATTGTGGAACGCTAGAGACCGAGCGCGATCCAGTTAGAGATTTTGAAGTGATTGAAGATGAATTAAAGAAGTATGCAGAGGACTTAAGCACCAGACCTAGAATCATTGCTCTTAATAAAGTTGATCTTCCTGATGCTAAAGCAATGGCAGATATGGTCGAGCCAACGTTAAAAAAGATGGGATATGAGGTTTTTCAGATCTCAGCTGCATCAAGAATTGGACTTGAACAACTTCTATATGCCATGGCTAAGTTAGTTGCAGAACATAGAATGCAGGAGAGCGCACAAGAGAAGGTAAAGATTGTGCTTCGCCCAACTCCAATCGATGATGTCGGCTTTAAAACTATGGCTAATGATGATGGCTCATTCACCGTTATTGGTTCACGCCCTGAGAGATGGGTTCATCAAACAAACTTTAGTAATGCTGAAGCTGTCGGATATCTTGCAGATCGCCTAGCAAGTTTGGGTGTAGAAAAAGAACTCTTTAAATTAGGGGCCAAACAAGGCGATGAAGTACGTATTGGTCTAGGTGATGATGCAGTGATCTTTGATTGGGAGCCAACTATTGAGGCAGGAGCAGAACTTCTATCAGGACCTCGCGGCGATGACATGCGTATCCCGCGCGGATGGGAGAAGTTTGATGAAGAGGCAATTGATCAATTAGATGATGAAGAATTAGCCCAGCAATGGGAGTACAAGGTGGGAGATCCAACAGATCCAGGAGTAGAAATGGAGGAGCAGAAATGAATCGCGATGCAGTTATTAAAGCAAAGCGAATAGTTATCAAGATTGGCTCCTCAACACTTACTGGAGCAGATGGCGCCGGCCTTGATAGCGCTGCCGTCACTAAATTGGCAGCAGCAGTTGCTGAATTAAAAGATCAGGGTCGAGAAGTTGTAGTTGTTTCATCAGGAGCAATTGCTGCAGGTCTTGCACCTCTTGGGCTAGGCAAAAGGCCTGCCGATCTTGCAACGCAACAAGCAGCAGCATCTGTTGGCCAGGGGCTATTGATTCATAGCTATACCGAAGCGTTAAGAAAACATAAAATCATTGCCTCGCAAGTGCTTTTAACTATTGAAGACATTGTCCGTAGATCTCACTATCAAAATGCGCAGCGCACCCTCTTTAAATTACTTGCGCTAGGTGTTGTGCCAATTATAAATGAGAATGATTCGGTTGGAACGCAAGAGATTAGATTTGGCGATAATGATCGAATCGCTGCTTTAGTTTCACATTTAATTGGGGCAGATTTATTGGTGCTTGTTAGCGATGTTGATGCTCTCTATGATGCTAATCCAAAAGAGGCTGGAGCTAAGAAAATCTCTCAAGTTGATTCCCTTGCCGAGTTGGCAGATGCCCAAATTGGGGGAGCTGGATCTAAAGTTGGCAGTGGCGGTATGGTTACAAAGATTGAAGCTGCGCGAATTTCAACCCAAGCTGGAATTCCAATGTTATTAACTTGCCTTGCTGATGTTTCCAAAGTATTGGCTGGAGCCGAACTTGGAACATACTTTGTCGCATCAACAGATAAGAAGTCTTCTCGTCTGCTCTGGTTAGCGCATGCGGCAAGTAGCAGTGGAAGATTAATTATCGATGCTGGCGCTGTTAGCGCGCTGCGCGAGCGTGGCACCTCACTTCTTCCTGCGGGAGTAAAAGCTGTTGAAGGGGAATTTAGCTCAGGAGACACTGTTGAAATAACAGCCGAAGATGGCAGCATCGTTGCCCGCGGATTAGTTGCCTTTGATTCTTCAGAAATTCCAGCAATGCTTGGACGCTCCACTAAAGATCTTGCGAAAGAATTAGGGCCTGAATATGAGCGAGAGTTGGTCCACCGCGATGACATGGTGCTGTTATGAGCAATGATCAATTAGTTGCAGATCTAGCAGACAAGGCAAGAAAAGCATCAAAGACTTTAATCACTGCTGGCTATGGCAAGAGACAAGGTGCACTGCTTGCAATTGCAGATGCACTTGAGGCCAATATGGGCGAGATCCTTGAAGCCAATAAGTTAGATATGGAGCGCGGGAAAGCTAATGGCCTTAATTCATCACTTCTTGATCGCCTAGCTTTAAACCCAGAGCGAATCAAAGATATTGCCTCAGGGGCCCGTCAAGTTGCAGCACTTGATGACCCACTTGGAATCGTTTTAAGGCAGCGAACTCTAAGTAATGGATTGAAACTCACGCAAGTAACTGTGCCATTTGGGGTTATTGGAATGGTTTATGAGGCTCGCCCAAATGTAACTGTTGATGCTGCAGTAATTCTTCTAATGTCAGGAAATGCAGCGCTACTTCGTGGTTCATCATCTGCCAAGGCAAGTAATGAGGTTTTGGTTAAAGTAATGAGAGGCGCACTTGAGGCGGGAGATATTTCAAGTGAGGTAATTCAATTAATTCCTTCAAGTGATCGTGATACCACTAGGGCCCTTCTTCATGCTCGAGGCAAAGTTGATTTAGTTATTCCAAGAGGAAGCGCAGAATTAATCCGCATGGTTGTTGATGATTCAACTGTGCCAACTATTGAAACTGGAGCTGGAGTCTGTCATGTTTATATTGATAAGGACGCTGACTTTGCTAAGGCTCTTCCAATAGTAATTAACTCAAAGACTCATAGACCTAGTGTTTGTAATGCTGCAGAGACTCTTCTAGTTCATAAAGAAATAGCCAAAGACTTTCTACCGCTAGCTCTTAAAGAACTCCATCAGGCGGGGGTAATTCTGCATTGCGATCAAGTGAGCCTTGGCGTTGCTAACTCACTTTCAATTCCAGCATCCCTTGCCACTGAAGAGAATTGGTCTACGGAATACGGCGTATTGGAGATGAATGTTGCAGTTGTGCCTGATTTAGATAGCGCTGCTGCTCATATTTTGAAATATGGAACCAATCACACTGAGGCAATTGTCACTGAATCCAATGAGAGCGCAGAGAGATTTATTGCTCTTGCAGATTGCGCAGCAGTTATGGTCAATGCCTCAACTAGATTTACTGATGGCCAAGAGATGGGATTTGGCGCAGAGATTGGAATTTCAAATCAGAAGCTTCATGCTCGCGGTCCGATGGGCCTTGAGCAGATGACTACCACCACATGGATTGTGAGAGGAGATGGCCAGATCCGAAAGTAATTCGCTGGCAGCGATAGCTCTTCGGTAAGGTGACCTATATGTCCAATATCTCGCGCGATGATGTGGCAAATCTAGCCAAGTTAGCTCGCATTGATTTATCAGAAGAAGAATTGGCTGGTCTTGCCAAAGAACTCTCCGTGATTCTTGATGCCGTTGCTCGAGTTCAAGAGGTTGCAGGCGAAGATGTTCCACCAACTTCTCATCCACTTCCATTAGTAAATGTCTTTCGTGAAGATGTAGTCCGTCCAAGTCTTACTCCAGAGGAAGCTCTCTCTGGTGCTCCAGAGCAAGAGGAGCAGAGATTTAAAGTTCCTCAGATTTTGGGTGAAGAGTGATGATTAATAAGAGCGCAGTTGAGATGGCAGAGGCGCTAAACAAGGGCGAAATCACTAGCGTTGAACTAACTAAGGCGCATCTAAAGCAGATCAGTGAAGTTGATGGACAGGTTCATGCTTTTCTTCATGTTGATACGCAGGGAGCTTTAGAACAAGCAAGCCAAGTAGATGCAAAGAGAAGTGCTGGCGAAAAACTGCCCGCCTTAGCTGGAGTTCCACTAGCTCTTAAAGATGTTCTAGTTCAAAAAGGAATTCCCACCACCTGTGGCTCAAAGATGTTAGAGGGATGGCGCCCTCCATATGATTCAACGGTAGTTCGAAAGTTAAAAGAAAATGGCATAGTTATTTTAGGTAAAACTAATATGGATGAGTTTGCTATGGGCTCATCAACTGAAAATTCAGCTTATGGCCCAAGCCGAAATCCTTGGGACTTAACTCGCATTCCTGGCGGATCAGGTGGCGGTTCATCTGCATCTCTAGCATCATTTCAAGCACCTCTTGCAATTGGAACTGATACCGGAGGATCAATTCGCCAGCCAGCTGCAGTAACAGGAACTGTTGGAGTTAAGCCAACTTATGGCGGAGTTTCTAGATATGGCTTAGTTGCCTTCTCATCATCTCTTGATCAAGCAGGACCATGTGCTAGGACTGTTCTTGATGCGGCATATCTTCATGAAGCAATTGCAGGGCATGACCCTCTAGATTCCACTTCCATTAACGCTCCAGTTCCAGCAGTTGTTGCCGCTGCTAAGAATGGAAATGTAAAGGGAATGAAGATTGGCGTTATTAAAGAACTTCAAGGCGATGGCTATCAAGCTGGAGTCTTAAAACTATTTAATGAATCACTAGAAATTCTGGCATCACTTGGCGCTGAGATTGTAGAAGTCTCCTGCAAGTACTTTGATTATGCTCTAGCTGCTTATTACTTAATTGCACCAAGTGAGTGCTCTTCAAATCTTGCTCGCTTTGATGCGATGCGTTATGGAATTAGAAATGGTCAGGGCTCTGCTGAAGAGGTAATGAATGCCACAAGACAGATTGGTTTTGGCAGGGAAGTTAAGCGCAGAATTATCCTTGGAACATATGCACTCTCAAGTGGTTATTACGACGCCTATTATGGAAGCGCGCAGAAGGTAAGAACTCTAATCTCACGCGATTTTGAGAGCGCTTTTAAATTAGCAGATGTCTTAGTTTCACCGACAGCGCCAACGACTGCATTTAAGATTGGCGAGAAGTCCAATGATCCAATTGCGATGTATTTAAATGACATTGCAACAATCCCAACAAACCTTGCCGGCATTGGTGGTATGTCTCTGCCATCAGGGCTTGCCGCTGAAGATGGGCTGCCAGCTGGTTTTCAAATAATGGCCCCAGCCATGAAAGATGATTTGATGTATAAAGTCGGCGCCGCCCTTGAAGCCGAGCTAAATACTAAGTGGCAGGGACCAATTCTAAATTCTGCTCCAAAGCTAGGAGCTAAATAATGGCTCTTAAGTTTGAAGATGTAATCGCAAAATATGAACCAGCACTTGGTCTTGAGGTTCACGTTGAACTAGGCACAGCATCAAAGATGTTCTGTGGCTGCAATACAGTCTTTGGAGCAGCTGCCAATACTCAAACCTGCCCAGTCTGTTTAGGCCTACCAGGCGCACTTCCTGTAGTTAATGGCAAAGCCATTGAATACACAATTGCAATAGGACTAGCTCTTAATTGCTCTATTGCGCCATATAGTCGCTTTGCTAGAAAGAATTACTTCTATCCTGATATGCCAAAGAATTTTCAAACCTCACAATATGACGAGCCAATCTGCACCAATGGATATCTAGATATCACAATTGATACAGATGAAGGCAGCAAGGACTTTAGAATTGAAATTGAACGCGTCCATATGGAAGAGGACACTGGAAAATCACTTCATATGGGAGGGGCAACTGGTCGAATTCATGGGGCTGATTACTCACTTCTTGATTACAACCGAGCCGGAATTCCATTAGTTGAGATCGTTACAAAAGTTGTTTATGGCTGCGGCAAATACGCACCAGAGGTTGCCAGAGCATATGTCTCAGAACTTCGAGATATTCTGCGCGGCCTTGGGGTAAGTGATGTGAAGATGGAGCAGGGATCACTGCGCTGCGATGCTAACGTCTCACTTCGTCCAATTGGCTCTGAGAAACTTGGAACAAGAAGTGAGACTAAGAATGTCAACTCACTTAAGTCAGTAGAGCGAGCAATTAGGTCCGAGATGATTCGCCATGCAGAACTTCTAAATTCCAATCAGCGAGTAATACAGGAGACTAGACATTTCCATGAAGATACTGGTCTAACAACTTCTGGGCGCTCAAAGGAGCAAGCCGAGGATTACCGATATTTTCCAGAGCCAGATTTGGTTCCAATTGCTCCAAGTAAAGAGTTAATTGCAAAGATTGCTGCAACGCTTCCAGAAAAACCCTCAGTTAGAAGAAAGAAATTACAAGAGGCTTGGCAGGTGCCAGATAAAGAGATGGCAGCAATGATCAATGCTGATGTTCTAGATTTAGTTGAAGCAACCGTGAAATTAGGGGCAGATCCTACTCGCGCTCGCTCTTGGTGGTTAGGTGAAATAGCCAGAATTGCTAATGAGAAGGCAGTTGCTGCCGCAGATCTAGCTATCAGCGCTGCAGATGTTGCTGAAGTTATCGCCCTAATTGTTAAGGGAGAGCTAACCGATAAATTAGCTCGCCAGGTTGTTGAGGCGTTAATTAATGGCGAGGGTAGCGTGGCAAAAATAATTGAAACTCGTGGTATCAAAGTTGTCTCCGATGATTCATCATTAATGGCAGCAATTGAGCGAGCAATCGCAGCTGCTCCAGATGTTGCCGAGAAGGTTAGAGGGGGAAATATCCCGGCCTCAGGAGCTCTAATTGGCGCAGTAATGAAGGATTCTAAGGGTCAAGCTGATGCAGCAAAGGTGCGCGATCTTCTACTTAAGCATTTAGGACAGGGATAAGTAGGATTAACTCATGACAAATCCAATGAAGCCGCGTTCTGGACTTGTAACAGATGGTCTTGAGCGCGCTCCTGCTCGCGGAATGCTTAGAGCGGTAGGAATGAAAGATGAAGATTGGGTTAAGCCACAAATAGGAATTGCATCTTCTTGGAATGAAATCACGCCATGTAATCTCTCGTTAGATCGTTTAGCAAAAGCATCAAAGCAAGGAGTCCTTGATGCAGGCGGATTTCCAATGCAGTTTGGCACTATCTCAGTCTCTGATGGCATATCAATGGGCCATGAGGGAATGCACTTCTCATTAGTTTCAAGAGAAGTTATTGCAGACTCTGTTGAAACAGTTATGCAAGCAGAGAGATTTGATGGCATGGTCACATTTGCTGGTTGTGATAAGTCTCTTCCAGGAATGATGATGGCAGCAGCGCGTCTTGATGTTGCTAGCGTCTTTGTTTATGCCGGCTCTACTCTTCCAGGACAAGTTGATGGAAAAGATGTCACCATCATTGATGCCTTCGAAGCAGTTGGAGCGTGCGCCAGAGGCTTAATTTCTCAAGAGCAGGTCGATAAAATTGAGCGCGCAATCTGTCCAGGTGAAGGTGCCTGCGGCGGGATGTATACGGCAAACACCATGGCAACTATTGGTGAAGCCATTGGTTTATCACTTCCTGGCTCTGCTGCCCCGCCAGCAGTTGATCGCAGGCGTGATAGCTATGCTGTTAAGTCAGGGGCAGCTGTTGTTGAGCTCATAAGAGCGGGAATAACCACAAGAGATATTTTGAGTAAGCAAGCATTTGAAAATGCCATTACTGCCCTTATGGCCCTCGGCGGATCAACTAATGCTGTTCTTCACTTACTAGCAATTGCCCATGAAGCAAAGGTTGATTTAACCTTAAATGATTTCCATCGCATTGGCTCAAAGGTTCCGCTACTTGGTGATTTAAAACCATTTGGCAGATTTGTTATGAGCGATGTCGATAAAGTCGGGGGAATCCCAGTGATATTAAAGGCCCTACTAGATGCTGGCCTACTTCATGGAGATTGTTTAACAGTCACTGGAAAAACTATGGCTGAGAATTTAGCGGATATCAATCCACCAGATCCTGATGGCGAAATCTTAAGAGCGGTAAAAAGTCCAATGGGCGTTAGCGGTGGAATCACAATTTTAAGTGGCTCACTTGCTAAAGATGGCGCAGTGACAAAGGTTGCTGGAGTTGGAGTTGACTCCTTCGAAGGACCTGCCAGAGTCTTTGATAGAGAGCAAGCTGCGATGCAAGCGCTAGAAGATGGAACTATTACAGCAGGTGATGTTGTAGTGATTCGCTATGAAGGACCAAAGGGCGGGCCTGGAATGCGCGAGATGTTAATGATTACTGGAGCAATTAAAGGCGCAGGTCTTGGAAAATCTGTTCTCTTAATTACCGATGGCAGATTCTCAGGTGGCACAACCGGGCTATGTGTGGGCCATGTTGCACCAGAGGCAAGTGATGGTGGAGCAATTGCACTTGTTAAAGATGGCGATCGAATTCGGATTGATATCAATGCAAGAACGCTAGATTTATTAGTTGATGAAAGTGAGTTAGCAAAGAGAAGAGAGAGCTTTAAACCGCTACCAAGTAGGTATACCTCTGGGGTATTGGGTAAGTATGTAAAGCTTGTGGGATCAGCATCAAAGGGCGCGGTCTGCGACTAAGAGGGGATTAATCCCCGTTCATATTGTGAGATGGCCGTCTTAAGGGTTGACTCAAACTTTTTATCAGGGGATACTTATCCACATGTCAGCGAAATCAACTTCTGTAATCACACTTGTTTCAGTGGTGATTCGCTGCGCGTGAACTAGATAAAAGTTCACGCGCACCCTCAGGAAACTGAGGGTTTTTGCATTAGTGGGCCTAATAAAGAATTGGAAGAAAGGAGTGGACCAAGATGGCAAGTGAGATAACAGGGGCTCAAGCCCTCGTTAACGCGCTAGAAGATTCTGGCGTTGATGTCATGTTTGGTATTCCTGGTGGCGCAATTCTTCCTGCTTATGATCCAATCTTTGATTCAAAGATCCGCCACATCCTGGTTCGCCATGAACAAGGAGCAGGTCATGCTGCAACTGGATATGCCCAAGTAACTGGCCGTGTTGGGGTATGTATTGCAACTTCAGGGCCAGGAGCTACAAATTTAGTTACACCGATTGCTGATGCGCAGATGGATTCAGTTCCACTTGTTGCTATCACCGGTCAAGTTCCTTCAGCTGCCATCGGAACTGATGCTTTCCAAGAAGCTGATATCCGCGGAATAACAATGCCGATAACAAAACATAATTACTTGATTACAGATCCTGCCCAAATTCCTCGGGCAATTGCTGAAGCTTTTTATATTGCATCATCTGGAAGGCCAGGACCAGTTCTAGTTGATATCGCTAAAGATGCGCTACAGAAGATGACTAGCTATAACTATCCAAAGAAGTTAAACCTTCTAGGTTATAACCCGCAGATAGAGCCAAACTCAGAGGCAATTCGAGATGCTGCATCACTTATCGCTCAATCAAGTAAACCGATCTTCTACATCGGCGGCGGAGTAATAAAGGCCAATGCTGCAAAAGAACTTCTTGTGCTAGCAGAGCTAGTTGGAGCTCCAGTTGTTACAACTTTGATGGCAAGAGGAGCCTTTCCTGATAGCCATAGCCAGCATCTTGGCATGCCAGGAATGCATGGAACAGTTGCTGCTGTTACTGGCCTGCAGAAAGCAGATTTACTTATTACTTTGGGCGCTCGATTTGATGATCGAGTGACTGGAAAACTCTCTACATTTGCCCCAAATGCCAAGATAATTCACGCCGATATTGACCCGGCAGAAATTGGTAAGAATCGCTACGCAGACGTGCCAATCATTGGTGATCTTGGCCCAATCATTAAAGCGCTAATTCCCGCAGTTAAGGTTGAGTTTGCTAAGAATAAGGCTGATATCACTTCGTGGTGGAAGCAGATGAATTCACTACGCCAGAAGTATCCACTTGGATATAACGAACCAAGTGATGGATCGCTATCACCACAATATGTAATTGAGCGAATCGGAGCAATTACCGGCCCTGATGGAATCTATGTAGCAGGAGTTGGGCAACATCAGATGTGGGCATCACAATTTGTTAAGTATGAAAAACCAAGAACCTGGCTAAATTCTGGTGGCCTTGGAACTATGGGTTATGCAGTTCCAGCTGCAATGGGTGCAAAAGTTGGTGCCCCTGATACCCCAGTTTGGGCAATTGATGGTGATGGTTGCTTCCAGATGACAAATCAGGAATTGGTAACCTGCGCGCTAAATGATATTCCAATCAAGGTGGCTGTTATTAATAATGAGAGCCTTGGAATGGTTCGTCAGTGGCAGACTCTTTTTTATAAAGAGCGTTATTCAAATACTGATCTGCACTCCAAGAGAATTCCTGACTTTGCAAAACTTGCAGAGGCGATGGGCTGTGTTGGTCTTCGCTGTGAGTCAAAAGGTGATGTCGATAAGATCATAAAAGAGGCAAATGCAATTAATGATGCGCCAGTTGTAGTGGACTTTGGCGTTCATAGAGATGCGATGGTCTGGCCAATGGTAGCTGCCGGAACTTCAAATGATGATATTTTGATTGCCAAAGAGATGGCACCTGACTGGGATTCACAGGAGTTATAGCCATGGCCCAACACACGCTCTCTGTACTTGTTGAAAATAGCCCAGGTGTTCTAGCCAGGGTTGCATCTCTATTTTCTCGCCGGGGATACAACATTGATTCACTTGCCGTAGGACCAACAGAGAGTCCTGAGATCTCGAGAATTACTATTGTTTTAAACCTTGAGGGCCACGCACTAGATCAGGTCAGCGCCCAGCTATTTAAACTAGTTAACGTTATCGGCATTCAAGAGATGGAAGATAAGAACTCCCATCAAAGAGAGCTTTTGATGGTTAAAGTAAATAGCGCTGGAGATAATCGCTCAAAGATTGAAGCTATTGTGGGCAAATATCGAGCCTCAATTGTTAGCCAGGCTTCCGCCAGCCTTACCATTGAGGCGATAGGAAGTAGCGCTGAGATTGCAGCGCTGCTAGGTGAGTTAACAAGCTTTGGAATAAAAGAGTTGGTTCAATCAGGTCTTATCGCGCTAGAAAATGGCGATGCGACTTTAGCTGAACGAACTTTGCAAGAAACTGGACTAGCTTCTTCATCGACGCATAGCCAGACCGAGGACTACCAAAACTAAACTAGAAAGCAGGAGAACGTGGCAACTATTTATCATGACGAAGATGCAGACCTTTCGGTAATACAGGGTCGAAAAGTTGCGGTCATTGGATACGGGTCACAAGGACATGCCCATGCCCTAAACCTGCGCGATAGTGGTGTTGATGTAAGAGTTGGACTAGCCGAGGGTTCTAAATCCCGTGCCAAGGCAGAAGAAGAGGGTTTAAGAGTTCTCTCGGTTGCAGAGGCAGTTAAAGAAGCAACAGTAATTATGCTCCTTGCTCCTGATCATAAGCAGCGCCATATTTATAAAGAATCTATCGAACCTAATCTAAAAGCTGGAGATGCGCTCTTCTTTGGTCATGGATTTAATATTCGCTTTGGATATATCAAGCCGCCAGCAAATATTGATGTTTGTATGGTTGCCCCAAAGGGCCCAGGACATCTAGTAAGACGTGAGTTTGCTGCAGGGCGCGGAGTTCCAGATATCGTAGCTGTTGAGCAAGATGCAACTGGATCTGCTTGGCCACTTACTCTCTCTTATGCAAAGGCAATGGGAGGTTTAAGAGCAGGTGGAATTCTTACTACCTTCACCGAGGAGACCGAGACAGATCTATTCGGTGAGCAATCAGTGCTCTGCGGCGGAGCATCGCAATTAGTGCAATATGGTTTTGAAGTTCTCATTGAAGCTGGATATCAACCAGAGGTTGCCTACTTTGAGTGTCTCCATGAGCTAAAACTCATCGTTGATCTTATGTATGAAGGTGGAATTGCTAAGCAGCGTTGGTCAGTTTCAGATACAGCTGAATATGGCGATTACATCTCAGGGCCAAGAGTTATTGATCCAAGAGTAAAAGAGAATATGAAGGCAGTGCTAGGAGATATCCAGAGCGGCGCATTTGCTAAGCGCTTTATCGAAGATCAAGATGCTGGCGCTCCAGAATTTAAATCACTGCGCGCTAAAGGTGAGTCTCATCCGATTGAGGAAGTTGGCAGAAATCTACGCAAGATGATGTCTTGGGTTAAAGCTGCCAATAAGGATGATTACAAGGAAGGATCTGCATCGCGTGGCTAAACCCAAAGTTCTAATTGCTGAGGAGCTAAGTCCAGCAACTCTAGATGCCCTAGGACCAGAGTTTGAGATTATCAACTGTGATGGGGCGAATAGATCTGAGTTACTGGCCTGTCTCTCTTCAGGAGTTGATGCAGTTTTGATTCGCTCTGCCACAAAAATGGATAGCGAGGCAATCTCTGCAGCTAAAGGTTTAAAGGTCATCGCAAGAGCTGGTGTTGGGCTAGATAACGTTGATATTCCTGCTGCAACTGCCGCTGGAGTTATGGTTGTTAATGCTCCTACATCAAATATTGTCAGCGCAGCAGAACTTGCAATTGCTCTTCTTCTAGCATCTGCTCGCCATCTCTCACCTGCTCACGCCGCGCTAAAGGGCGGAAAGTGGGCTCGCTCTAAATACACAGGCGCTGAGTTATTTGAAAAGACTCTAGGTGTTGTTGGCTTTGGAAGAATTGGTCAACTTGTTGCTCATCGCATGCAGGCATTTGGGATGAAGGTAATTGCATATGACCCATATCTTCAACCAGCAAAAGCTGCAGCACTTGGGGTAGATCTAGTCTCACTTGATGATTTGCTAGCAAACTCTGATTTCATCACGATCCATCTTCCAAAAACAAAAGAGACCGCTAACTTAATTGGCGATACAGCGCTGAGCAAAGTTAAGCCAACTGTTCGAATCATTAATGCTGCCCGCGGTGGAGTATTAGATGAAGCTGCGCTCTATAAAGCAATTAGCGAGGGGCGAGTAGCAGGTGCTGGACTTGATGTATTTGCAACTGAGCCTTGCACTGATTCTCCGTTATTTACTCTAGATCAAGTTGTTGCAACTCCTCATCTTGGCGCATCAACAGATGAAGCTCAAGAAAGAGCAGGAATTGCCGTAGCAGTATCAGTTCGCAAGGCGCTCTCAGGAGAGCTTGTGCCAGATGCAGTAAATGTTAAAGGCGGCGAGATTCATGAAGAGATCCGTCCAACGCTTCCATTAGTGGAAAAGATGGCCCAGATTGCAACCGGTCTTGAGGCAGAGCTTCCCGTAAGTATTGAAATTACTGTTAAAGGTGAAGTCTCTATTTATGACTCATCAATTTTGGCAACTTCTGCGCTAAAGGGAGCGCTAATTGCAATTGGAACCGAAGATGCCACTTATGTTAACTCCCCAAATCTTGCGCAAGAAAAAGGCATGAGTGCCACAGTTACAAGTGAGGCTGAGTGCGAGGATTATCGAAGCATGATCTGCCTTCGCGCTGCTTTCTCAAATGGCTCAAGAGTTGAAGTAGATGCAACTCTTATGGGAATTAGAAAAGTGGAGAAGATAATCCGTATCAATAAGTTTGATATTGAGCTACCACCAAGTGATCATCTCCTATTTCTCATCTATGAGGATAAGCCTGGAGTTGTCGGAGCTGTTGGAAATATTCTTGGCGCTGCAAAAATTAATATTGCCAATATGCAAGTTGCTAGAGATAAGGCAGGCGGTGAGGCTCTAATGGCGCTAACAGTTGACTCTGCGATTCCAATTGAGTTCACAGAAAAGATCGCTAAAGAGGTTGGAGCTCGGGTATCTAGATCGGTATCCCTACTGGTATGAGTAAAAACTTTAATCTTGCAGTAATCGCAGGCGATGGAATCGGACCTGAGGTTGTTAATGAGGGTTTGAAAATTCTTGATGCAGCGGGCAAGAAGCATGGCTTTACCTATAGCAAGAAAGCCTTTGAATTAGGGGCTGCCTTCTGGCATAAAACAGGGGAAGTTCTGCCAGATAAAACTCTGGAAGAGCTAAAGAGCTTTGATGTAATTCTTCTTGGCGCAGTAGGAGATCCAAGTGTTCCAAGTGGAGTTCTTGAGCGCGGGTTACTTCTAAAACTTCGTTTTGCCTTTGATCATTACATCAACCTGCGCCCGGCACGCCTATATCCAGGAGTAGTTGGTCCACTAAAGACAAGTGCGCCGATTGATTTCATTGTGGTTAGAGAGGGAACCGAAGGACCTTATGTTGGAGCCGGCGGCGTTCTTGGCTTTGGAACTTCAAGTGAGATTGCAACTGAGGAGAGCCTCAATACCAGACGAGGCGCAGAGCGAGTTATAAGAGATGCATTTAATAGAGCTATGGCAAGACCTAGAAAGAAATTGACTTTAGTTCATAAGAATAATGTTTTAACACGAGCTGGCAGTCTTTGGACAAGAACGTTTGAAGAAGTTGCAAAGGATTTTCCTCAAGTAAGCACAGATTATCTCCATGTTGATGCAGCCTCGATGTTCTTTGTAACAAATCCGGAGCGCTTTGATGTAGTGGTAACCGATAATCTCTTTGGAGATATTTTGACTGATATCGCTGCTGCTATCTGCGGCGGTATTGGCCTTGCTGCCTCTGGCAATATCAATCCAAGTGGTGAGTTTCCTTCAATGTTTGAACCAGTACATGGCTCAGCCCCTGATATCGCAGGAAAAGGAATTGCTGATCCAACTGCAACAATTATGTCTGTTGCGATGCTACTTAATCATTTAGGGCTTAGTGATGCTGCAAGAGATGTTGAAAGAGCAGTTGAGGCTGACTTGCTTACCAGGGCTGATAAGAAGCGAAGCACTAGTGAAATAGGCGATGACCTAGCAAAGGCTCTTAGCTAATGAAAATTTCAATCAGACCTTCATCAAATCCAATCTCGCCAACTCAGAGAGATCAGTATCTAGAGACGCCTGGATTTGGAAAATACTTCACAGATCACATGGCAGTTGCTGAATGGAATCAGTCGAGTGGTTGGTCTGATCTAACAATCTCTGCCTATGGACCGCTCAATTTAGATCCTGCTGCAATGGTTTTTCATTATGGACAAGAAATCTTTGAAGGAATGAAGGCTTACTACCAACCAGATGGATCTATCGCGCTCTTTCGCCCTGATGCTAATGCTCTTCGCTTTGCAAAGAGCGCAGCGCGAATCACTCTCCCAGAGCTTCCAGTTGAAGACTTTGTTAGCGCCGTTGAGGCTTTAGTAAAGCAAGATGCTGGTTGGGTGCCAAAGAAAGTTGGCGAGTCTCTTTATTTAAGGCCATTTATGATCGCAACTGAAGTTGGTCTTGGAGTAAGGCCATCTAATAAAGCGCTATTTGCAGTAATTGCCACCCCTGCCGCTGCTTATTTTAATTCTGCCAAAGCTGTAACAGTTTGGATCTCTTTAGAGTATGTCAGAGCAGTACTTGGTGGAACTGGCGAGGCAAAATGTGGTGGAAATTATGCAGCATCTCTTCTTGCTCAGCAGGAGGCAGCAAAAGAGGGTTGTGATCAAGTGGTCTGGCTTGATGCCAAAGAGCGATTCTGGGTTGAAGAGATGGGCGGAATGAATCTCTATTTCGTTAAGGGCAGAGGAAAAGATGCAACTATCTTCACTCCAAAATTAACTGGAACCTTGCTTCATGGCATCACAAGAGATTCAATTTTAAGCGTTGCTAAAGATTTGGGATATAGAGTCGAAGAGGGAATGATCTCAATTGATCAATGGCGAGATGGCGTTGCAAGTGGAGAGATTTCTGAGATATTTGCCTGCGGAACAGCAGCTGTTATTGCACCTGTTGGTTCTGCAAAGAGCAAGTATGGAACCTGGGTAACCGGTGATGGCAATCCTGGGCCGATAACTATGGAAATTCGTAATCACTTACTCGGCATTCAACATGGCACTATCCCAGATAAACATGGCTGGATGAAGCGAGTCATCTAGTGGCAATCTCTGATTCATTTCATATCTATGACACCACACTAAGAGATGGCGCGCAGCAAGAGGGTCTTAATCTCTCAGTCCATGACAAATTAACTATTGCTAGACATCTTGATGATCTAGGAGTGGGCTTTATTGAAGGGGGATGGCCTGGGGCTAATCCAAAAGATACTGAATTCTTCAAATTAGCTGCTAAAGAGTTGAAGTTAAAGAATGCAACATTTGTAGCCTTTGGCGCCACCAGGAGGACCAATACCAAAGCAGCAGATGACGCGCTTCTTAGAGCGCTAGCTGATTCTGGAGCTCCAGTTGTGACTCTTGTTGCAAAGTCACATGATCGCCACGTTGAGCTAGCTTTAAAAACAGATCTGCAAGAAAACCTAGCGATGATTAAGGATTCAATTAAGTTTTTAAGGCAAGGCGGCCAGAGAGTATTTCTTGATGCGGAACATTTCTTTGATGGATATCGGGCAAATCCAGCATATGCACTTGAGGTCGTAAGAGTTGCAGCAGAGGCTGGAGCAGATGTTATTGCTCTCTGTGATACCAATGGCGGGATGCTGCCTGATGAACTATCAGATGTAGTTGCAAAGGTAATTTCAGATAGCTCTGCTCGTATTGGAATCCATTGTCATAATGACACAGGATGCGCTATCGCTAACTCACTTGCTGCTGTTGCAGCTGGAGCAAGCCATGTCCAAGGAACTTTAAATGGCTATGGCGAGAGAACTGGAAATGCTGATCTCATTGCAATCATCGCTAATCTGCAGTTAAAGAAAAAGCAAGAAGTACTTCCAGCTGGAGCGCTAGAGGAGGCATTTCGAATTGCTCACGCTGTTGCTGAAGTTACCAATGTCTCACCAAGTGCTAGACAGCCATATGTTGGTATCTCTGCCTTTGCACATAAAGCAGGCCTTCATGCATCCGCAATTAAAGTTGATCCAGCGCTCTATCAACATGAAAATCCCGAGAGCGTTGGTAACGATATGAGAATGCTCGTTTCTGAAATGGCAGGAAGAGCTTCAATTGAAATTAAATCCTCACAACTTGGTTTTGATTTAAGTAAAGAGAAAGAGGTTGTCGCTCGCTTAGTTGAGCGAGTAAAAGAATTGGAATCTGGTGGTTACACCTTTGAGGCAGCAGATGCCAGCTTTGAGCTGTTATTGCGAGAAGAGCTTGCTGGAAAGAAACCCTCTTTTTTCACTATTGAGAGTTGGAAAACTAGCGTTGATCAGCTCGAAGATGGCTCAGTAACTTCAAGAGCTGAGGTAAGCATTAGGGCAAAGGGAGAGTTAATTTCATCCTCTGGTAGTGGAAACGGCCCAGTTAACGCAATCGATAGAGCGCTACGAAATGGCCTTGAGAAGTTATATCCAGAACTAGCTGAGCTTGAGCTAACTGATTACAAAGTTCGTATCTTGGAAGGTCGCCTAGGAACTGGGGCTATTACAAGAGTATTGGTTGAGAGCAGCGATGGCCATGGCGAGTGGAGCACAATTGGAGTTCATGAAAATGTTATTGCCGCCTCTGCCATGGCGCTAGAAGATGCGCTAACTTATGGGCTAATAAGAGCAGGAAAGAAACCTGAGTAAGGGTTTTAGGTAAGGAGAGAAAAGAATTTAGCTATGCGCACGGTTTTAAAAAAGGGAGTGAAATTAACTCCTAGCGAATCATCAGAGTGGCTAAGAGCAAGAATGGAACAGTTAAAGATTTCAGGGCTTGAAGAACTCCACTTAAAAACAGGAATCGATAAGGGCTCAATCTCTCGCTATTTTCGCCAAGAGCGCATCCCAAAAATTGATGTCATTGCCCCTCTTGCTCAAGCACTTGAAGTCTCGCCAGAGACTCTGCTTATCGCACTTGGTGCAATAGATAAAAAGCGCAGCTAATCACTCTCTTGCAGTGATGATTAGCTCATCTCCGGTTCGATTAAAGTCTCTCGGAAAAGCATCATCTGCCCAGAGGCGATGCAGGTGAGCTATCTGCTCAGTATCTAATATCCCGGATGTAACATCTAAAATCTGATCAAAGTCATCATTTATTCCAATTGTGACCCTTATTTCAGTTTCAGTATTTGTAAGGCTTGGCTCAAAGGCAGTATCACTTATTACCAAGAGAATTTTCAATTGCTGCCCCTTCGCCATTTAGTAGCTAAGTGATTCACTGACCTCTGACAAACCACCGAAGAAGATCCACACTTTGCGCATCTGAAACAGCGTGGATTAAGTGTTGCTTAGAAGCAACGCTGTGTCTATCGTTCTTAGAGGTGATTCCTAGATAACCTAGGGTTTATGGCGCTAGATAGTGAGTTGGCAAAGGCTTATCGAAGCCATCTAATCTCTGAGCGAAATCTCTCAGAGAACTCCATTAGGGCATACCTTGCTGATTTAGAGTCGCTCCTACTTCATATAAATCAATTGGGAGTCTCAGAGTTTGCTCAGCTAGAGCTAAATCACATTCGCTCTTGGCTTGCAAACCTTTCAACTAAGGGAGCAGCTAGATCATCAATTACCCGCCGGGTAGTTTCAATACGCGCCTTTACCTATTGGGGGGCAAGAAGTGGCTGGCTTTCAAGAGATATTGGTAAAGATTTAATTGCTCCAAAGCCTGAGAGAAATTTGCCGGATGTTTTAGATATCGAAAGTGCAGCGCTAACAATAAAAGCACTAGAGATAAGAGCGCAGGAAGAGGAAAGTGCCAGCTCGCTTCGAGATCTAGCGTTAGTAGAAGTCTTATATGGCTCAGGTATTCGCATCTCAGAGCTTGTTGGATTAGATCTTGGTGATATTGATAGGCAGAGATCGACTATCAAAGTGATGGGCAAAGGAAGTAAAGAAAGAATCGTTCCTCTTGGGCAACCAGCACTTAATGCTGTTGATAATTGGATTAATAAAGGAAGAGCAGAGCTAGTAAGTGAAGCAAGTGGCAGTGCACTATTTATTGGCTCTCGTGGTAAGAGAATTGATCAAAGAGTTGCTAGGGACGTTGTCTATCAAGCGATGGAAGCAATTGGTAGCGATAAGAAATTAGGGCCACATACTCTTAGACATAGCGCAGCAACACATTTACTTGAAGGCGGCGCTGATTTAAGAACTGTTCAAGAAATTCTCGGCCACTCATCCCTTGCCACTACTCAGATATATACCCATGTCTCTCAAGAGAGAATTAAAAAAGCATATGAGCAGGCTCATCCCCGGGCTTAACTCGCATCACCATTAATTTCTCTTCGTAATTGAATCTGAGTCTCTGCGATCTCTACTGGATTTGGTGGATTAAAAGTGAGGCCAGCGATAAAGCCAATCGAAAGGGCTGCGAGGATGGCTGCAATTTTCATTCTCAAAGCCTTCCCAAATTCCTTCCTGGCTAGGACTTGGGGGCCATTAGGGGTGGAAAAAGTGGGGTTGTGGGTCGGGTAGGATTTGGCCCGCACAGAGGTAAAACTCTGTGACTTCACGCGTCTACTTCATTTAATTACACACGCTGTAATTACTTGAGGAAACCATTTCGGTCTGACTCTAAATGAGTTAGTCGGTGCCTAGACGCTAGAGAACTAACAAATAGTTGGTTCATTAACCGATGCGAACGAAAAGTTCGCGCTTAAGGAGCGTGCCGCCATGGCGGTTGTAACAATGCGAGAACTCCTCGACAGCGGTGTTCACTTTGGACATCAGACTCGTCGTTGGAATCCAAAGATGAAGCGCTTTATCTTCACAGAGCGCAATGGAATCTACATCATCGATATTCAGCAATCACTTGCCCTAATCGATAAGACCTATGACTTTGTCAAAGACACAGTTGCAAAAGGTGGACACCTATTATTTGTAGGAACAAAGAAGCAGGCTCAAGAGCCAATTAAGTCTCAAGCCGCTCGAGTTGGAATGCCTTATGTCACTGAGCGTTGGCTTGGTGGAATGCTTACTAACTTCCCAACTGTCTATAAGCGTATCCAACGTTTAAAAGAGCTAGAGGCTCTTGAGGCATCTAATGATCAAGTTCTAACTAAGAAAGAACTTCTCTTGCTCCGTCGTGAGCGCGAAAAGCTTCATAAGAACCTTGATGGAATTCGTAACATGACCAAATTGCCATCAGCAGTTTGGGTGGTTGATACCAAGAAAGAGCATCTAGCAGTTGCTGAGGCTCATAAGCTTGGGATTCCAGTTATTGCAATCCTTGATACAAACTGCGATCCAGATGAAGTTGATTTCAAGATTCCTGGAAACGATGATGCAATTCGCTCAGTAGCGCTGCTAACTCGAGTCATTGCAGATGCTGTTGCAGCAGGACTTCAAGCGCGCTCTGCAAATGTTGCTAAAGAAGCAATGGATGCAGCAAAGAGCGCTGAAGGCAACGTTGCTGCCGGTGAGCCTCTTGCAGATTGGGAGAAGGAGCTACTTGCAGGAACTCCTGAAGCACCAACTGAGAACCAAGGAGCATAAGTGTCATATTCAGCAGCTGATGTAAAGAGACTTCGCGAAGCAACTGCAGCCGGAATGGTTGATTGCAAAAAAGCTTTAGATGAAGCAGCAGGTGACTTTGATAAGGCAGTAGAAATTATCCGTGTTAAAGGCCTTAAAGGTGTTACCAAGCGTGAAGGTAGAGCCACTTCAAATGGACTTATCGCTGCCAAATCAGAGGGCAACACTTCGGTAATGCTTGAACTTAATTGCGAAACAGATTTCGTTGCTAAGGGAGAGAGGTTTCAAGCAGTTGCCAATGAACTTCTTGAGCATCTTTTTTCCTCAAAGCAGAGCGATCTTGCAGCATTTCTAACTTCAAAGCTTGCAACAGGTAAAGCTGTACAAGAGGTAATTGATGAAGCTAATGCAACTATGGGGGAGAAAGTTGAGTTAAGACGTCTTGCAGTAATTCAAGGCTCGCCCAATGCTCAATATCTACATCGCACTAGCCCAGATTTGCCACCACAAGTTGGAGTATTGGTAGCACTTGCTAAAGATGATGCAGTAGTTGGAAAAGATATTGCTCAGCACATTGCAGCATTTGCCCCGCAGTACTTAGATCGGGCTTCAGTGCCTGCTGATGTCTTAGAGCATGAGCGCAAGGTTGCTGAAGAGACCGCTAAGAATGAGGGTAAGCCTGAGGCAGCTATCGCCAAAATTACCGAGGGGCGCGTGACTGGCTTTATCAAAGAGGTTGCTCTCCTTGAGCAGGCCTTTGCTAAAGATCAGAAGAAGAGCGTTGCAGCAATCCTTACTGAGGCGCAAAATTCCGTGTCAGCCTTCTATCGATTCCGAGTAGGACAGTAAAGTTATTTCCGTAGATCTCTAGATATTTTAAGGAGTGGCGATATGGCAGATAAGCGAAAGGCCTATAAGCGAGTACTCCTTAAATTATCTGGTGAAGTCTTTGGCGGAAGCAAGGGCGTTGGAGTAGATCCAGATGTCGTCCACGGCGTTGCCGAGCAAATTGCAGAGGTAGTTCGCTCCGGGACTCAAGTAGCAATTGTTGTTGGCGGCGGAAATTACTTTAGAGGCGCAGAACTTCAAGAGCGCGGTATGGATCGAGCTAGAGCTGACTATATGGGAATGCTAGGAACTGTTATGAACTGCCTAGCGCTACAAGATTTTCTTGAAAAAGAGGGAATTGAAACCAGAGTTCAAACCGCTATTGCTATGGGTCAAGTTGCTGAGCCATATATTCCACGTAGATCAATTCGCCATCTAGAAAAAGGGCGAGTAGTTATCTTTGGTGCAGGCGCGGGTATGCCATTTTTCACAACCGATACCGTTGCAGCTCAGAGAGCTCTTGAAATAGGAGTAGATGCTCTTCTTCTTGCAAAGAGCGGGGTTGATGGGGTCTATTCAGCAGATCCTAGAAAAGATAAAGACGCAAAGCGCTATGACGTAATTACCTATGATGAAGTTCTATCGAAATCACTTGCTGTAGCCGATGCTGCAGCATTTAGCCTCTGCCGCGAGAATAAATTGCCTATCGTGGTATTTAACCTTCTTGAAAATGGCAATATTGCTCGCGCTGTTCGTGGCGAGGCAATCGGAACGTTAGTTAATTAAGGGGAAGAGATGAGTATTCAATCAGTAATTGCCGATACCAATACCAAGATGGACAAGGCTGTCGAAGTTGCTAAGGAAGACTTTGCTGCAATTAGAACGGGAAGAGCTCATCCATCAATGTTTGCCAAGATTATGGTTGAGTATTACGGAACTCTCACTCCGCTGTCTCAACTAGCAACAGTTCAAGTGCCAGAGGCAAGAACAGCGATGATTACACCGTTTGATAAGGGAGCAATTCCCGCTATAGAGAAGTCAATTAGAGAATCAGATCTTGGAGTAAATCCTGGGGGAGATGGCACAGTAATTCGCGTTAATTTCCCGCAGTTAACCGAGGAGAGACGTAAAGAGTTTATTAAGGTGGCAAAAACCAAGGCTGAGGATTCTAAGATCTCTATTAGAAGCATTAGAAGAGCTGCTAAAGAGGCTATGGAGAAGCTAGAGAAAGATGGCCAGATTGGTAAAGATGACCTATCTCGCGGCGAGAAAGAGCTAGAGAAAGTCACCTCTGATCATGGAGCAAAAATCGATGAGATGTTAAAGCATAAGGAAGCCGAACTTCTCGAAGTTTAACTTTGAGGCAAAATTATGAGCGACCTTCACTCAATTAATGAGGCGATAAATAAGAAGGCGGGGCGAAAGCTCTTCCCCTCCATTTTGGTAGGTCTATTACTTCTGGCAATAGTTTTCTCCACCATGTCATATGCTCCAATTGCTTTTGCAGCATTTGTGACTGTTGCGGTATTGATTGCTTTAAAGGAGTTAACTGCAGCATTTAAAGCTCGGGGCATTACTTCAAATTATCTAGGGCTTGCTCTTTCAACTGCCTTGATTCTTTCAAGTACTTGGATTGGCGGACTTCCAGGCTTAACGGTCTCAATGGTCATCTCGTTAATACTTACTCTGCTACTAGTACTTCGCGGGGGAGTAGATGGCTTTGTTAGTAGAGCTACTGCGTCAGCCTTTGCGCTTTTATATCCAGGCTTTGTCGCAGGTTTTATCCTTCTACTTGCCAGATCTGGCGAGGGTTTTTCCTATATCGCAACGCTAGTAGTAATGGTTGGTTGCAACGATACTTTTGCTTGGGCCTTTGGAGTCTTGCTTGGAAAACACCCGCTTGCTCCAAAGATTTCACCAAAGAAGACCTGGGAAGGATTCTTTGGCGGGTTGATATTTAGCGCAATTGGAAGCTCACTTGCTTTTTACTACCTCCTTGATTATCACCCAGTAATTGGCGCTCTGGCTGGATGCGCCGGCGCACTTACTGCAACTGTTGGCGACCTATTAGAAAGTGGCATTAAGCGAGATCTATCAATTAAAGATATGGGAACAATTCTTCCAGGACATGGCGGAATGCTAGATCGCCTAGATGCAGTGCTAATTACCGCCCCTCTGCTCTGGTGCATTCTTGAGATATTGAAGCGCTTTTCATGAGCGAGATAAAACTTGTATTTGATGAGGTTAAGCCAAAGAAGAAGGCCCCTGAACATCTAGCTGATTTAACTATTGCTGAGCGGCGCGCAAAGGCAGAGTCTTTAGGCCTTCCAGCCTTTAGGGCTAATCAGATAGCAACCCACTACTTCACGCATTACAACGAAGAGCCGGATTCCTGGAGCGATATTCCAGCTGCAATGCGCCCACTAGTTGCTGAGCACTTTCTACCAAAACTTCTAACTCCCATTCGCCAAGTTGAGTGCGATAAAGGAAAAACGAGAAAAGATCTCTGGCGCTTACATGATGGAGTATTAGTTGAAACTGTTTTGATGCGTTATAAAGATAGAACGACAGTATGTATCTCATCGCAGGCAGGCTGTGGAATGAATTGTCCCTTCTGCGCAACCGGACAAGCTGGCTTAACTAGAAATCTAACGGCAGGTGAAATTACATCCCAAGTTGTCGCTGCAGCCAGAGCTTGCGCTAGTGGAGAGTTGCCAGGTGGTCCAACCCGCTTATCAAATGTGGTCTTTATGGGAATGGGGGAGCCACTTGCAAATTACAACTCAGTGATGAAGAGCGTTAGAAATATTATTACCCCGCAGCCAGATGGTTTAGGAATTGGAGCAAGATCAGTAACTGTTTCAACAGTAGGTCTAGTTCCAGGAATTGAGAAATTAACTAGCGAAGATCTACAGATCACCCTCGCTGTATCACTTCACACTCCAGATGATGAACTTCGTGACACTTTAGTTCCAGTTAATTCCAGATGGAAGGTTAAAGAGGTATTAAGCGCGGCAGATAAATATGTAGCTATGACTGGCAGGAGATATTCCATCGAATACGCACTAATTAGAGATATCAATGACCAGAAGTGGCGGGCAGATCTTCTAGGCAGGCTGTTAAAAAATCGCCATGCCCACGTCAATCTAATTCCACTAAATCCCACACCAGGCTCTAAGTGGACCGCATCTAGAAAGGAAGATGAAATAGCCTTCGTTAAAACCTTAGAGAAGTATGGGGTTCCGGTAACAGTTCGTGATACTAGAGGGCGCGAGATTGATGGAGCCTGCGGCCAATTGGCAGCGGCTAGTAAGCCTTAAAAGACGCTACTTTTCTCTCTCTTGATAGCGGGGGCAGTAATTAACTAAACTCTCACGCCTGACCAACTATGAAAGGTTTTTCCTTGAAGACGCTACAAAACTTTATCAACGGTAAATCACTTCCATCCTCTTCAGATAAGACTCAAGACTTGATTAATCCCTCAACCGGGCAAGTCTTTGCTAAAGCTCCAGTTTCAAACGCTGCTGATATAGATAAGGCGATGAAATCTGCCGAGAGTGCATTTGAAATTTGGAAAGAGAGCACGCCAGGTGAGCGCCAAAAAGCGATCAATAAGATTGCTGATGCGATTGAAGCTCGCTCAGAGGAGCTAATCGGAATTGAAAGCGAGAACACAGGAAAGCCAATAGCAGTTACTCGCGCTGAAGAAATTGGCCCCATGCTTGATCAGATTAGATTCTTTGCCGGAGCTGCCCGTCATCTTGAGGGGAGATCTGCTGCTGAATATTCCAAGGGACACACATCTTTTATTCGCCGTGAGCCAATTGGCGTTTGCGCGCAAGTAACGCCATGGAATTATCCAATGATGATGGCGGTATGGAAGTGGGCCCCAGCAATTGCTGCTGGAAATACTGTTGTTCTAAAACCAAGTGATACCACTCCAGTTTCAACGCTATGGATGGCAGAGCTAATGCAAGAGTTTCTACCTGAGGGTGTAATAAATGTTGTAGTTGGAGATCGAGAGACTGGAAGACATTTAGTAGAACATGAGATTCCGCAATTTGTCTCTATCACCGGCTCGGTTAAGGCAGGTATGGAAGTTGCAACAAGCGCAGCTAAAGATCTAAAGCGAATCCATCTAGAACTTGGCGGTAAGGCTCCAGTCGTTATCTTTGATGATGCAAATATTGAGGCAGCTTGTGAGTGGATTGCTGTTGCTGGATATTTCAATGCTGGACAAGATTGCACTGCAGCAACGAGAGTTCTAGTTGAAGCAAGCGCCTATGAAGATGTAGTAGCGCTACTTAGCGAGCAGGCTAAAAATGTTATTAAAGTAGGTATGCCAGATGAAGATGTCTTGGTAGGACCAGTTAATAACGCTAGCCAGCTAGCAAGGGTAAAGGGATTTATTGATCGCGCTCCAGCCCATGCCAGAATCACAGCTGGTGGAAGCGCTATTGATCGCCCAGGATATTTCTGGAACCCAACTGTTGTTGCAGATCTAAGACAAGACGATGAAATGATTCAGAGTGAAATCTTTGCACCAGTTATCACAGTGCAGAAATTCACTGATGAAGCAGAGGCAGTTCGTTATGCCAATGGCGTGAAATATGGACTGGCCTCAAGTGTTTGGACCAAAGATCATGGCCGCGCGATGAGAATGGCCAAGGCCTTTGACTTTGGTTGCGTCTGGATCAATACCCATATTCCAATGGTTGCTGAGATGCCTCATGGCGGATTTAAGCATTCAGGACATGGCAAAGACCTCTCAGGTTATGGATTTGAGGAATACACGCGCATCAAACACGTGATGACAAATCTCAACGCCTGATAGATTTCCCCCGAATTAGAAGTAAACCCAACTAGAGAAAGTGAAGAGATGAGAAAAGATCCAGAAAAGTTATCACCAGAGGCGCGCTCTATCATCCGCGCCCAAGTCACTCGCCGCTCACTACTAGTTGGAGCTGGAGCAATTGCAGGAGCCAGCACCCTTGCTGCATGCGGCACGGGATCAACTGATAGCGGAGCAGAAGGCGTTGTTGATGTTAGTGATAGCGAAAAGATTGTTCGTTGGGCTAACTGGCCACTTTATCTTGATTACAACGAGGATACTCAGGAGTATCCAACGCTTAAAGCATTTGAAGCAGCTACTGGAATTAGCGCTACTTACACCGAAGATATTGACGATAACAACACCTTCTATGGAAAAGTTCAAGGTCAATTAGGAATTGGTTCAGATATTGGTTATGACGTTGTTACACCAACAGATTGGATGGCAGCTCGCTGGATTGAACTGGGATATGCCCAGGAACTAGATGCTGCAAATATTCCAAATAAATCAAATATTCGCGAAGTTCTTTCCAATGTGGGTTTTGATCCAGGCAGAAATTACTCACTAACCTGGCAATCAGGTTTTGCTGGATTTGGCTGGAATACTCAAAAGATTCCTAAAGGCGTTAGAACTATTGAAGATTTATTTGCACCTGCCAATAAGGGTCGAATTGTTGTTCTATCAGAGTTGCGCGACACAATTGGAATAATCATGCAATACCAAGGAGTTGATCCTTCAAGTGATTTCACTGAAGATCAATATATGAATGCAATTGACTTTCTAAAGGGCAAAGTTGCTGATGGATTTATTAGAAAAGTTCGTGGTAATTCTTACTCCGAAGATCTAGTAAATGGCGATGCAGTAGCAGTCATTGGCTGGTCTGGAGATATGTTTATTCTCAAGTCTGAAAATGATGGCAAGTTTGACTTTGCAATCCCTGAATCAGGCGGAATGCTCTGGAGCGATAACATGCTGGTTCCTTCAACTTCAACCCATAAGAAAAATGCTGAGCTTCTAATGAATCATTATTATGATCCAGCAGTTGCGGCTGAAGTTGCCGCATATGTAAATTACATCTGCCCAGTTGAAGCTGCTCAGAGCGAACTGGAAAAAATTGATCCAGATCTAGCAGCTAGCCCATTTATCTTCCCTGATGAAGCCACTTTGGCAAAGGTTAAGGTTTTCCGTTCTCTCGACGCTGATGAGACTACGAATTTCCAAGCAGCCTTTGACGAAGCTGTCGGCAACTAGGGGCTTGGTAGCTAGCCGGTGATGGCGAAGACCAAAGTCTCACAGGACACTGGCGACTTAGTACTAAATCGCATCTCCAAATATTATGGAGATTTTTGCGCAGTCGATGATCTCTCATTAACCATACCTGATGGTTCATTCTTTGCACTCCTTGGACCATCAGGTTGTGGCAAAACCACAACGCTTCGAATGATTGCAGGGCTTGAAGAGCCAACTGCCGGCACTATCTCTATTGGTGACACTGATATCACCACGCAGAAGTCCTATCGGCGCAATGTAAATACCGTTTTTCAAAACTATGCTCTCTTTCCTCACTTGAGCATCTTTGAAAATATCGCCTTTGGTCTTAGAAGACGTGGCATTAAAGATGTTAAAGAGGAAGTTGAAAAGGCGCTCAATCTTGTTGAGCTAGGCCACCTATCTGAGCGCAAACCTGCTCAACTCTCAGGCGGGCAGCAACAAAGAATTGCTGTGGCAAGAGCGATTGTTAATCGACCAGAGGTATTACTGCTTGATGAACCGCTAGGTGCACTTGATCTAAAACTAAGGCGTCAAATGCAGATTGAATTGAAGCGAATTCAATTGGAAGTTGGAATTACTTTTATCCATGTCACACATGATCAAGAAGAAGCAATGACAATGGCTGACACGATTGCGGTTATGAATCAAGGCAAGATTGAACAGATGGGCTCTGCCACAGAACTTTATGAGGCGCCAAAGACAGCATTTGTGGCAAACTTCTTAGGTCAGTGCAATCTAATTAAAGTTAAAGTTCAATCCCGCTCGGGCGGAAAGGTAGCAGTCAGCGCTAAGGGCCATACCTTTGAAATCCCAGAGTCAAGAGTTTCAAGTAGCAATGATGCTCTACTTCTTGGAGTCCGTCCTGAAAAACTTCGCCTTGATGATAAAGGCGTTAACTCCATTAAAGAGTGTGTTGTTACCGACCGCTCCTTTGTGGGAACTTCAACGCAGTATTTAGTTAGAACCCCTTGGGATCTAGAGCTTGTGGTCTTTGAACAAAACGATGAGGGACTTCATGATTTACGAGTTGGAGATAAAGTCTCACTTGAATGGGATAGTGAACACACCTTTGGTTTAGATGGCGCACAAGATGTTAATGCTGGCGCTGATCTTGATGATGACGAGTAAGTAATGGCATTTCTGCATGGGGCAACCAAGAGCAAAAGCGGTGGCCAGGGCGCGCTAAAGAAGCGCTCGCTTACTCCATATCTGCTGCTAGCTCCAGGCTTGATCTGGCTAATTACCTTCTTTGTCATTCCGATATTTTCCCTAGCTAGTACTTCAACGATGGTTCGCCCGCAAGGCGCTCAAATCGGCACTTATGTGCAGGAGCTGCGCTTTGCTAATTATGTTGATGCATTCCTTGCAAATCAGGAGCAATATGTAAGGTCATTTCTCTATGCAGGAATCGCAACGATTTTAGCTCTTGCAATCTCTTATCCTCTTGCATACATGATTGCCTTTAAGGCTGGTAAGTACCGCAATATCTTGCTGGTATTAGTTGTTGCTCCTTTCTTCACATCATTTCTTTTAAGAACTGTGGCCTGGAGCCAGATTCTGGGAGATGAAGGGCCGGTGCTCTCAACGCTAAGGCTTCTACCCTTTGTTGATGAATCACTTCGTTTAACTGCCACTCCATTTGCAGTGGTTTCGGGTTTAACTTATAACTTTTTGCCATTTATGACTCTGCCACTTTATGCAAGCCTGGAGCGAATTGATCCTAGAACTTTGGAGGCATCAGGTGATCTCTATGCAAGTGGCTTTACCACCTTTAGGAAAGTGACAGTCCCACTTTCAATGCCTGGAGTTGTAGCAGGAACTCTTCTTACCTTTATTCCAGCAGCAGGGGATTATGTAAATGCTGCTCTTCTTGGAAACCCCAGCACCAAGATGATTGGAAATGTAATTGAATCAAGGTTCTTTGCTGTCGTTGATTATCCAACTGCTGCAGCTCTCTCATTTACCTTGATGGCAACAATTTTGATTCTAGTTACTCTTTATATCCGCAAATCTGGAACGGATGAGTTGGTATGAGTAATCAAGTGATTCCACGGCCTTCTTTTTCGCATCGCAGCTCAAGATGGTTTTCTCGCAATCTAATCAGAATTTACGCTGCTTTAGCCTTTATATACCTCTTTATTCCAGTGGCCTATACCTTTGCTTTCTCCTTTAATGACTCAGGTAAAAGTAATCTAGTCTGGAAAGGATTTACGCTAGATAATTGGAAGAACCCTTGCGGAGCTCCTCAAGTATGTAAAAGTGTGGCAAACTCACTTCAAATCGGAGTTATTTCAACAGTGGTGGCAACCATCCTCGGAACGATGATTGCCTTTGCAATTAGTAGACATAGCTTTAAAGGACGGAAAACCACTAATCTTCTTATCTTTCTTCCAATGGCAACTCCAGAGGTAGTACTTGGCGCCTCACTTCTTGCCATGTTTCTAAATTTAAGAATTAATCCTGGATTTTGGACCATAGTAATTGCTCATGTGATGTTCTGTATCTCCTTTGTGGTGGTAACTGTTAAAGCAAGGGTTGCCTCCCTTGATCCAAGACTTGAGCAGGCTGCGATGGATCTCTATGCCAATGAGCGTGAGACATTTAGATATGTCACTCTTCCGCTAGTCATGCCAGGAATAGCAGGAGCTGCGCTTCTAGCGTTTTCACTCTCATTTGATGACTTCATCATCACCAATTTCAACTCAGGTATCGAGTCCACATTTCCTAAGTTTGTCTATGTCTCAGCAGCTAGAGGAATCCCAGCACAAGCAAATGTGATTGGTAGCGCGATGTTCTTCATTGCCCTAATCATTGTTATTGTTGGACAGTTTGTTAATAGACAGCGTAGAAAGAGTTAAGTCAAGTCGTGAGTAAGATTAAGAGAATTACTTCTATGTCACTACTACTGGTTGTAACACTATTTCTCTCTCCATTTACAACTGCAATTGCCAAAACCCCTAAATCTGGTGCAAGTTGCACGAAACTAGGGATTGCAAAAGATTATCAAGGAAAGACTTATAAGTGTATAAAGTCAGGCAAAAAGTTAGTTTGGAATAAGGGGGTTGCAATTAAGACAGCAACACCAACTCCAACACCCACACCAACACCACAAAAAGTTGTCTTTACACCATGGGCGGAAAAGTTTGAGACTTCACTAATGACACAAACCGCACTTGATTCCACAAGTGCCTATTTTGGAAAAGTCATTCCGAGTAGTGATTATGAAATTACAATGGATCCTGCAATAACTAATTCTGACCGTGGTTGGATCACTTCTATTCTTGACTACGCCAATGGCTCTTTTATAAACATTCAAAGGGAAAAGATCAAAGTATTTCTTGGAACCACTCACACTTGGTCTAAAAGTACTCTCACGTCAGCAAATTTGTGGATAGGAGATCCTCGAGGCACTTATCCATGTAGTCAGGGGATTAATGATGCCTATTGCGCAGAAAAGAATTTAGTTCTTCTTATCTACAGCGAT
>OFRA01000015.1_pt1 | contig 43626 bp, 49 predicted proteins | sample 1543001 | NCBI WGS metagenome assembly OFRA01 (sample SAMN07774221, study PRJEB24372) | wastewater metagenome | isolation source: Lake Maggiore Verbania | place: Italy: Verbania | collected 2015-12 | reverse complement strand
TTAGCCCAGAAATTAGGGCATATAGGAAGATAAACTAATTCTTTTAAGTATGGGTCCTTGTTCCGCCACTTCCCAGACTTCCTGTCCGGTATATGACACCGTCACTGGAACTGAGTAACTTTCCTTAGATTCTTCAATCTGAAAAAGTGCACCCAACTCCACTACTTCAAATTTAACTAAATTCAAAACATTTGCAATAACTAATCCATACATATTTAAATCTTTTATTAACTCACCAGCTAGTAGCTCAGACTGGGCTCCGTTATTAGATATACAGAACAGAGTATGGGTACCAGTCATTAGTCTACCATAAAATTTAGACCCGAGATATACATCTCCAGATCCTGCTAAATCATTTAGCACAAGCCGCTGAGAAGTCCATTGTCCCCTTTTAATTATTATAGCGGGTCTTTTTTCTGTCGTCTCTGGCTTCCACCTAGTTATTGATTCTATAAGTATTCCCGTAGGAGGGGCTGCTTTCCATAGCATTCCCCTAAGTTGCTCCGCTTCTATATTATTAGCGTCGGAGAATCTATTGGTTAGCCAGTCTCTTAGAAACCCCGTAATTATATGCGGGCTTATGCCTAAGGCGCATAAGTTGTTTCCGGTGTCAAAAGCTGGAGACGGGTCACTCATTTTCCTTTTCCTTTATCTTTCATAAAATCAAAACTAGGCGGCGTATAGTATGAGGTGGCTTGGACAATAGGAGTGTTACTTGGGCTGGGAGGGTTATTGGACTTCGCTCCTAGCTTTTCTTTTACGCTCTCCGCCATTTCTTCGAATCCCGATTGGTATTTAAATAGACTACACTTTTCCATCATGCTCATCGGTGCTTTTTTTTCCATCATTATATGCCTTCCTCCGGTATGGTGTAAACTACGTCTGTATATGGAGAGATCCTTAAATTTACGGAGGCAACTATATTATAACCACGCACTGTTACAAGTTCTGTACTCTCGTGGATTATATACCTTCTTCCGCTATTTACATCCCATATTACATCCTGAGATTTAACTGAATCTCCTATTATTCTGCAATTTGCGACGGTGCCTTGGCTAATAGTACCTCTAGCGTCTAGCTCTATTTTCTCTATCTCGCTGGTTGTGGGTAATTCTATTAGTATTGGCACAGCGCTAAAGTACCCATTAATTATGCCGGTGCCTAGGCACACAGAGCAATTTCCGTCGGTAGTTTCATCGGTTAAGTAATCTGCGCACCTAGTACACTTAGTGCCGTTTCTCTTTCTCTTAAATAAACGGGCATCCACGATACCTGTAAATTTAGACATTCTTAGTTTTTCTTTTCTTATAATTTCTCTAGCTATTCTCCATGTCCTATAGTCCACCCCAGAGTCAAGAGAGGCCGCAGGGGAGTAGTAAGTCCGAATAGCCGTAACCAACTTAACCCTGTAGCTCCAATCTGGGGTCTTACCAAAAACTCTAACGTTGTCGTCATTTAAAAACCAAGTGTTTGTAGAAGGCGACCCTATATTAATAAAGTTTGCAGTTTCAACTGATGACTGAGCACCTTGCAAAGTAAATACGTAAGGGCCTGGGTCTGAAAATAATGTGCTAAGCTCCCACTCTACCCTAGTTACACCTAAGGGGGAAAATTTTACTATTATCCTTTCAAATGGTACTATACCTTCTTCTGGCATATCCTTCCTTTAACTTTATTAAGATACCTCTGGCAGTCTTCTACTACATCAGGGTTATAGCAACTAAAAGAAAGCAAGTGCCCCAGTACTAGATGACAGTTTGCAGGACCGGAGCATAGTGTTATAAGATTTTCTTCGTCTAGCTCTTTAGTAGGGTCTACGCTAACTGGTATTTTATGGTGAACCTGTAACATTTTTTTAGTACCGCAACCTGCGCAACTATCATTAATTTTAACAAAATCATTTCTTACCTTGTACCATTGCGAGGCTCTCCCTAACAGAACCCATCCTAATATTCGAAACATTATCGGTATCTCCCTATGTGGGCGTATCCCGATCCCATTGATCCGTCCCATGCTTGCTTATTAATCTGTATCTTTGTCATTTTAACCCACTTGAGATACTCTTGTATCATCTTATCACCGGTGACTTCATACTCCTGCGCTTTATTTTTATCGTCTACAGACAGTCCGCCAGCGGTATAAGCCAGCTGGTTTCTACGATAATGTTTTGCTGCAGCTAAATACAAATCTCCCATTACCCCGTCCATTAGAACGTAAGGGTTGGGAAAATTAGTAGTGTTAAATCTTATATTTATAGGAGGTTGCATAGTGTTCCACTGCCTTACGCAGTGAAGCATGGATTCACACACTTCCGACAAATCGAACTCTAGAGTATTAAGTAAAGGGTTATCTTCTGGGGAATTGTCCCTCATGCGAAGTCTTACTTCACTAACTGAAGGTAGACCACTTCGAATATTTGAATTAACAGTTCCGAATTCACTTTTTTCAACAACTATGAAAAATCTAGACGAATATATTAAATCCCCTTCTGCCGATATGACTCCCCAGTTACCGTTAAATATACCGGTAAGTTCGGTTATACTTATTGGAACTCGAGCTCTTACAACCCCAGCATCTGGCTGTACAAAAACCCCATCTATGTCTACGGGCGCTGACTGGCTAACGTCCATAGCCTCTCGGATTCTTAGTTTTACGCTTGCAGCGGCTGTTGCGGAAGATGAGCTAGACACGGGGGTAGACGAAGAGCTAGACCCCGTTCCAAACCCGCAAGATGTAAAATTGATGGGCCTTCCCTCAGTGTCCCGTAATATCATTTCTATAACTGGGGACATCCCTTGAGGAATGGCCACTGCAGGTATTTTTGATAATATAGGGCGACCGTCTACCGTGGTTATTGCCGGACGTATGATTAACTGGTCTGCACATTCTATTATTGATGTATCCATGCTACCCCGCAGATAATAAAAAAGCCCCAGATTACCCGGGGCTGAGATTTTGACTTAGTACGGGCTGCCTAGATAATACTATATGCTGCTACTGTAAGCTAAGCCGCAAGGATCTATAATGGTTACAGCACCGTTATCTATACCTATAGACTTAGTAACATCCAATGTAGCATCATAGATGAATGGAACTGGGCTGCTAACTACTACCAGATTACCTGAATCTAAAGATGCCTTAAATGCATCTCGCTTGCGCTTTGATGTCACTTTAGACAAGTGAGATTCGATAGACCCGAAAAAAGTGTATTCTTCGCCTGCGGTAAGTCTTTTACCGTGTGGGTAAAGAAAACCAAAAAAGGCGGTCTTACCAGACATGTTTCGGACTTTAGTTTCGATGCAAGTACTTGACATATGAGTATACCTCTGCGTAGAAATTTAAAACTTGAAAATACGTAATTATTCCTAGTAACCTGTACCACTCGGCCTAATATAGCCCTTAGGACCGCGCTCAGGTCGCTCATTAGGAGGATCTTTCTTCTTATCTTCCTTCTTATCTTCTTTATCATCACCGAAGTAACCACCCGACCCACTGTCCGTGGTGTGGACATCTGAAGCAGTCTCGCCTTTGCGCCTAATAGGGGAGTAATCTTTACTCTGGGATCTTCCGTACAAAGCCCCTGCTCCTCCACCTATAGCGGCACCACCTAAGGCGCCTTCGGTGAAGTTACGAAGACCGCTTTTTTTCTTATCGCCTAAAAGATATTTTCCGGCACCCCCAGCCAAGGCTCCTATTCCTGCGCCGATTGCGGCACCTCTGCCAGTGTGCTCATTCTTATTTGGGTTAGGCCTATGCTCATTTTGCAGACGGGCGTAGTTTTGCAGCTCGTCGCTATTTTTAAACTGTTTAGGGCGTTCTGGCATGTCAAACCCAGGATGGTCAGAAGGTGTGCCTGGGTCATCTACCTTGGCACTCTTAACTATCGCACCGTGGTATGTCAAAACAGCATCAATTATATCAGGCCTTTGGGCCAAGTTGTTTGATGCTTGCTTAATTTGATTATTTAAGTTGTGGTCTTGAGTGTTGCGGCCCATAACCCCACCTAGGCTACGATTAGCTACGTCAAGAAAAGAAGTCTGTACTGATGCGGCTTTTACATTTTCATGTGCAGCGGCTTCCCCAAGTCTACCAGCAATTTCTAATAGGCTGGATACTTCTTGGTCGTTTTGTGGAACAATGCCGTAGTCATTAGCAAGCTTTTCTAAAAACACGGGCACGAAGATTTCTCGTACTAGGGTGGCGTGAGCTTCTTGTGCTTGGTGAAGTTCTTCCCTGCTCAAATTAGCCATCGTTTATCTCCTAACCTTATAAATAGTGAGCCCAACTAAGGGCTCACTTAAAAATACTACACATTAAGCAAAGTCGGCACGGGCTACAGCATTGGTGTTACCAATTGCTCCGCCCAAGGTTTCATATGCAAAAAATTCGAGCATATAGGCTTTACGATCGATGTACATCGTCGTGTCCTCTAATAAAAATGACTTGCCTAAAAATTTAGGGTCAGCCACCATAAAGATACTGTCAGTAGGAACTAGATCGTGCTTGATGGAGATAATCCATCGTGCATTCATGAAGTTCTGTTCTGCCCAGCCGTTCTTAAATACGTCCTGTGAAAAATCACCACCCATTTCTTCACGACCGAACTTCATCAGTTCGCGAATAGTAAGGTTGTTGATTAAGCAGGTGCCTACTTCCAAACGACTGATAGTTCGTGGAAGAATCTTGAACGCGTCTTGGAGAGTATCGCGGGTAATACCACCATAGATGGTTTCCCACTGTACCAACCCAGACTGGGTCACGGTAGCATCCGCGGCTCCACCCATAGCAGCATTGAGGGCAGCTATGAATTTTCTATCTTCTTCGAAAAGCATATCTTTAATGGCATTATCCGACAAGATCTGCCGAATATCCATTCGGTAAGTACGAAGTTCATCCACATCCTTCGTAAATCTTGGGGTAACGATACGATCAAAGGTAACCCGATATTTCTGCCCACGAATGTAAAGATTCATAGGAAGAGTATTAAAGGGAATAGAGATCGCAGCTGGGGAATCAGGTTCCCGTTCAATGATCTTTACTGGCTTATCAGTATCAACTTGTTGATCAAGATCATCGTTGCTTACTTGAACTGGGGGAAGAATTCTTCGGTAGAAGCCTTCTTCACGCATCCTGTATCGGGTATAGTCGACCACTGCATCGAGTGCTCGCTTTTCCATTCCAGGGGTTTCAAGGTAACTTAGAAACGTTTCGTTTGTAAGTTTAGTGTCGTTATCGTAAGCCATTGTCAGAGTTCCTCCTAGTATTAGTATCCTGCTTTGCCTGGTTTATAAACAGTCCAGAACGCTAATACGTTATTGCGATCTGATTGGCGTTTACGCACGCCTCTGGAGACAACTCCAACTATGTTAGTAGGATTGCCGGAGCCCGCTTCTGCAGCTACTGGAGCGTCGTTGGTCAAAAGACCCCCGTCAGTACTGCTGTTAGAGCTGCTCTTGCAACGAAGATATTCGTTAGGAGCATAGGTCCTAGCTGAGTCGAACTCAGTAGTTTCAAGCTCGTAAGAGCCAGAACCAACTAAGCCGGTAATGGTGCCAGTAGGCCCGATAGGGTACCAAGTAGTCCCACCAGAGTTTATGACATCGTTGTCGCTAGAATTCTGCAAAAGGAAGATAGGCATTTGACTGCCTAGAGCCCCAAGCTCGAATTCACCTGCGGAATTTACATGCACGCACCTACCAGCATAGGTAGACACAGTGACGTTAGCTGAAATCTTGGCTGTGTAGTCCAAGGCTGCCATGTGAAACCAACCCTTGATTGCATCAAGAGTGTGATCGAACATTTGACTAGGATTCGGCATAATTTAAGACCTCCGTGTCTATTTGTCTATAGCCATAGCGCTAATTAAAATACACCTATAAGCCTAAGTGCTGGCGGAAACGACGATCGGACTCGCGCTCAGAAGTAGTCCTTCGCCCCACGTATGGATCATTCATAGAGTCGTAACTATTGTTAGCCTGCTTCTCTGGTTTGCCCAAAGACTTAGGCTTAACGGTTTTACTAACGTCCGCAGCCTTGATCAAGATCTCTAAAGCTTTGACATGGCTAGTCAAAGCAGAAGCGGCCTTTTCACGGTCGGCTGGGTCGATTCTTTCAAAGTGTACAAGGGCGTCTACGGCCTTTGGCAACAATTCGTTAATTCTTTCTTCTGATGCCCTTTTTTCATTGAGCTGGCCTTCCGCAGCGGATAAGGCTGCTTCTACGCACTGAATGTAATCAAGGGTTTTTTCTGCAAAATTATTCATTATACTTTCTCCAGATTATCCAACGATATCTCGAACACACATTTTAATTTGGTCTCTCAGATTACGCTGCTGAGCGGTCTTAGTTTCTGTAAAGCTAAACCTACCAGCCCTGCGGTAAGCCTGAGAATATTTTATTAAGTTAACTAGATCTCTAGTTACTGCTCTGCTGGATCCCATCTTGGGCATCATAGCTTCTTCAGGAGCTGGTGCACCACCTTCCCCGCCTTGAGCTTGAATCATCTCAAGAAGCTGCTCTGGCTCAATACCTTGTTCTTGCAAAGCCATAAGAAGTTCTTGCGCAGCGTCATCAGGATTGCCGCTACCTTGTTCTTCCCCGCCTGCCATAGTGTCAAGCATAGCTGGATCTACATCCATACCAGCGCCTTCTGCTGATTCTTCTTCAGGAGCAGCGCCTTCGCCTCCCTCGACTCCTTCACCGGGAGCCTCACCTTCAGCAGCTTTGTAAAATTCTGCAAGATAACTACCTACCATGGCAGCTTTTTCTATGCCATCGGCTATGGTAGATTCAACAGAACTAGAGATACCTTCGTGGGCCCTAAGCACGTCATCTTGTGTATAGCCTTCTTGTAAAGATGCGGCAGAGTAACCGGCTGCTGCATATTTTTCTTGTTCAGTGTATCGGGAAGGCGAAGTATTACCTTCTGAGTAGCCTTGCACTAAATTTGAAGCTTCTTTAACTGAGTAAGCTAAATCGGATAAGATATCGTTAGCCTTGTGCTCAGCCATCTTTCTAAGTTGATGAAAAGAAGCAGAGCTATATTTTTCCCCGTCATTTGTTTTAGCAGGATGCGATGTGCCTGGATCTTCTTTATCACTCTTGTAGTCATCTTCGTTAGAAGGGTCTTCACCAGTGCTAGTGCTAGTTATGCCAACATTAAACTGTTGATCTTCTTGGGAAGGAAAGTCGTCGCTGGACGAATCCACGCCGCCGTTAGTGATGGTTTTTTTAATGTCCGAGCTATTTTCGCTAGAGCGGCCGCCCTCGGTTGCAGGGAACGTGCCGTCGTCAATGTCTTTGCTAGGGTGGCTAGTTGCCCCGCCCTGACTACCTGGTTCTGTATTTGCTGCTGCTCTTTTTTTAAAGGAAGCCTTTTTTTCATTTTCAACTTCAGACAAAAATTCTCGAAGTTGTTCAAATAACTGAGCCATCGTAAGGTCACTCCTTATACATCGGCGTAGGTAAATAGGGTCATACTTAACCCTACAATATTATTAAAATGCTCTACACCTGTATTTTATTCTGTGCGTTATTTCAAAACTGTGCAATAGCTTATTACCATTTTTATTGATTTTTTCTAAAATTAAATCAATTGGTTGTACGCAACTATAGCTTTACCGTGAGCGTATGAGGCGCCTGTTTCGGCAGAAGCCATCTTCAACCATTGAAGTTGATGCGCTGCATACTTCATAGCAATGCCCTTAAGCGTGCTATTATCCCCAGCAGACTTGCTAAAATAAGAGGTAACTCTAGCGTTCGGAGTACCCCTAACTATAACATTCCTAATTTCTTGTTCTACAAATACCTGAGATACTGAGCTCGCAGGTGCTGCTACATAGGCGTACTGAGCGTTCTTCTCAGAATTTTTTATCATTCTAATATCGTAAACGGAATCAGAAGCCACTTTTTCAAAAGCAGAAATATCTCTAATCATGCTACTAAAGATATTGCGCAGGTATGGCTTAACGTCTTCCGCTATTTTCTCGTAGCCTTTAGCAGATAGCCAGTCTTCTAAAGGAACTATGATTCCGTTATCTGCACAGGCTTTCCAAGAGTTATGCCCTGCTGCCTTTACAAAGGCCAGCGGCATAGTCCTATTTTTTATAGCTGTAAAATAAGCAGGGCTAAAGTTAGAAGACTCTTTCTCAATTCCAGACATCCATCGAGCCATGTCAGTTAATTCTTTTGGTAGATCGGAAGCCCACGCGCTGTCTTCAGATTGAATACCTGCTAATTCGGCTAACTCCGCTCCACCTATTACCGCATTGCTTGAGGCTGCTTTGTAATGACCAACAACCCATGCTATACGATCGGCGGGCCTGTACACGTCGCTTATATCAAACCAAGTAGGATTAGGATTATCTACATGAAGAACGTGGCCGTCTTCTGCAACTTTTGTAAGGTTAGATTTGCACCCGCCATACTTACAAGTACCTTCGTCACAGTACTCGTCTCTATTTTTTGCCTTATTACCGCATCCAGAGCAAACATCGTGTGCAACCCTGCACGCCATAGATACACCCCAGTTATCATCTCCAGATGCTACTTTTTGCATCTCCTTATCTGCCACTAAACCTTTATTCCTATCTGCAGCTTCCTTGGTAGCGTTAAGGGCTACAATCAATTCGACTCGTTTCATTTTGTCATTGAACATAGAGGCTTTAACAATTCCGTAGCTTTTTTCCGTGTCCTTGTTCTTATGATTTCTGTACCATCTTGCGTGTTTAACAAAAGACGAATGATACTTTCGGCAAGTTGCTTCTTTAAAACCATCCCCATTTCTATTAGGACCGTAGGCTTCGGTCGAGCCTATGGCTATCATATGTATGGGCTGCTCTCCTGGTTTAAAATCTAAACCTTTAAGGAGGCTAGGGCCAGAAGCCCCTGCTCTTTTTATAAAAGTTGAAAGGTCAGATCCAACAAGACCGTTGGATGATACTTTTATTATCGAGCTTACTGACTCTCCAAAATGCTGAGAGTCTGGGGATATTATTTTTATCATAATGCATAACACCGTTTAATTAGTAAGTAGTAATAACTATTTAGGAGCGTTCGTGTCTCCGCCTGTTCCTGTAAAAAATTCGACTAATTTATTTATGGGGGCGTTAAGTGCTCGGTCAATGCCTATACCAACACCCGCACCAAGAATGCCACCTCCAATTGGAGCAACTAAGCTCTTACCGTTGGAAACGGCCCTGTACTTATTGGCCACTGCTGCTTGAGTTCGAAGAGGTTCTGGAGGGGATTTAGTCATGTCCATAACAGGAACTTCTTTTGTTGTCTGTATTGATTTATTCCAATCGGGCAATAAACTTTTAATTCGATCTTTCCACGTTGCCGGTGCTACTGATGGATCAATAAACCTTATGTCTTTGCTGCCTTTTGGAGCTATAGATTTGTAAGCGTCCGTAGCCGCAGTCTCCTCCCTTAGAAGTCTTTCTTGGTTGTCCAACCAATACTGTTTGTCCGCATCAGAGGCTAGCCATCGCTGAGCAAGCCGCTCAGCATCTCTTGCGGCGTTTACTGCCGTTTGGCGTAATGGGAATAGGTCCTTATGCGCTTGGTTTAGTGCAGCGACCCTATCTTCCACAGACTTCCACCCTTCGTGAGGGACTATGCCTAATGCTTTTCCGAAAACGCTATTATTAAATTTGCGTCCTAACCAACTACCACCTGCTGCACCTCCTGCTCCTGCAGCTGTCTCTTCTATAAAATTCTCGCCCCATGGAATTTTAGGAGTAAGTATGTTTACAAGTCCGTTTAAAGATAAAGTAGACTTTGTACTTGGATTACTAGGGTCATTCTCTGCAGGAGTTAGGTAGGTGTCCGCAAGAGCTCCCGCCGCCGCCCCAGGCACCGCGCCTATCAAAGCTCCAGACAAGGCTCTCCTAGCATTAACCCCTTTTCCTGTAAGATAGTCTAAACCTAAAGTTCCTAATCCGCCGACACCCGCGCCCGCTGCTGCTCCGTATAAACTAGAGGATCCTATTTCAGCAGACTTGGTGAGCCCCGACCTTTTACCTACATTATCTACATACTTAGCAGCTAAAAGTTCTGCTGCCTCATTTAGAGACGCCCGTTTAATTTGATCTAAAAAATACGACATGTAAAACCCCTTTATATTATTGCAAATACTGCTCGGCAGTAGTTGTAGTATTCTTTCCTTGACGCTGGGATTTAGTAGTAGCCTTTGTCAGTTCCATATCTAGCATCTGATTGACGTCTGCGTCACTTATTGCGGATTCCCCGCCCTCCAACCTTTTTCTTAAGAGAGGCCTAATAACCCCAGGGGTTTCTGCTAAGTCCGGCATAACGCCTGCAATGTCATTAAAATTACTAGTCACGTCCTCTGGATGATGCGCGCTTATAATAGGGTCATTAGCCAATAGGTCTGATATAGCAGCACTAGATCGTATATTTTTAAGGGCCATGGACTGTGCGTACTGCCGATTAGACAGCTTGTACTTTTTATAGTCCGCCGTATCTGACTCGTAAGGGTCAGAATTTAGATTAGGAAAAGCAGTTTGGGCTGCCTCAAATAACCCAGCAGATTTCTCCAAGTTATCCAACACTGATCCAGTGCTCTCTACGGGAAGGTGTTCCCCAAGGGACTTTGAGATAACCCCGTTAATTAATCCTTGCACGTGAGTAACTGCCGCTTTTTTATTTATATGCCCATCTGCGTAGTCCATACACTCTTTGATAATACTGTAAGGAGCTTTAGAGATATCTACAGCGGCTAGCTTATCTTTAAGCTTTCCAGCTTGCTTAATTAAACTACGATTAGAATTAGATACTATATCCATAAGGTGGTCTGACTTTTTACCAAATAACCTAGCACTATTGGATTTAGCAATAGTAAAAGGAACCCCACCATATGTTCTAAAATAATTAGAAAGTTTAGTTATACCTTGAATCATCTTATCCTTGTAGAAAGAAGCGTCTGCTCTTATTGATTCTAGGTCTCTCCCCATTTTCTCAATGGTTGAAGATATATTTTTAAAAGTACCGCTATCATCTTTCTTTAGAGGAGCTTGGATTTTGTAGTCATATGCTATTTTTGAAAGAGGCTTTAATTTATTAACCTCATGGCTTGGACGCCTGTCGTATACAGGGGATACTTCAATACTTTTAAGAATATTGCCTGCAGACTTTACTGAACTTGGATACATTAATTCTATAACCAAGGATGCGTCTGCTATTTCGAAATCTGCTAACTTCTCCATCGGGTCGCTACCAGAGTGCCTTTGAGATTCACTCCTTCCCGTGTTATAGGCCCTTACCATCAAGTCTATATGACCTACGGGTATTCCCGCGCTTGAAGCTGTCTTAGCTATAGCTTCATTTGGGGACTCCCCCGAATTTACAAGCTCCGCAACTTTAATTAAAGAGTCAGTTATTTTAATTTCTGCATTTTTACTAAGTCTAGATGTCGCCATTGGCTTTGGCCTCCGGTAATTTAGTTTCATGTAATTTATCAAGTATAGACGTATCCCCGTTAGCTATCATAGACGCCTCGTAAGCTCTAGGCTCCGCTGCGTTAGTGTCCTCGCTAATTAGCCTAAGCCCGTCATTATTGTTAGGTCTAGACCCTGTAGTTATAACAGACGACATAGCTTCCATGAAATACCCCAATACATTTTTGTTGTCCCCGTGCCCGTCATGAGAGGATGCCGCTACAGATATCTCTTGTTCCTTCTGATGTAACTGAAGCATCTGTAATTGGTTCCAGCTGTTGGCTGCAACTATCTTGGAGCTCTGTAAATTCTTCCTCAGCATGTTAGCGGATATTTCTTTATAAGCCCATCTATTAGCATCTTCGTCAGCCCTATGATGAATAATCCAGTCTAGCTTAGTGCTACCATAAAGGTACCCGTATAACTTCCACAAAATGTCCATGTCTCTTTCAGACGCACCGAAAAATACACTCTTACCTATGGCAAAGTGTAATATCCAAGAAGTATTGTCAAGCCGGTCGACCACATTATAAAAGAGGCTCTCGTACCATTTTACGGTTTTCTTAGATAGCCCTGTAATCTCTGATATCTCTTTAGCATTGAGCCTAGCTAGTAATCTAGCCTCTAATTCCCATTTAAGCATCTTAGCTTCTGGTTGCGTGTATATCTCATGCGCTTCAGCCAGCTCTTGGTTATGTATGCACTTAGAACAATATTCCCAAGGATCTTCTATCTTATCTAAAATCTTAAAAAATTTATAGGCAGCGTGCACTATCTTATCATCAGAGAATCGGTCTGGACGCTTATCTGCAGATACTAATGCCGTAGCCTTACGCCAGCGCCAGTCGGGCGACCGCATCGGGCTGCTCTTTCTTAAACTAGAATATTCCGTAGCAGTTGTTTCCATTAGCCAACATCACTCCACCCTGAAATAGTTATATCCCAAGTTGCTGCTCCGGAACCCTGAGGTTCTACCGATATATATATTTTTCTTTTTCTATCGGAAAGAGGGCCATCCTGATTTTTAAATAGCATACCGTATTGATCGGAAATAGTTAAATATTCACCAGACGACCCGGAGGCAGAAGGAAATACCCTGTAAGATTCTGGATCAGATGCGTAATCTCCGCCTGTAGCACTTCCGCCAGAAGAAGAATCTGCATTAAACGCTTTTTGAGAATTATAGACGTCTACACTAAACGAGTTGTATTCTCCGCCTACCTGCCTAATAACTATTTTCTTTATGAAACCCTCAGAGAAAAACCCAAGACTTAAATTAGTCTTAGATCCGTTAGGAGCGGCTACACTACGATAATGGTTTTCATATATATTCATTACATCTCCATTTATATATTATTGTCGTCTAAGCTTATATTTTCATTGGTACTTGATTCTATAGTTTTTTGCTTTAAAAATAAAAGCAAATCACCAAGCTGCTCAAACGAATTTCTGAGGTTGTCTTCTAACTCTGGCATATCTTTCTTGCCATACCTATCCTCAAATTTATCTTTATGCCAGTAGAAGCTAAATAATATTCTACCAATTTTATCTAAACCGCCCATGAGCGCACCCAAGTGCCTGTCGACCATGGTATCATCTCTAACAGACTTAATCAAAGACCCTATCATAGATGTGTCGAATACGTCTTTCTGGCCAGTTTGGGCTGCTTGTGCTCCCATAGCCATGGCATTAGGATCAGGCTCTAGAGGATCGTACAAGGCTGCGTTATTCTGCGTCGACTGGCTCGTCGTTACAGGCATAGTCTCTTGTGTAGGATACGATGCATTAATGCTTCCTCCCCTGATGGGCTCCATGCCACTAGCGGGCACTGGGAACGGAGGAGCTGATGTAACTCCCTGCATGCTTGGATCCATAGGGTCACCCGGAGCAGCACTTTTAATAAGGTCACCTGCGTCATCCCTGTCAGGGGTGTACAGTCGGTACATGGCTTTTTTACTGGCTCGGGCCTCTTCTAATATAACCCTAGCCTGCTTTTCTCTAAGGGACAGATCTCTGATCATATGCACAAGGGCTCCTTGTTGATCAAATGAGGAACCATTAATATTAACTTCTGATCCTGTATGAGTTACATTAAGAGCCGCAGTTTTTTGGTATACTGCGTGCTGTACGTCTACCAAATTTCCTGGGCTTATGCTTCCGTCATACCCGCTGTCCTTGTTTAATTTAACTACCTTAAAGCTTCCTGGAATGTACAAGCAACCTTTAATTGATTTAACCCTAAGTCCGGGCTTGTCCGTAACGTACAGGGCTTTCTCGCCACCGTATGCGCAGCACTCACCAGTGTCAGAGTAGGCGTGATTATATGTCTTCGGAAGGAAACGTGGTCTGGGTTGGGATGCATGATCCTTATATTCAACCCTGTAAGCACAGGAGCCGTCAGAGTCCCCTAAAGTTTTGGTAACCATAAATGGGACAGTGCAATCTCCATTAGGGCCAACCGCCATGTACAGGGTTCCCTTAGACAATGAGGATATTGAAGATAATCCATCAAAGAACTCATTGAATCCTTGAGATGTTTTTGATTTAGAATTATCATCTCTAGGGGTGCGCGTGAACAAATTAGCAGGATGGGAGTTAGTCCAATCTTTTTCACCCTCGTAGCTTACTACGGTAGCAAAATCTTTTCTGCCCTCTGGACCGTGGGGAGAAAGGAAGACCATTACTCTTCGCATTGCAAATGGGGATACCAATAAGTCGTATACCCCAGTTAGAGGAGGATTCTCTAGGCTAGTAGGCTGTTGCACCTTGTATGCTATAGAAACATCATCAGAAGTTCTAGCGTCTTTAAATATGACCCCATCAGTAAGTAACTTTTTCTTGTCCGCTTCTGATACGCCCATTACCCCATCAGAAGAAGAACTAAAGCTTCGTATCATTATAGTAAGAGCTTTTTTCTCTTGCGTATCATACTTACTAGACGAGGGGATAACTTCCTCGGGTTCTGGCAAGGTTTTAAGGTAACTTATCGCACTTTTTATAAAACCTTCGCCGTACACCTTGTCAAGAGCCTCAGCTATTTTTGGAAACTGCTGGCAGCTAGCGACTAAACCTTTTATAAGTTCTCGTAAGTTATCTTTACTGTAATTAGCCTCTTTAACTAAAAAAGATTTTAAAGTTAAATTATTAGAGAATTTAGGATCATTCTCTGGATTAGAGCAAGCGTGCTTAGCTAGCTGCTTAATTCCTTCAGCCATTTCTTGGCTTTCTGTATTTTCAGAGGAAGCGAATTTTACAGGGGGTCGGCTAAAAGCCTGAAGATTAGGAGACATGAAACCAAGCCTAGCCATATTTGAATCAGTCTTTTTACCTAACTGGGCAGGTTTACGCCTTAACAAATAATTCAACCAATTTTCTTTAAGAGGAACAAACTGATCTTGGTCTTTAAGATACAAGAGCTCGTGACCCTTAAGATCACCGTTAATAAAGAATACGGGGGCGTATAGCCACTGAGTACCTACCTTAAAACCAAATATACCAACAGCCTTTGTGCTATCTTCGTTTCTCTCCATCAGCTCGAACCCTACTTCATAATCAAGTAGGCCTGGAGCCTTATCTTTTAAGTAAGCGTGGGCTAGATTACTAAATGACTGCTCAAACTGATTGTCGTTTCCGGATCCACCGAGCTCTGCTTTCTTTATAAGCCCTACAATAGGGGGCAGAGCTATAGGTGGTAGGCCCAGCATAAACTTATTGTTTTTCATATTCTTGACCTTCTATAACGTAAAAATCAATGTAACACTATTATGCATTTTATTTTAAAATTACGCAACTATTACCTAGGTCTCATGTTTAATATATTTTTAACTGCATTGCCCTCAAGCATCATGCTCAATAATAACTCGTTTGAGTTATCTTGACTAGCTTTAATGTTTTGATTCCCTGCTGTATTATTGTAGACGTTGCTGCTTGCACTAGATGGCATAGAGGGGGCGGGTCCTTTAGGAGATGCAACCACTGCCGCAAGATTAGGAGCAACTTCGGCCGGTAAGGTTTTAGCGGGGTCTCCTGCAGATGCCGGAGCGGGTAATCCTATTGGATTACTTTTAACCATTTTACCCGAGGGCCTATCCGCTGTCCAATTAGCCCATTTATCTATAAATGTATTCACTACAGTACACCTTCACTTTCTTTATAGTCTAAAACATTATTTGAAACTTGCTTGGTGTTGAACCCCATAACTTGACCCTTCCTTCCAAAATCTACCCCTTTAGCTAATGAAGGAACATACGACGTGCTATTCTCATCGCTTATGGCCCCACGGTGAACAGCGTTAAGCGTTGATTTTTTAAGATTGCTTCCAAGCATTCTAGTCATCCAGTCTGGGTCGTGCTGGAGATTTTCTAGGCCCCTAACAAAGTGAGGCTGAAACGGAGGAGGATTTTTATGAACTGTCACATCGTTGATACCGAATTCTTTAAAGTTTTTAATCATTGACGGCCTAATTGGAGTTCCTATAGTGTAGTGCATCACTGGCTTTTCTAAGTAACTTCCCACTGCTTGCTGAGGTGCTACCGTAGTAGCATCACTTCTCGGTTGCCAATTGTGCTCTATGGCATCATATGGAACTACATCGTCAGGAGAATAATCACCGTATTCTTCGTCTAACTTTACATGGTTTATAAGACCCTTAGACATAACTTCTATATTGCGACGATGCCCGTACATCCCCGCTTCTTTGGAGGCGTCTCCAAATGCTTTTACAAACTGATTTCTTCCTTCCCCTATACCTTTGAATTTAGTGAACTGAGCTGGGTTAGCTATACCCTCTGACATTAGATCCCCAGCTTCCATCATATCCCCAATTTTTACTTTTAACTTAACCCCAGGCCCAACGTAATGATTTACGCCATTTATAGCCACGTTAGTCCCACCCGCAGAAGCCTGACTAATACCTGTAACCCTGCCGTCGTTTTGAGCGTGCCTAGCCCAGTACGGAGAATCTTTTGGAGATTGAACCAGCTGGTTTAAATATTTAAATCCTGACACCCCTACTGCGGTACCCGCAACTCCGCCTGCGTGCTTAGAGTTAAGCTGCCCTTGGGATATGGGCTCGGATAACGCCTGCATAGCTGCAATACCTACGGCGTCTCCTTGAGGAGATAATCCGCCCCTTTCTCTTATTCCTAAGTCTTTTGCGTATAGGCCTCCACTTGCGGACCCCGAAGCTAAAGGGCTTCTTATGAGTATTCTTTTATTTCCTTTAGCTTGAATATCTTTAAGTACCCTAGGAGTTAGTACGGTATTTCTACCGTACCCTGCTACGGGCATGGCTAACAAAGACCCTTCGTTGTCTGAATCATCTACGTCTACGGGTAACCCTCTTCTTTCTAAAGTTGTGGGGTCATCGGCATCATCCGATGTAATAATCATTCGGTGGCCTATCTGATTAAGCTGCTTTGAAAAGAAGCCTGCATCCATGGTAGCAAACTTATTATCTGTAACTCCTTTTCTAGCCCCGAAGCTTCCGGCAAAGTATTCTGCAGGGTTTAGTCCAGAGGAGTAAGAGTTAAGAACAGGTATAGGTATAGGATTATCGTGGTGATCGTTGTAGAGCAGATCGGCTCCACGTAAGCTTTTAAGATTAACCGGCTTGCCCCTAGACCCAGACTGTATCTGTCTAGCAAACTGATTGTTGTCTTTTAAGGCTTCATCGTATATCTCTTTTTCCATTGGAGATTGCGAATCCCTTAACAGAGAAACCACTTTACCGTTCTTTGAGTTTTCATCGTCGTTATTATTTGATATTTGTTCTATTTTTAATCTAAGATTTGCTTTAAAGTCTTTAGCTTTTTTAGACTCTCTCAGGTCTTCCAAGCCTACTGAAAATCCGCCACTGGTGTATGCGGACTCTCTACCTATATCCGAAAAAGTCTTACTTATATCTCGGTACCGTTCTGGGTACTTTTGCGCTATGCTGTTCATTAGCGACGCCGTAGCTTTTGCGTCCAAGGTTCTAGAGTAATCTCTGAACTCTTCTGGCAGAGCCTCGTTTACTAATAACTGCCCTACCGTTGTTCTTAGCATTATTGATGTTACCCCGTAGCGGATATTGTTTTAACAATAGGAGGGCTTATCCCAAATTTCCTAAGCTCATCCGAAAAATCACCGTCTCCCGCTGTGGAGCAAATTATAATCTTGTCAGAAGAATCCATAAACAAAGCTATAGGATTACCTAAGTTGTCATAAATTATAAGCCTAGTAGCTGTTACACTACTAGGCGACGCAAATTGATTATGGAAGTCTAGACGCATTTGAAGAACCCTTTCTGATATAGTGAAGCATACCAGCGAGTTTTTCTGTTACTGCATACTCTGAAGTTTTTTCTTGCGCAGGAGATGGGGCTCCCGATGGGGCTCCCGATGGGGCTCCCGATGGGGCTCCAGCCGAGGATCCACCTTGAGGGGGGCTACCCGCTGACGGGGTAGGCCCAGAATCCAAAATATCATTCGGCAAGCTTATACCTAAAGAAGAATACAGGTGAGTCAAAAGCTTTTGAATCCTATGCATGAATATCTCAGCGTTTCCGCTTTCTTGCGGCTTCTTGGCTCCCTTACCTCCCTTTACTTCGGCTAAAGCCCTTTGTAGCTCGTCTTGAACTACGGACCTAATTTGCTGAGTTGGATCTCCTGCAGGAGCGCCACCCATCATAGAAGGGTCCATAGGAGGAGCTCCCCCTGGAGGTGCCCCTCCCATCATAGAAGGGTCCATAGGAGGAGCACCCCCCATCATAGAGGGATCCATAGGTGGAGCGCCTCCAGGGGGAGCCTGAAAAGCTCTTTTAATATTTGACTTAGCTTTTTCAAGAAGGAATTTATTAATTGCCATTATGCCCTTTTCATTCTAGAAATAAAATTACCGGTCTTCCGCTCCCCTAACTTTTTAGCGATATACCATTACGCCATCGGGTCTCGGCTTGGCTTAATTGCATCATACATTTCTGCCCCTTCACCAAACTCCTGAGGTGTTGGTTTAGGCCCTCGCATGAGGCTTTCTAAATAAGCCATAGGACTTGCTCCGGAAGAGATTGCTTTCCTTCTTGCATCTGGCCCAAAAGCATCTGTGTCCATATTTCGCCTAAGCCCTAACTCATTAAGGCCTGCACCACCTAAACCGCCTAAAGCTGCACCGCCTACAGCGCCCATACCTAACCTAGACAAAAGACTTCTCTTCCTGCTACCAAAAGCTGCATTACCCAAGGCTCCGATACCACCACCAGCTAATGATCCAATAAGACCCGCCTTAAGGGTAGGATCCATTGATCCTTGAGGAGGTTTAGCAGTAGCATAGGGGTCCCCTAAAAATGGCTGCTGATGCGGAGTACCCTCTCCGGTAAGAGCCCTTCGCTCAGTGTCTTGGATGCGGCTGTATCCCTTGCCCTCGCCCGAAGCAGCCCGTTTAACTAAGTTTCCGGCTCTAGCCCCAATAATTCTAGCAATATCGATATTTGTCATCTGTAGCTCCTTGTAAAATAGAAACAGTTATAGTTGTGATCTGTAAGACATGGATTTTTTGATGTGCGTACTATCCGCTGTACGCATTTTGTCAAAATGCTCTTTCTGATGCGCGTCTGATTTTTCTTTTGGAGACCAATTCTTCTCGTCATCTGGCTGCGGCCTACCATGGGGTACGCCAGCTTCCTCGTTAATTTTAGACGCCTGTGACTCATCCGTGTCTTCCTTATCTCCTGGGCTCCACGCACCTAACTCTTTTCTAGTAGGGTTATTATGTGCTTCCATCTTTTTTTTGCCTTTGGTATATTGACCTACACCAGCGCCCACTGCTCCGCCTATAGCGGCCCCGCCCAAGGCCCCTTCAGCAAAGTTACGAAGACCACTTTTTTTCTTATCGCCTAGCAGGTATTTGCCAGCACCGCCAGCTAAACCCCCTAGGCCTGCGCCAATCGCTCCTCCAGACATTGCGTCTGCTTCTTTAATAAAATCGATTGCATTAAGTAAATTAGCCGCACGTTCTCTAATGTCGTTCATTGTACTTACCCTTTAAAAATTGTTGCCTGTAAGCCATTAGATAAGTATAAACAAATATGTGCGCTTAATACTACATCAAACATAAATTTTTATACCCTAAATGTTACTTGCGCTCTGCCCCTATACTCTTAAGAATATCTAAGAATTTATTATTTAGTTTCTGTTTTCTATCTGCTGAAGTTATTAAATAGTCGTCTGTGGCGGGGTTCGGGTCTGCCCCAATGCCTACGTATCTAAGTAAAGATCGTAGCCTGCTTGGCGCCAGCCTAGATATATACCTTTCTACTTTTACATTTCTTTCGTTTATAGGCAGATGCTCGTGGCTATCAAACCTTAACGCCCTGCCCTCGCTTTGGCTACTCCTAGCAGTGTTCCAGTGGGGGTCGAGAAGCTGAACTAGCTTTGTTCCTTTAAACGATAGCCCCTCAGTACCTGAAGGGCCTAAAAGAGCAACTCTAATCTTATCTGAGTTGTAGTCGTCTACTAGCTTTTTTCTTTCTTTATCAGTTAGGGTTCCGGTAAAAGACGCCGCGGGAATCCCTGCCTTATCCAAGGCGTGCTGATAAGGGGAAAGGCCAGCCCCTACAAAATTTGAAAAAACTAAAGCTTTTCCCTTAGGGTCCGTATTCATAAGGCCCTGTAAATTAGAAAATGCTTTATTCAATTTTGGAGATTGATCAAAAGCCTTTCCAACATTAGGATTACCCTTCATAAATGGAAGGGTAGATAAGCCAACCTGCCTAAGCCCCGTCATAAAGCTAGTCATCCTAGTCGCCTCTTCCTGCGATAGGGGGTAGTTCATTTTAAGCTTCCAGCGCATGAGAGTGGGTAGCTGACCTAGCATTTGAGAATATAAATCAGTCTGGTCCCTATTCATTTCTACCACTACATCTTTTCTATCCACTGTAGCCTTAGGGGCCAATGGAGCAAAATAGTCAACCTTTCCTTTTAAGTTATCCCTTAGTTCCTGCTGGTTAATTATATCGGGCTCGCCTTCCCCAGAGAATATTCTCTTATACCAAGGACGTTCTGACCCCTCAAGCCCTACGAATTTTTTACCAAATGCCTCAGGGGTCATCGAACTACCAGTGAGGACATTATACGGAACAGCAAAATCACTAGGGTCATTGACAATCGGAGTACCCGTTAGCATAACCACTTGCTTGGCTTTGCGAGCAGCATTAACGAGATTGGTTGCTTGCGTAGATTTGTTATTCCTAAACCTATGCGCCTCGTCGACTAATATAGATTGGGGATTTTCTATAGGAGCATTAAGACCCACCGCCGTATGGCTCATTATTGTACTAGGAGTTGCTGTAGCTGGATTTATAAACTTGTCCTGCTCTTTGTACAAGTTATTTCGTAAGGCAGCCGGTACTATGGCTGTATATGGTATTTTAGAGGTGTCCGCTGCCGCCAAACCGCTTAGGGTCTTTCCAGATCCTAAGCTATGATACAGCAACATTCTAGCTTGACCGGTATCGTCTAATTGATTCTGAACCTTATCTACTACTCTTTGCTGATGTGGCTGCAAAGATATGTTAGGCTGCAAGTCCGCTTGCTTAGTAGAGGCGGCTTCCACATCCCCAGATAATTTTGCGGACTCGTGTAGCATTGATTACCCTACTATTACTATTTTGTCATTGGAGTCTATCTCTCCAGCCCTGTGCGCTTTTATAGCGTCTAACTTAGTTTTAAAATACCTCTCTGTTCTTTTTGAGGGAGGCGCGGTAGCAGTGTAGAGCCCTCCCTGATATTCGTTAGCAGGAAGCTGGTGAGCTTTGAAGTTTCTAACAGAAAATAGATTAGAACTTGGAAGCATTTTTTCCATGGCGTCTTTAACCGCTTCATCCGTAGTAGGCACATGGTAATTCATGGCGTCTCCGTCGAAGTCTGCGTTAAACCCTTTAACTATGAGAGGGGGCACTTGCAGCGTGCTACCTTTAATCAATTTTGGCTTAAAAGCCATAACCCCATAACGGTGAAGAACAGGAGCCCTAGTTATGATTACAGGCCTAGCCGCCATCTCCGCCATCATAGCGTTTAATCCTATTTTTCTATAATGTCTAGAGCTTTAAACCTATCAACTCCTTGCTTCACTAACCTTCTCATTATAAAAGGTTTATATATAGCCCATGCCCTATCTTCCGGTAATCCAACCTCGTCCATGTCTAGTTCAGGATTAGGGGTAATAGCGGCTCTTCCTACCATGTCCACATTTGAGGCTAATAGCTTTCTTTGAACAACTCCATACTTAGGGCTATCCCCAAATACTTGTTTTAATATACCCTTTACATTTTTCTTTTCTAATTTAGGGTTATTAACTTCTCCTAAACCAGTGACAGCTTTAAATGAGTCGTACAAAGAAAGACGATGATCTGCTAAATCTGAAAAACTTTTTGATGCTTCTTTAAACTCATTATTAGTATCTATAAGTTCTTTATAAAGATAGTTTGCATCACCTACCATTGGGAGTCCGTTGTCTTTCATAACGCTAACCGGCCTGAATATTGGAGGCAGAACAGGGACTTTATTTAGCATCCAAGAAGACGGATGGATATTTAAATCTTGAGCTGACTTTAAATAGCCTAGCTTTTTTACGGCGTCATCTCTATACGACTTTTTACCAGAAGCTATTAAAGTCCTAGCTTTTAATATTTCTTGATCTAAGTTAATAGCGGACAAGGCCTTGCCTATAGCAGAAGGGCCACTAACCCCATTAATCTTCTCCTTACCTCCAATAACATCTCTAAACTTATTTACTGTAAGGCCTAGTACTCTTCTTATTGGATCTTCCATAACAGGGCTAGGCATAGCTTCGTGAAGTTTGACATGGCTCCATAAATTACCACCATGGCCGCCTGTAAGAGACGGGTCAAACAAACCCCCACCAGAGGGCCTAAGTCCGTTTTCCCAATCAACAGTATCTGATTTTTTAATTTCCCTGTCCCCTGACAGTCTATCCGTGTCTTGATCAGTAAGTGCCATTACTTGTGTTTTAGACCCAGACCTAACTGGGTTAATACCTGAAGCCTGTAGCTGAGCCATGAATTTTTTGTAGACCAAAGGAACCCTAGGAATAGGCATAGCCTTGCCGCCCATAAACGATGCCCAGTAATCCTCGTTCTTCTGCCCCCTTACCGCAGTGGCGTCCCTAAGGACTTCGTGAGCTCCATGAGATAATAGTGCATTGACATCCATTAGGGCCATTCTTTTACTTCCGTCATCTCCCCCCTTAGCTGGAGTTTCTTCAGAAGTATATCCCCCAATACCTCTACCTTGACCCTTAGATTCTGCAGTATGATGCAGTTTCATAAAAAACCTACTGCCGGTAAATATATCTCTTATTTTCTTTCCGGTAATAGGGTCCTCTATATCTTCCTTATCTTTTAAATTATTCTTTTTTAACTCGGCTAAGGCAAACTCAGTAAGGTCAGGTATGTCTTCAAAATCTTTTATAGCGTATCTTTTTCCAGTCTTCTCGGCAATCTTTCCAAGTGCTGCCTCTATCATCTGGCTAGGGTTAACTCTAGATATAACCCCCAAAGGATTTAGCAGAATTTCAAAAGGTGAACCGTCTGCATTTTTTGGCATATGATCATCGGGTACGACTGCTGATATCACACCCTTATCTCCGTACCTCCCCGATAATTTATCTCCCACTTTAGACGGGTTGTAGCTCTTTACTGTAACCGCTACACCTTTTTTGGTGATATCTACGTCAGTGACTACCCCTTCATTTTCATGATCCCAAGTAACACTGGTATTTTGAAATCCCGTTTTAGATCTGCCTACTTGCTGGTTGTGAGCCCTTGATACTATACCTGCTTGAAAAACTAAAGGATCTCCTTGACGTACAATTGTGCCCGGTCGAACTATGCCGTCATCCCCTAAATTTTCTATTTCCCTTTTACCGTACTCAGAAGGGAAAAGAGTTAAAAAGGTTTTTTTACCTTGTTTTGTTTCTCCTGTAAAAGATGCTTCATGTTGGTACATGTGCTCAGACGTTAATTTTTTAGCAGCAGCCTCTGAAATAACTATAGCGTCCTCAAAGTTATAACCCTTGTAAGGTATGTATGCTGTTTTTAAGTTTAAACCAAGAGCGGTTGTTCCCTTGTCATTAGTGTAGTTAGACTTGGCTAATACCTGCCCAGGAGTTACTACATCGCCTAGCTTTACAGCGGCAGTATTATGTAAAAAAGTCTTGCGGTTAAACGGAAGATTATCATGTAACTCGTTCTTATACTCTTTACCGTCATCGCCCTTAATCGTTATGTAATCTTTGTCTATCTTAACAACTTGCCCAGCATTTTCTGAGTATACCGCCCCCATGTGCTTGCCGTACTCTTCTTCATACGACCTGTCATCTTGATCGGGCATACCTGATTGCACGTAAGGTGCTTCTGCGTTTTGGAGGGGCAATGCCTGTGTTAGCATTCTTGCACCCATCATTACTCTCTGTCCTTTAGTGGCGCTCTTTAGCGGTATCATATTAGCTAATTGATTAAAAGAGTTCTCCATTCTAGGTAACTCATAGTCCACAGAAGCTCTAGGGACATATTGCAACTTACCCCCTACTAGAGCAGCTATTCTTTTATTAGCTGGATTTTTCATTTGTCCTGGAAAGGCTATCGTCATATCCGCAGTTTCTTTAGGTGTTTTCCAAGAGTCTTCACCAGTATTGACGTCTCTAAATTTGGAGTAAACTAAGCCGTCTAATCCTTTGCGGCAATTTATAGATAGTCTACTATCCACTCCCACTCTCAAAGACTCTGGAGTTAATAGAGGGTCTATAAAACCAAAATGAGATGGCTGAACATTTCTAGCTTCTTCCGGTACTGATTGCAGCGAAGGTATACCCCCCTCGCCCAGACGACTAACTCTCGTAACTTGGTTTAGCAAGTCCGCTGGGTTTACTTCCTCTAACGGCTGTCCTAGCCCGCTAGTGGTTATAGCTCCGTTAACGTGGGAATCCATGAACCCAGCTGTAAATGGGCTTAAATCTTTTTTAAAACTAGCCTTCCAAAGTAACGGGCGCATGATCCTGTGGGCTGATTTAATCCTTTCAGAAAAAAGGTCTTCGGGACCAACCATATTCTGATAGGCCATAGCGTCTCTGTCATCTGGGTCAGCTTCTTTTCTATGCACAGATAGAAGTTTTTTAGTCGTAGCTAATATAGCGTCTAATGAAACTCCACTAAATGGCTGCCCTAAAGTTCTAGTAGTTACTTCAGGGTCAACTTCCATTTTGCCAAAAGCTGAAAGTATAGACTTTATTTTATTCTCTGGGTTTACCGCTTCATCCTTAGCTAGCTTTCCTATTTTACTAAATATCTTATCTAAGTTCCTAGGGTCATCTTCAACGGCATTAGCTGCATATATTTCATTACCCCAAGACTGCCTTAACTGCTTATCCGTTGCCCCCATAGCCTTCAAGAGAGAAACCACTGGTACTTTTGATTGTCCAAAAGCTATAGAAAAAGTACCCTTTTCTGGATCTAGCGAATAGCGATGGGAAGCCCCCTTACCGGGCATTATATTAGCGTGGCTCTCTACTTCTCCACTGTGCGTTATCCTAGTAAAAATACCTGGCTTTAGCCTCATTTGATTAGCTAATGTATACTCGGTTCCGTTAAGTATGTACGTACCCCTATTTGACAAATAAGGTATCCTAGCTAAAGTAGTACGTCGGCTATCAATAATATCCCCAGTCGCGGTATCTTGTAAGTTTAAAGTTGCCTTTAAATTCCTACTCATGGTGCCGCCAGACAGTATTGCCTTCTTTTGTAGGGCTATAGATTTGTATTCATCTGGATCATCCCAGCCTACGTCTGAGACACTGAGCGTATGCGCTTTATTGACTAAAGGCTGTATAGATGAAGCACTGGCGGCTATCCCTCCGAAAATAGCGGAACGAGTAGCGCCTATGTCGTCAAATGCTCGCATAGTAGGCTGCACACCTAGTGCTGGCTTCACTACTTTTGGAATAACAGTAGGGCGAGGCATAACGGTAGGTGGAGGCATAAAGGGAACTACTGCAGGTGCGGGGGCCGCTAGGGCCTGCGGTAAAACACTCCCATCTTCATCTGGAAGAACTCCATCCATGGTTATATCTCGTCTGGGTTAATTTTTTGTTCTAAGTCTTTAATTGGTGCCAGCTCAAATTGATTATTCTTCTTCTTTTTAAACGTTATTGGCACAGGTACAGCATGAACAGGAGTACCTTCCAATGATCTTCGCCGCATGTATTCATTTAAATACTTCTCAGATTCTGCAGCCTCGGAATCGGATTTTTTTGCTTGCCTATACCCAGTTACGGAACCCACCCCAGCTGTCAGTAGCCCAGTGGCTCCAAGTGCCCCCATATATCCCTTAAAAACATTATCCGCAGTTCTTCCCCAGTCTAAGCCAAGTAGCTTACCAAGAACATTCGATTTTTTTTCAATTGTGGGTGGCGAATTAGTAGCCATATTGGGACGTGTATTTTTAACGAAAGAATGCATATCTGCTAAAACGTCTAAGTCACCATTTAATTCTGGGTCTCCAGAATTCGCAGGAACCTTCCTAATATTGTCAGCCTGAGCGGCAATCATAGCGTTACCAAAAACATTCTTAGCTCTACTCAATTCCGCCTTATTCTCCATCGTATCTCTTTCCTTTATTACATTATTTATCAAATGATATGAGGCCCATGCAGGTATCATTCCGGCAGCTACCATGGCTGGAGCGTAAGCTGGGTTAGCCCAATTTTCATTTTTGTAAGACCTCTTCTCAATTTCCTCTCGGTCTACCTCTCTATCCGCTAACGGATCAAAATTATAAACATTATTAAGCTTATTTTTCTTGTAGGCTAAGGATTTTGGAATTCCCGCTCTTCTAACTTCCGCTTGGTATGGTACTGGTATGTTTATAAACGTCCCAGTGCCCCCTATGTCCATTGTAGGAGTAGGCTTAAACATCCTCAGAGCGGCTAACCCAGAACCACCTAAAAGAGAGGCTAATCCTAGCATTTTAATATCACGAGTCTGGTCGTGGTTAAAAAGAGGAGGTTCGGGAGGCTTGGGGGGTGCTGGAGGTGTTGCCATTTTATTTCCTTAATTTATTTGCTTGGTAGCATTTTTCCTTGAATGTCTGCCCACTCCATATGGATGCTTATTTTTTTACCGTCATCAGAAATAAGCTTAGTTCTATCTAATTGAATACAAGCCCTATTAGCAATAAGGTCTCTTACATCTGTGTATTCTTTAAGCTCCTCTGGATCGCTTAAATCAAATATTTTTACTTTTACATTAAGCAAAAGAGGTATGTTCTCATACTCGTCCTGTGTTGTATTAGGAGACCTAGGACCACCTAATATAGGAAAACCTTGAGAAGTTGTTCTACTTGATTGTCTATACTTTACACCTACGCCACCTGTATCAAATTGATTAAGTATTCTCGACTCTTGCATGTGCGTCCCCTAGTATCTAGTTATGCCCCTTATTCCGTTATCACGTAATTTTTTTCTTCTAGCTAAATCAGTGTTTTGCTCTAAGATCCTAGCCTGCCTATCGTATTCCCCAACTAACTCTTGATGCATGAGCTCTTCTGGTGTGCTCTTTCTTTCCTTAAGTGTTTCGTATACAGACGGTCCTACAACCATGTGACCTAAAGCAGTACCTAAAGCACCAGCACCTAAAATTCCTGCAATCGGTGCTTTGGCTAAGCTTTCAAGAAGCCCGTCTGCTTTTTTTTCAGTCATTGCGTGTATGGCCTGTTTAACCCTTTGTTTTATCTCAGGTAAGGTAAGACCATCTTCTACACACTTTGCCAAAAACCCAGCTTTAAACATTTGCCTATTGTTCATATTTATTTACCTAATACGATTCCTGATTCAGTTACGCTTGCCCCAGTGGACCATATCTTACGGTTAGCGTGCGCTAAATCTTTAATTACTCTAGCGTCTGTAGGATCCCCTTGCTCTCTAGCCTCTTGTATACATAACATAATATCCCTAGCCGCTTCTATAAGTTTTTTCTTATCATATCCATTTTGCGCTCTAGCGGATTCATCGAACAAGGCCTTAGCCCTCGTACGCATGACCGAAGTAGCCTCTACTTTAGTTGACCCGTCTCGGTCGTCGTAAATATTTACAAGCCCATTCTCCGCCCAAAATTCTATTTGATTGTACTTATAAGATTTTTTTATATGTACCAAAGGGGCGTCCATAGAAGAATAGTCCTTTCTTAAATATTGTAATCAGCAAGATACCATAATACACTAACGTAGCTATAATAGTACATAGATAATTACTGACCGAACAGACCAGGAATAACAGATTTTAAAGCACCCGCTACAACCCCTGCTTGCTGAAGGTATCCCTGCGCTTGTGGTGTTAGTCCGACCAGAGCCCCTAATACCTTACCCCCTATAGTGGCTTGCATATATCCAGCCCCCATTCCCATCCCTACCCTAGCTATGTCCATAGGAGATATAAACCCATATCCGCCTGATGCGTTGTCTGCAGCATTGACTATGCCCATAGTGGCCGCTTGCATATTAGGAGGTGAAAACGGATCCTGTACTATCATTCGGTTAAATGAATCTACCGGTATTTTTTCCATGGAGAGACCCCCGCCATTAAAAAAATCGGCAGATTTTTTCATCTCTGGAGAGATGTCTGGCTGAGCTTCCTTAAGACAATCAGAGGCTACTTTAGCATTAGGGGGTTGTCCCGTGTACACGTTAGGGGTGATGAACGCATTTAACGAGTGAGAATCCCTTTGTGGGTTATGCTTGCTATCCCAAGTGCTCATACCTAAAGCACCCAAAGCTGCTCCGGGGGCAGCCCCCGCTAAGCCCCCAGCTATAGCTAGCCTTTTCCTTAAAGTATTACGTTCGAACATATCTGGGGCAAACGTCTCTGCTAAAGCCCCAGCGCCATATCCAAGCCCCGCTGTTAAAAGACCACCCGCTAGCATAGAGGCCATCGGCGTAGCTCCGCCAATACTATCAGAGAACCTAGACGGCTTAAGCATTAGGGCCTGTGCCGCTGGGCCTGCGTAGTCAGATATCACGGCGTCTTTTGCGGACTTGACCCATAGCCAAGGCTCGTCTGGGTCTGGATCACAGATTTCAGAATATACCCCGTTCTTTTCTAAAGTTAAACAAACATCTTTACGACTATAGTCGCTTTGATCTGCTATTCTAACTTCCCCCGTAACGGGACTTACCCACGCGGTCATTCTAGGAAGTAGAGACGTAGCCACTTTGTAGTGTAGGCCTTTAGCAGAGGCAGCGTAAGCGTTCATTAGGGTGCCAACATGTTCCCAAGAAATCTTATGAGAAATTTTCTCTATTGGGCCTTGCCTACTAACACCAGTAGGAATAATATCTCTAGGGGCGTGTATTTTAAAAGAAGTGGGCACGTGGGTTAGTCCAACATATTTAGGATTAAGATCGGAATCAATTAAAAAATTATCAGGATTTTTAATTAAAAGATCCCGTAAAATTTTGTTTTTTTCAATATAATTCTTATTGTCAGACAAGCCTTTAGCCCTAAGCAAAAGGCGTAAAGGAGATTCCGGCTGATTATTTTGTGGTTGCATAGTGTCCTCCGCAACAATAATACCATTTTCGTATGATTGAATCTATAGTTAGATGAGTTTAATCGTTTACCCAATAAAGGAAAACAGTATGACAGCGCATGTTAAAAAGAGTTTGTTAGCAGTTGAAGCCATGAAAATTAAAAAAAGGGACGGTAGGTTAGATAACTTTGAAACCAATAAGATAGCTCTGGCCATAGAGAGATGCTTTAAAAATGGACTTCAAAGTACAGACGAGGAAGCACAGGTTGCTAGTATCAAAGTGTCTAAGGCAGTTGTCAACATTCTCAACAAAAAAACTGAGGATGCTGTGATGGAAGTGGAGTCCTTACAGCGGCTAGTAATTCAGCAGCTATGGGCCCTTGGCTACTTCGAGGCTGCTGAACAGTACACTCTATTTAAAGAGAAAAGAAGAAAAGAAAGAACAGATCACCCTGTAGACCCAGAGCTTAGAAAATTAGTAGATGAGGATAATCAATACTTCCCATCCCCACTTCAGTACTATCAGTTTATTAGCAAGTTCTCTAAGTGGGACGAATCTTTAGGACGACGGGAAACTTGGGGCGAGTGCGTAAATAGGGTGATGGCCTTTTTTGCTAAACAAAGCTTTGCAGAAAAGATTACAAAGCAAGAGTTTAAAGAGTTGAAAGAATACTTGCAGCGTATGGATGCTACTCCAGCCATGCGAGTTATTCAAATGGCAGGCCCCGCTTTAGATAGATGCCATGTCGGAGTGTACAACTGTAGCTATATGCCTTTGTGTGATATAAGATCTTTTAGCGAGCTTCTATATATACTTATGCAAGGTACTGGAGCAGGGTTTTCAGTAGAGCACAAATACGTAGAACAGCTCCCAGCAGTAAGAAGGCAGATAGGCAAACCTCCCGCTAAGATGGGCATAATGGACACTACCGAAGGATGGTGTGATGCCCTCTACGCGGGTATGGACGCTTGGTTCAATGGCAAAGATATTGAATTTGATTTTAGTAAAGTTAGGCCTGCCGGAGCAAGGCTAAGTATTAAAGGAGGTAGAGCCAGCGGCCCTGACCCCCTCAAGGCTTTACTTCAATTTGCCAGAACCCTTATATTGTCAAGACAAGGAAGGTCTCTTAGCGACTTAGACTGTCACGATCTGGCCTGTGTAACGGGTAAGATAGTTCAGGTTGGCGGAGTAAGAAGAGCTAGTGAGATCTCTCTTAGCGATCTTGATTCTAAGGATATGCGCCTCTCCAAGAGTGGTAATTGGTGGGAAAATAGTGTTCACCGAACCATGGCCAACAACTCGGCTGTGTATAATAGTAAGCCTACCTCTATAGAGTTTATGGAAGAATGGCTGTCTTTAGCTAAGAGCGGCTCCGGAGAACGCGGCATATTCAATAGGGACGGCGTTCTTAGAAGCCTTCCTGAAAGAAGGCTGCCAAAGGACTTCGGAACAAATCCATGCGCAGAGATTATTCTCAGACCTTACCAGTTCTGCAACCTGTCTATCGTTATAGCTAGAGAGAACGACACTGCTGAGACTCTTAAAAAGAAGGTGCGCATAGCTACTATCTTTGGAACTATGCAAGCCTGCTTAACAGACTTCAAGTACATTCGTCGAGAGTGGAAAGATAACTGCCAAGAGGAACGGCTATTAGGAGTAGACATCACTGGACAGATGGACTGTCCGCTTCTAAGGCCCGGTGCTGAAGGCAGAGAAGAGCTTCTACGTAAGCTCAGATCCATAGTAGCTAAAACCAACACGGAGTTCGCAGAGCGCTTTGGAATTGGTCGAGCCGCTGCTGATACTTGTGTAAAGCCCTCTGGAGATAGCGCTGTTCTATTTGGATGCGCGTCAGGAATTCATGCACGTTTTTCTGACTACTATATTCGAAGGGTAAGAGAGAGAGCCGATAGCCCTGTGGCTAATATGCTTAGAGATGCTGGTGTGCCTTGGATCACAGCACCTGAAGACCAATCATTAGTGTGCTTTGAGTTTCCATGCGCTTCTCCAGTAGGGGCTATCACAAAGGATCAGCAGACTGCTCTAGAGCAACTTGACAACTGGATGTGCTGGAAACGAAACTGGGCTGAGCACTCAGTATCGGCAACGGTATACCTTGAACCGCAAGAGTGGCTTGAAGCAGGCAACTGGGTCTACAAGAACTTTGACGAGATCTCAGGTATTAGCTTTCTTCCTCGTAATAACGGCACCTACACGGGAACCCCTTACGAAGAGATTGATGAGCATGAGTATAATAGAAGATTAAGCTCATTTCCTACTGTGGATTGGGCCAAGCTCTCTAGGTATGAAAAAACTGACCATACCGAGTCGTCTCAGACCTACGCTTGCACCGGCGGTGCTTGCGAATTGTAATGTCTGATAGCTAAAAAAAGAACCTCCATGTCCCTAAGGACTGGAGGTTATTTTTTACATCTTAAACCAAAGCCCTCCTGTGAAGGGGACTTGAATTAGGTTTAGCCCATCACAATGTGCCGTTCGGCACACGAACCAGTCTTGGCAATGAAACGATTGCCGAGACATCCATACTCTAAGTATGGTTTGTTCAAACAGACTAGCCTCGTCGACCCCCGCGCACCAAGCTGCCGTCGGGCGGTCCGGCTTGGTGGATAGATCCAGCCCCGCCACCAAACAGGTGGCCACAAACAGCAAACCTAAGAACCTTAACATGGTATTTTCCTTTCTTAAAAGGGGGCATACCCGCCCGGTAAAGTTGCGGCAGTACAGGAATCGCTTTGGATCCCTGAACACTACATGTATTCAATTCATTATGACGTGATTACACCCCGAATTAAGCCATACTTTTCCCCCTACTTTTCCGCCTACTTTTCCGCCTACTTTTCTGCTTCAATCGGATTAGATAATGGCTAAAAAAAATCCCACCCCCCGTAAGGGGAATGGGTATACCGAGATAGCCTAATTAAAGGTTATCTCGGCCGTTATTTTATTACTTCTACGAACTTTCGCTCGTAGGTAATTTCGCCAAGAAAGCTTGGCATATTCCGCAAGGGAAAGCTCCCCTGCAGCATACTTTGTTGAAAGACGAAGAGCCGCGAGCATGAGCTCGTCAAGCTCTTCTAGGGGTTTCTTGTCGTGGGGAAACCGCTGTAGCAGTCTCCTCGGGGCTTGAGCGGTTTCTACCCGCTTCTTCGCCGTAACCCATTTCACGCACTCGCTATCCTCCGTAAGGAGGATATAGAGGCTATCCTGAACGGATAGCTCTGTCCCCTTTAATAAGGAGAACAGGGTCGCATACCGCTGCGACTCCTTTGCCGAGAACCTTGGGAAGCACCCCAAGGTGAAGTCCTCTGGGGAAGACCAAACAACTAAAGAACTTAACATACCAAATCCTCCTTGATGTGCAACTATGCTGTGATACTCGTCCTGAGCACCCATAGCTACACGTGGTCATATAATTATGACGCGTTTTAGGCCTCAATTAAAAGGCAAGGAGGTAAGGCTGAATTATTAATCTTTATGGTTAAAGTACTGGTCACACAGGAAAGTAAAAGAATACCCATTAGCCATTTTAGCTCGAATAGTCATAGGGCTTATTTTCATTTCCTTGGCCCAAGCGGATATGGTTAGTTTTTTATTATTGTATTCGTAAAGATTATTTTTTCTAACTAAGTAAGATAAGGGATTATCAAGTATTTCCGCAGCGGTATATCCCATATTGTATAGTTTAATAACTCTATCGTAGTTCATTTTAAAGTCTTTAACAAACCTAGTTAACTTATACACCTCACCATCATGTTCTATTTCCCTACTTGTATATTTTATTCTACCTTGAGAGAGTGCCGTATTTACAGATTCACCCCTAGCTATTCTGGTTTTAGCCGAAGAGTATTTTACATTGAGGTCTCTACACAGAACTATTAAAGGTAGTGTTTTTCCTTTGTAGTCTACCATAAAAGTATTTGATTTATTTAATGCCTGCAAAGGAGCTTTAAGCCAAGTCATATTTCCAGTAACATAACCTTTATCATTATCTATTCTCTCAATCGTGTACTCGTCTACAGGGAGAGGGCATTCGCCTATTTCGTTTAAAAAGTTTAAAAAGCTATACCTATAAAAATCATCTACAGTGAAACCTCGACCTCCGTAATTATTATATCGATGGTGGCGTACATTATGGCACTTAGATATAGTTCTCTGCCATGTCTTATACTCTTTGTAGAAACGACCGCCTTTAGTACTAGATCCACGTATATCCTTAGCTGTAAAGTTTCCTTTCATGCGAGTACCTCTGATAGCTAAAAAAAGCCAAAGCGTTGTGCTTTGGCTTTTAGTTTACCATGTTTTCTTTGCGGTAATAGACAAGTCCACCTTGTCTATTACTTTGTCATCCCACGGTACTATTGTGGTACGATAGGTAGTCTCAACAGAATGCGAGACTTTTTCCGAACATCTGCAACCACCACAAAAATAAGTCCAAGCGGCGATAGCCACTAAAATGGATATCCTCATCATAATGCACTCCTTTGCCTTAGGGATAAGTGATCCACATTATTATGACGCAAATATCTCATCAATTAAAGAATAGGTAACACCGGCCTAATGAAGGTTAATTAGGCCGATGCTAGTCCCGAGGTTGTGGGTATGATTAGGCCCATGCACTCACGGGTTACATCCCAATGCGGCTACGGTACAGCCACTTACGCGGGCAAGGGGGCCCGTCACCTTGCCTACAGATAACCCTTAAATACTGCAGTTAATCTATACGAATCGCTATCAAGATGATGCGTAGATGTCTCAAAAATAACAGCATCCTCTATAGCGTAGAATTGGTGAACACACCCTGGAAGAATATTCCAAGCCTGCCCAGGGTATAGTATCTTTTGAATCATTGGAGTATCTCTGGATACGTCACCAACAGCTATAGTCGTAGCCTCTGCTTGGTCTGCGCAAATTATTAAAACTTGCCCAGAAATTACAGTAAATGTTTCTTCTTTTATCTTGTGATAATGAAAACTACAAAACATACCTTTAGCTATACGCAATATTTTAGCGCAATACTTATCGGTGTTTGTAATCCACGTCTCACTTCCCCACGCTTTAGGAACGTAGGTCATGTGCTCTATAATGCCACTTTTCATTTTGCCTTTAGCCTTTCCGCGTCTTTGAGTGCCGTTACTATAGAAAGCAACGAAGGGTGACGCACAATCATGCTCTCGTCAAATTTAATATATCCAACACAATCTAGATTTTCAAGACTCTTAGCAAAATACTCTAAAGAGTTATTTTGCCTAAGATCGCTTTGGTCGGGGTCGCCACATATAATTAGCTTACCCCCCTTACCCAGTCTAGTTATAAACAACTTTAACTGCTCCCAAGTACAGTTCTGTGCTTCGTCAAGGATGGCTACGCAGTCGTCAAAGGTCCTTCCTCTCATCACTGCAAGAGGGATAATTTCCATGGATTTCATCACTTCCTGAGGGTTAATAGTTGTTATTCTTCTAAGCACGTCCTCTATAGGAGCTACCCACGGAGCTAGTTTTTGATTAATGTCTCCAGGAAGAAAACCCATCTTCTCTCCGCACTCCACCATTGGTCTTGAAAGTATAACTCTGCGACATTTGCCATTTAGATGAGATGATAAAGCTAACTTAACCGCTTGATGTGTTTTGCCTGTCCCAGCGGGACCTAGAAGAAATATGACGTCTTTTTTATTAAATATCTTTTCTGATTCTTTCTGCGCCTCGTTAATTGGTAAAAGTACTGGATTAAGCCCCTTGATAATCTTGGCCATCTTAACTCCTACCGGGGTATCCCGGATGTTAGTTACTCCCGTCAGAAAAACTACTACGAATTTCTTACAGAAATCTATCCATTAACCGTAATGTACCTTTGTAGTATCATTGATATAGGCTCTACAATTTCGGGCACTACAGGTAATGAGTCTTTCCATATCACCAAACCAAAACGCTTATAGCGTACTCCTGATTTGTCTATGTCGTACCATCTAGCCTCCATATCTTCCCAAGGTATATACCCCCTTGAATTATCTAAGGCAGGGTCTTCAAAATACGCATTGTCTTCGTCGTAATCTATAGCTATGACGTAGTGACCACTGTCCCCAGCCAATTCTCTAGGCGTAGAAGCCCACGCCTGTATAGCTATAATTACGGGCCTGCCATTTTCTAGATAAAACTTTAATTCTTGATTAGTCATGTGCTCATGCCACACAGTATTATACCCACGACTTATAGCAGAGCTGTTAATTTTGATAGGACTAGTTCCCTCAACGGGATCGGCCTCTAGCTCAATAGCTAGATCAATCTCCTCTATGATATCACCCCAATAATTTAATATAGCGCCAAGAACGGCAGGGCCGCACGTGTGCTCACACTTCTGCCTAATTTCTGGTATAGGTATTCTATTACCTCGCAGGATCCTAGTCATAGGGTCTCCTTGCGTTAGGGGTAAGTTATCGGGCGAGTGATACGCCTCTAACATAGAATAACCTAATACTATAACTGGATATACAGTTAAAGATTAATTAGATATAAGTCCTTATGTATCAAGAGCTTAAGAGCATATTCCAGAATTCTTTATTAGCAGGAAGAGTAGGTTTACCCCTTCCTAGAGAAGTGTTATCTTGCCCCCTGATATCTGAGTTGCGCCAAGTCCAGCACTCTCCAGTGTCGTCTTGGAATACAACCCACATTAGGTCATGTTCTTGGCTATAGTCGATAAGTGCGTGCGCTACGCCTTTACCTTTTATAGTCACTACGGGTATGGGAGGGTTTAGTTGTAGTATCATGCGTACCTCCTAGATCGCCCTACAGGAGCTGGGTTAAGGCCTCTGTTAAATGATTTAGTTAGAAAATTATCCCCTTCCCCTTCGTCAGCATCAGCTTCACTAGCTCCGCCGCCCCCAAAGATCTTATGAAGACCGTAGGCCCCTGCGCCTAGAGCTAAACCGCCCCCTACATACTTAGCCCAAGGATTAGCACGCATCCAATCTACGTAAGGCATTGCAGCTTGAGCTGTCATTCTCTTAGCTTCGCTTTGAGTTGCGTAGTTCTTTACCCCAGTACCGATCGCTTGGCTTACTGGATTATTAACTACGGCGTTCCCTATTTGGCTTCCCGTATTAGAAAGCCAGTCCATAGTTTTCTGTGCTTCCCCCATAAGCCTAGCCTTTTCTCCTTCTGTTACTCTTGTTGGTACTGCCCCAGTAGCAAGAAATTTTACTGTTTCCCCTGCGCCCGAGAGGCCACCATAACGCCCAAAACTATACCTCTTCTGTATGTCCTCTTTTTGTTCCGGAGTTAAATTTTTAGCATAGGAATCACTTAATTTTTTTTGCATCTCAGGCGTGTTAATAGTAGCCATTGTTCTATCTTTAAGGCCTTTAAAGTCGTTACCGATATTACTCCACCTGTCCTTTGCCTCTGACCAGTTAAACCTATTTGCATCCGCATCAAGCCTTGTCTTAGCGTCATCGCTACCAAATCCAGCCTGAACTGCGTTCCATGCGGTAGGCGCAATTGCCCCCCTGTGTTGGTAAGCTAAAGCTGCGTTATTGTAAGCAGGTGATGATTGAACGCTTCCCATAACTCCGGAAAATCCGGACTTGGCAGAATTAAATGCCTGATTAGCATAACCCATAAACCCATTAGCTGGAGGAGTTCCTGCAGCAGGGGCAGGAGTGGCAGGGGCAGGAGTGGCAGGGGCAGGAGTGGCAGGGGCAGGAGTGGCAGGGGCAGGAGCGGCAGGGGCAGGAGCGGCAGGGGCAGGAGCGGTAGGCCCCACAGGGGGAGCCCCTACATTAAGTCGAGGGGGCGTGCTAAAAACACTTTTGTAAACGCCTGGCTTCGGGGGTTGGACAGGGCCTCCAGCAGCTCCCCCCTTTAAAAGGCCATTTGAGTATTTTGTATGGCCAGACATCGCAGACCATTTACTGATTAGTGAGTTAACCCCGGATTTTTTATTTAGAGCCTGCTTCTCTTCTTGATCCTCTACATGCTCAGGTAGCTTTTTCTTACCCGTAGCAGTAGACCACTCATCGCAGTCCCATGAGCCAGCTTGGCCCTTTCCCTTAAGAAGGTAGCACAACTTACGCTGGGAATCTGATTTAAAGGGCATGCCTAAGCTCCTAGTTTGAACGTATAATATTATAGTTTAACAGGAGCCCTTAACTGAAGCTAGCACAAGGACTGATTAACACTATTTTTGTAAACAACCGGATCACTTCCAAAGTCGGCTGTAGGCGCACGAAAAGAAAACGCCACCATCTTATCTCCAGATACAACCTGATGTCCGACTTTAAGACTGTCACACATCCAAAGCGAATGCTGCCCGAACTCAGCCGTATGCCTCTCTTGGGTATCTAGCCATAATGAAATCTTACGGTTAAGTAAGGGGGATAAAGCGCCCTCCTTCTTGTAACTACGTAAGTCTTCTTTTTTAATATCTAAAGCAACTAAGCAGTCCTTTAAGCCATGTCCAAATCCCCATACTCTAGGTGTAGTGCTTAAGTTATAAAAGGCCCTAAGTGTGACATCTTTATCATCGTATATGTCTAAATGATAATCTTCGGTATTAGTGCGCGTGAACCGCCACGTTGACAAATCACCTAGACTAGTCACTTCTGGAAACATTTTCTCAAATAACCCTTGAATGCGAGCCTTACAAACTCCCATAGCATCTTTAATGCGCATTACTGCAGCTTCCCCTTTATTTTTTAGATTCAATAGAGCTTGCTGCGTCTTTGGCTTTTTTACGTTCTTATCAGTGGTCGCTTTGAGTGATTGGAAATCAAAAAGACTATAGTCTATATCGAACTTAAAGTTATCTATTAAGATGATGTCGCCATTTGAATAATGGTGCCTTAGGAGTTTGTAGTCGCTATCAAGAGTGTTCGGGGATACCTCTATAACCTTCACAGAGCCATTAAATTTTGGATTATATGATAGTTTGCTCATGTGCTAGCTCCGTAAGGCCTTTAAACTAAATTACCTAGTATATCAAAGGGCCTCAACTGAAGCTATATATTCATATAGGGTTTTGAACTTAGGGCGCTTAACTGCTATGCCTTGCTTCTTGCACTCGGCTAGGGCTCTCTTTAAGTAGGAGCCGTCTTTCCATTCATCAATTTGGGATTTTATATATCCTAGCGGCACCTTGCCTGAAGTTAGAAGTTCCCACCCTAGTATAACGGCATGGTCTTCTGAGGAGGTGTATTTAGTATGGTAATGCCGTCCTAGAAAAGAGAATGAAGCTAGGAACGAGGAACCAGAACTGCGCTTACGTATATTTTTGTAAGTACAAGAACCCCTTGGACGGGAATTAACATTATTTGAGCTTACAGTGGTGACTTCTAAGTTAGCTATTCTATTATCTTGGGTGTTTCGATTTATATGGTTTACACGCAGTGCTGGGTCAATAATTATGTTATTGGCCATCATTACGATAACCCTAGCTACACCAATAATGTACTTTACTTTGCCTATAGTAAACCTAATACCATAATATCTATAAATAATTTGTTTGGGCCCAAGGAGGCAGCCCGCCTCTTTTCCTCTACAACGGGGTTTGTTGGCACTAGACTCAGACCACCTTAGTCCTGTCTCAGAGGTTTCATCTACCCTAAACCTATCGTGCAGAATATCTAGTATATTAGCAGGTAAATCAACTATCTTAACCTTACCCGCCATAGTGTAAGTTTTGGCAGCTTGGCTTACGCAAGTAGACAGCCGTGCCCTACATTTTAATTCTTCTTTGTTTTCAATATAATACGACCTATTGTATTTTTTTTGTTGTTCTTTAGTCCTCATATCACCCTACTTTCTATAAATAAATGTATACGTACCTAGGTCTGGCTAACCAAGCTTACTCCGGTTATTATATGGTCTTATTCGGGCGTATCAATAGTAATATCACGAGGGCGACCTTATGGAATACAATGAATACTTTATTAAACGAATTAATAGGTATCAGTATGCTATTAATACGTACCCCAATACGATGGACGACGAAAGAAACGAAGCTATAAATAGGCTAGATTTATTTGATGGGTGTAAGTCACTAGACTTAGGTAACAGCGGATTATTAGACTTTACTAAAATAGATTTTGAATTTAAGAAACTTCCGTTTGAAGATAGATCGTTTGACCGTATTGTAATCATGGCCGTTCTACACCATCTATCCGTAGAGAGCCGAGAAGTACTATATAAAGAGTGCATGCGCGTTCTTAAGCTAGGCGGAAAGCTAGTGGTGTCTGATGTTATTAAAGATTCTAAACAAGATTACTGGCTCAACACAGTAGTAGATAAGCACAACAGTATTGGTCACAAGGGATTGTTCTTTGATACCTCAGACGAAGAATTGTTTAGAAAGACTGGGTTTGAAGTATGCAGTGAAGTTGCTTCTTACTTCTGGTACTTTAACAATAAGGCCGAGCTAGAAGATTTTGTTACTAATCTGTTTGGAATGGATTTGAGTGATAACGTGTACGATATAGTTGATAAACACCTAGGTCTTATCCCTCATGGAAAAGAAGGGTTTAAGTTTGAATGGCAGCTTATCTACTTTATAGCCACTTGTCCCCTAACTCTCTTTCAAGATTGACGTTACCTAGAAAGGATACCTGCCCTCCCGCGGGAGTGAAGGTGTACTCGCTAAAGTAAACCTTGTCCGGTGATAAGTAGAAATCCATTCGCACAAACTCAAAAGGCTCTGCCAACTTTGCTGCATACTCTAGTATCTTGTCTAAGTCATGGGGCTTAGGTATATCAATACATATTTTATGCTTATCGCAATTTGTAAACTCTACCCATTCAGTACTATAAGTGTTTTGCCTACTTCCCCATTTAACCGAGATTGAAATAGGTTTTCCGTATATGCACCTGACCATATAAACTATAGCGTTTCCAACACTTCCAAGAATCCTATCTTCTACCTTTTCTTCTATAAAAAATCTAGGTTCTATAAATGCGTACTGTTTTTCAATTGATGCCCCTTTATATCTTTTATTCCATTTAGCTAGCCTTTTATCTATCAGAATCTTGTCTGCGCTAAATTTAAAATCGTTGTTCCACTTAGAGGCATGGGAGGATTTTAAAATATGGTTTGAGTTTATGTCCTCAAGCTTTAAATCCCTATAATCTTCCAGAACACGAATTACCTTAGGTATTTCAACCTCTGGGCACTGTTTTTTTGCTATTTCTTTTGCGCTAAGCTTATCCGTGTACTTTGCGTGCTCCGATGAAAGAGTAGACGCATACAGCTTTATCTTTTGATAAAATAATAAAGAAGACCAGTTATCAGGTTTTATCATGCTCTATTGATTAACAGGTTAAAATAAAATCTCCGGCAATCTCTCTACGCAATGTATACCCCATACCTTTAAGAAATGGAATAGCGGAGGTATCGCTTATTCCATAAGGTATACCGTGTCTCGGCTTCTGCTCCACTATGATAGTAGGCTTACATCTTATTATAGTTTCTATACCGCCTTTAATTACAAATATCTCATAGCCTTCGCAATCTATCTTAATAAGATCTATGTCGTTTAGATTGAAGCTATCCAAGGTCTTCATGGGTATATTGCCTTCTCCCGCTACCCTAGTTCCGCCACTGCTTGTTTCTTCGCTGATCATAGACACGCTGCCTTCTGTTGCACCCAGCGCACATGCGTGTAAAGTAACATTAGAACGTGTAGCTAGTACGTTCTTACTAAAGCAATCCCTATGGTCTTGTACTGGTTCAAATGCATCTACATGCTTAAACGAATGGGATAAATTAAAAGACCATAGACCTACATGACCTCCGACGTCTATAGCGTTCCTAAATTGTTTACAAGCCGCTATGGCTGCTACCTGCTTTGTACCCTGATAAGACTCCCTACCGTTAAGAATGACGGAACGCTTCTTTTTTTTCTCTGAATTCCACCATTCCAGTTGGTGCTTATCGTAGTCTGGCAGCCACCAGCCTTTTACTTCTTTCATAAAATACCTTTAATTAAATAGTAACATTAGTCCAGTATTCAACCACTTCGCTTCTAGGGCCAACTAATTTGCCTTTACTAACAAAGCCATTATCAGTCATAGTTTTAATAACATCACACTTATTATCGCAAAACTTAGATTTTATAATTCCTTCACTTTGGCCTATTGGGTATCTAATCACAATTAAGCCACTTGGGTTACAGGAATCTATAGCTAATTTTAAAAAATCCTTAGGGTTCTTGGCCTTGTGTATGATGGCTAAAGCTAAAACAATATCGTACTTTCCTTTATGAATAGACTTAATGTAAGCATCAAGATTAGAACGTATAAACTTAGCATTAGGAAAATCCTTACACTGTTCTACGGCCTCAGCGATATAGGTCTTTGTAATGTCTATTCCCGTAAGCGACTCCGCCCCTGCTTTAAGGAATTCTTTAGATATAAAACCCTCTGCGCAACCCAAGTCTAATACCGATTTCCCTTTGGCCATACGTAAAGCTTTTTCAAGCCCACGCATCTGTTCTTCTAAAGACCTGTGGCCGTTATCGTTAGCCTCTTTTTTAAACCATTGAGCCATGATTACACCCTACAAGTTATATATCTCTTCTTAAAAGAACTACGTTTAATATCTGTCGGTGCAGAATGTTATCGTCTGAGTTAGTCTCTAAGTTGACTTGGGTAACTCCATGCCACCCTTCAGGTACGTTTTTAAATATCATTGACCTATTACCAACTACAGGTATCTCCAAGCTTTCTTCAAAATCACAAGGCTCTGGGTTAGCTTTTTTTGTCTTTATATTTTTGTAGAATACCGTCCTTCCTCCAAACTCGTCCTTCCACCCATTAGGCATGAAGTAAAAAAGATGCGATCCCAACTTTCCAATACTGTCAACGTGAGGTGATGCGTCGAGCCCGCTCCTAGTCCTGTGCCAGTCAAGCCTTATATCAAAGTCTTTAATCTTAAGGGTGTTCCCTACCCATTCTCTATACTCTTTTCCACGGACGATACTTTCAACTAATTCCTGCCATATTTCGGGAAGACTGCTAATATCAACAAAATACTGCGCTAGGTTCTTATACTTAACAAATAAGCTTTTATCAGAATAGCACATGAGCTGCCTCCAGTGCGGCCTCTGATTATTCTTTCTATACTCTGGCTCTTCTATCTTAAATAAAGAAGCAGGAGGAAACTCTAACAGAAGTCTATCAAAAGCCTTAGGTTCTATAAATCCAGAATATTCTGCATGGGGGCTATAACCTTCGGAGATAAGATCATTATTTGGATATATGAGCATTAAGCTTTCTCCAGTATATAGTTAGCCAGCTCGGGCATAAGCTTATCTTTGTCTACTATCTTAAACCCTATTTTAAATAACTCTGTCAATTCTGCTTCGTTAGCGACCTCTACTAGAATTGAGTCTACGCTAGAAAGGGCGGACAGCCCACCTTTTATAATTAAGGGCTCTAAACCATCTACGTCTATTTTAACGTATTTTGGTGTACCTAAAACACCCAAAGAGTACAAGTAGTCTAAATGGAAAACAACGCACCCTTGAGTCACCCCTTTTTGATTTGGTTCACAGACCCTAGCTCCGGATATTGCCACATCTGCAAAGCTGGCTACAGTGTTAGATGATTGACCTGGTACGAAATTGAATAGCTGCAGGGTACCAAATCGGTTGCTATCACTTAGCCCTATATTGTAAGCAGTTATATTATCTTGGAAGTTGTTAAGGAATATATTTATACAGAGTTCAGCGTAGTTAAGAGCTTGCGGCTCGAATGCGTATACCTTATGCCCTAGTGATGCTGCATACAGGCTATACACACCTATGTTAGCCCCTATATCTATCATGACACTGTTAGGCTTGAATTTATTTATCCACTCAATAGTTTTAGGTTCTTTATTAAAAAAAGTATCCGCTCTTTTTTTTATAATTCTTCCATTATCCCTTAGTTTAAGAGACCCATGAGGAAGAGTAACGACGTGATAATCGAAGTAGCACTCTTCTCTGACCTTACCACGACTATCTTTAGTTTTTATAAAATGTCTTCCCATTACTTATTTCCTTTATGCCTATTTAAGACATTCTATAAATTCTAAGGCTACCCTATCTAAAGTTATAGACTTCATGGCTTCTGTGCAATGTTCACATTTAACTCTACTACCACAACCCAAGCCTGACCCTACTGATATGTGTCTATGTATAGGGTATCCTGTCACATGCTCAGATATATAGCCGCCATATATTACCACACCTTTTAGACCTACGGCAGCTGCCATATGGTGCATGCCACCTTCGTGCCCTACGAATCTATGCGCTTTTGTAAGAGCAGCAGCTGCCATTCTTGGAGATGCCGTTTCTATAAATCTTACGTTTGGAAGAACCTTAGTACCCTTAGGCCCTAACTGAACCCAGTCTACGCTTGTAAAAATGCTGACTAGAGCTGCAAAGTTGCCCCATCCCCAATCCCTGTTAACATCCTCTACTCTATGTTTTAGGTTAGGTTCGATAACTACGAAGCCGGAATTGAGGCTATCCGCAAATTTTTTCTCGTCGTCAGAAAAGAAAAACTCAGCAGGTATAGGAGAGTACTGACGCCATATCCAACTAGATT
>OFRA01000014.1_pt1 | contig 43686 bp, 63 predicted proteins | sample 1543001 | NCBI WGS metagenome assembly OFRA01 (sample SAMN07774221, study PRJEB24372) | wastewater metagenome | isolation source: Lake Maggiore Verbania | place: Italy: Verbania | collected 2015-12 | reverse complement strand
GACCAGTCTCGATTGTTTGGACCCGAATGTTCCCCGACTCACACCCAAACCACGCAGGCTTTGACGGGGGGTATGCCCAGGCTCCCCTCCCCCCATACCCATACTTATGCGCTCGTGTGGGTCCTGTCATAGACCTTGAGACACGCCTCCACTACATCAATATGGCTCCTCCACTACATGCTCCACTACACTCCACTACATGGCTGGTAATGATTACAGGGGCGATAGGCGGCAGGTGTCGTTTGTTGTTGATACAGGCTTGTGGGGTGCAGCGAAGGGTGTGGCTGTGGCTCGTGGTTGGTCTGTTACTCGTTTGATTACTGAACTGTTGGAGAAGGAGGTTGGTTATGGTGATGTTGGAGTTGGAGCAGGACATCGAGTTGGGGTTACAGCGGAGAGCGTTGTTGACCGATCACACGGTGGAGGAAGTGGCCCAAGCCATTCTGTCCCAAGTACTACTGGACGAGGAATAGCCGAACCCCCCGCCACCCAAGGAAAGCAGTCTCCCGACTGGAACGCGATCCTTGCGAGCGGGTTTGCCGCTAAGTCTGTGGTTCGTGACACGATGTCACAACGTGATCCGATTGAGGAGATTGCGTAGTGCCTTACGAGGTTCTGTTGTTGCAGGCTTACTACCAGTATTTAGTTGACGGCGGAAGGCCACTTGATGAGGAAAGTTGATCTAGACCGCTGGCAAAAGTATTTCGATCTCCGCAACGAGGGTATTGCTGTGGAGGCTGCTGCTAAGAAGTCTCGTATCTCTGCCTCTACCGCTTATCGTTTTGAGCGGGGCGATCAGTCTTCTGGTGGCTTGGAGGCTGCCTCGCTGCTGGGTATGAACATGGTGGCTGGCAACCTCGTGTCGCAGCCTTTGTCTCAGGAGGCCATTAAAGCCCTTGAGGACTTCAGTTATTTCCGCATGAGGTACTTTGGTCGCCGCTCCATGCCGTGGCAGGAGAGAGCCGCCTACGAGGTCCTGCGGTCTATTGATGCCCCTGAGCGGGAGTACGTGGTCATGAACGAGCCTCCTGGCTCTGGCAAGTCCACTCTGTTCACTCATGACATTCCTTGCTGGCTTATTGCTAGGGATCGCCGTATCCGCATCATGATTGGTTCCCGCACCGAACGACAAGCGAGAATGTATGTTGGACGAATCAAGCGTTCCCTGGAACGTGACGCGCCGCTCCGTGCCGCCTCTGATGATTTGGACAGGGGCATCGCGCATGATGCTGAAGCCTGCCTCCAAGACGACTTTGGGGCGTTTAAGCCCGAGGGACGTACTGATCTGTGGCGTGGTGAAGCCCTTGTGGTCCGTCAGTTGGACGGGGTGCAACTCGACGATAAGGAACCTACGGTCTCCGCATGGGGCCAGGACAGCGGCTTCCTTGGTGGCCGTTTCGACTTTGTTCTTTGGGATGACCTTGTTGACAGGAAGAACACTAAGACAACTGAATCCAAAGAGATGATCCGCGAGTGGTGGGACAGCGAGGCTGAGTCCCGCCTTGAGCCTCGTGGCACGCTGCTGCTCCAGGGTCAGCGAATCCAGCACGATGACTTGTACCGCTACTGCCTTGACAAGAAGACGATGGACGAGACCCCTAAGTATCGTCACGTGGTCTACAAGTCTCATGATGAGGAAATCTGTACGGGCAGTCATGACAATCTGGAGCCGTGGCCCAAAGGCTGCCTCCTCGATCCGCACCGCCTCCCGTGGAAGCACCTGGAGACCCTGAAGCACAACAACCCCCGCTCGTTCTCCATCATGTACCAGCAGGAGGACGGCGATGTCATTGGTGGCCTGGTCGACATTGAGTGGATCACGGGTGGCATTGACGCTGAGGGCTACCCCGCTCCTGGCTGCCTAGACAAACAGCGTGCCTTCCTTGACCCGCCCGAGAACCTACTCAACGGCAACGGCTGGTCCTTCATCACAGTAGACCCGTCCCCGACTGAGTGGTGGGGCATCATCTGGTGGCTGTACGACCCCGACTCAGGGAACCGCTACATCATTGATCTGCACAAGCGGCGCATGAACCCTGAGCAGTTCCTCTCCCTGGACCTCAATACTTTTGACTGGAGTGGACTCATACATGAGATGTACTTCCAGTCCTGCGACCTAGGTATCCCAATCACTCACGTTGTGGTGGAGGTCAACGCTGCCCAGCGGTGGCTGCTGTCCCAGCCTCACGTACAGAAGTGGTCGGCTATGACTGGGGTAGCATTTGTTCCCCACACAACTAGCATCAACAAGCAGGACCCAAAATACGGTCTGGAATCTATCGGTGATCTGTTCCGCCAGGGCATGATTCGCATACCTTGGGGCGACATGAGCAGCCGTACTAGATGCCAACACCTAATAGATGAAGCGACAAGATACCCTGATTACGACACGACCGACCTCATTATGAGTACATGGTTCGGTAAGTTAGCGGTAGAGAACCACTACACTCCGCGTAGGGAAGGGTTATATCAGTTGAATAGACCTGGATGGATGGGCTACGCCCGAAGGGGTATTGCATGAAGACAGTTGATGAGATTCTCTCGCTTTACAAGCAGCGAGTGAACTTTTATGGCCCGATCCATTCCAAGATGAAACTGATCCAGCAGATTTACAACGGATCGTTTGAGGTTCCGCTGCCCGACATGGAGCAGAACTCCATTCCCTCCACCCCGAACTTGCTGGCTGCTGGCGTTGACCAAATGGCAGGCCGCATCACTTCCGTCATTCCTGCTGTGAACTTCTCCAGCATGAAGCCTGGAACCCGCTACTACGACCGTTTGGCACAGACCGCCTCCCGCACTATCACGGGCTGGTGGCAGGAAGACCGCGTGCCGATGAAGATGAAGCAGCGTGGTCGCCACCTCATTGCCTATGGAATGTCGCCTGTGGTCATTCGGTGGAACTCCGAGGATGAACTTCCCACCTGGCAGGTCCGTCACCCACTTGAGACCTACCCGTCTACCGACGTTATCCCTGGCAACGTCACCCCGACTGACTGCATTTTCGCGTACCGTCGCTCTGTCGGATGGATGCGCTCTAATGGCTACAGCGACAAACTGTACGCACTCATGGGCCGCGCAGATATGCCCAACGATGCAAGCATTCTCCTCATCGAGTACATCGACGCTGACGAGACTCACCTGATTGCAGCGGGATACAAGACTGCTGACCCGTACACGGCACAGTACGAACTGTCATTCACAGGCGACACCCTCAAGGGCATTACCCTGGAGCAGTACTACAACGTTGGCGACGAATGCCCCGTCGTTGTTCCCATGCGTATCACTCTCGATACGGCAGCGGGACAGTTCGACAACATGGTGGGCATGTACTACCAGCAGGCCAAACTCATGGCCCTGGAAGTTATCGCTGTCGAAAAGGGCATCTTCCCCGACACCTACCTCGTGTCACGACCTGGCGAGATCGGTCGCTACCTTGACGGACCCCATGACGGTCGTACTGGCATGGTCAACATCATTGCTGGTGGCGACATTCGTGAAATCCAGTCGCAGCCTGGTTACCTCACTAACCCCACCATTGACCGCCTTGAGCGCAACCAGCGTGTTACCGCAGGTATCCCCGCTGAGTTCGGTGGAGAGTCGGGATCAAACATCCGTACAGGCCGTCGTGGTGACGCTGTGCTTTCGGCAGTTATCGACTACCCCGTTGCTGAGGCCCAGGAAACGTTCTCTTACTCGCTGGAGGAGGAGAACGAGATTGCAATTTCCTTGTCTAAGGCGTGGGCTGGAAACAAGGAAAAGACCATCTACGTTGGTACGGGTAACGCTTCACGCCCCGTGACTTACACCCCGAACAAGACGTTCGAAACTGATGAGCATACGGTCTCGTACCCCGCTTCAGGCACGGACATCAACAGCCTCATTATCGGTATTGGGCAGCGAGTTGGTCTTGGGATCATGTCGAAGAAGACTGCTGCCACGCTTGATCCGTACATTGATAATCCCGAGCAGGAACACGACACGATTATTGCTGAGGGTTTGGAGCAGGCTCTTATGGCTGGGCTTCAGCAGCAGGCAACTAGCGGTCAGATTCCTCCCGTGACTCTTTCTAAGATCATGAGTCTTGTTGGTAATGACAAGATGGAACTTGCTGACGCTTTGAACAAGGTGACTGAGGATGCCTTGAAGGAGCAGCAGCAGGCTGAGCAGATGCAGGAGCAGCAGATGTCTCCCGATCAGGCGGCGGCTGGTGCAGCGGTTCAGGCTATGACTGGTGGGAATCCGCAGGGTCCTTCTCCGATTCCTGGCGCTACTCCTGGTCAGGCTTCTCTGGGTGATCTGCTTAGCACTCTGCGTCGTCCTACTCAGACCATTCAGCCGATGCGTGGAGTTGGAAGGGGAGCGGTTTAATGCCTCGTGGTGGCAAGCGTCAGGGTACTCCTGGTAAGGCTTACGTGAATCGGACTGATATGGCTACGAACTACGACATGGCAGATGGTAAGTCTCCTGCTGCTGGTGGCCTTGTGGCTCCTAGCCAGACTGAGTTGCCGCCGCTGCCGATCTATCCCGAGCAGACTCCGAATCTGACTGATCCGACGCAGCGTCCTGGTGAACCAATTACTGATGGTTTGATGACTGGTCCTGGTCGTGGCCCCGATGCCATGACTAACTATGACCCGCGTGTCAGCGAGACTCAGGCTCTTAAGAAGTGGCTGCCGCTGCTTGACCCTATTGGCGATGATCCTGCGACTCCCGACTCTGTTCGTACGCTTATCCGCTACATTCGGAGCAGTTGATGTTTACTCGTAATCTCGCTGCTTTTACAGAGGCTTTGGGGTTTGAGAATGCCCCGACTGTTATGCACCTGTCGCTAGTTCCGTGGCCCGATGACGAGACACGTAATCAGTTCATCAAGGAATTGACTGGCGTAGACATCAAGGAAGCGAATACATATGGCTAAGAAGCAGCCTGCTCCGACTGTTGTTGATCGCAGCGGTCTTGGATGGTCTCTTTCTGACTTTGGTGTTGCCGCGTCTACGGGCAAGATCAGTTCAATCAACCCGAATCGTCCTCAGGTTAAACCTGGTCAGACAAATGGTGGTCCGAGTACTCAGGCTACGGCTTCTAGCGATTTTACCTTGGGTCTTACTGGTGGTGGTGTGGGGCAGCCAATTATCCCCACGACTCCTACAACGCTTACTAAGACTGCCGCTAATGGTGTTGATCCTCAGGCTACGCAACTTGGTGGACAGGGCGCTGTTGAGGCTTCTAAGTTCCTTACTCCTGAGCAGCAGAACCAGGTCAAGAACTACCTGGAGAATCCCAACATTCTTCAAAGCGCAGCGAATGTCACTAAGTCATTCATGTCTACGCTGTTCGATACTGAAGATGACGACAAGAGCGGCCTGTTTGGGCTTGAGAAGCCCTGGGATGCCATGCTCAGCGGCATTGGCTGGGGTTATGACCGACTGTCCCAGTTGGAATCTGCGGGTCTCTCTGGCCTTCCTGGTGGCATCCAGACCCTAACGTGGGATCAGGCTGACAAGGTTTCCCCTGGACAGGTCCTTATCGCCAACCAGGGTGTCTCTGCTGGCAAGATTCGCCGTGGCGAAGGCAACTTTGGCGACTTCATCTCAATGAGTCCCATCGGAGTGCTGGGAGGAATCCTCTCTCCCGACTCTGCTATCCAGCAAGAGGGCTACGACATCACCACCCCCGAAGGCCAGAAGGTCTTTGAGTCGGGTCCTGAGAAGTTCTTTAGCGGTGTTACCGATCTTGGCCTAACTATCTTTGCTGATCCGCTGATCCTGGCGGGTAAGGGCGCAAAGTTGGCCCGTATCCAATGGATTGACCGCCCGATGACGGTGGAACAGACCACTAATGAACTTGCTACTGGCGCTATTCAGTTGGCAGCGGGTGAAACAGGCCGCATGTCCCCGATTGCCCAGTTTGCTGAGTGGTCTTCCCGCAAGGTAGACGAGGTTGACGCTACTGGCGCAGCCCTTCTCGATGATGCTGGCAACGTGATCCAGCGCAAGGCCACCACGATGTCGGAAATCTACAATCATCCTGTAGTTAAGCGTGCCGCTAACCGCGATGGTCTAGCAGCGGCTCTCTACAACGCCGATAACTACGATCAGGCAGCCCTTGTTATCCGTTATGCCAAGGGTGACATCAAGGCATTTGACGAACTAGCGGGTCTACGCCCCGACATCCTTGCCGATATTGCTGCTGCTCACCGCACAATGCTTGAAACGGTTATGCAGTTCAATCCTGCCGCTAAGCAGAAGTTGGAAGGCAAGTACGCAAATATTGCTAATGCGATGAACGATGAACTGGATCGCACTATCAAGGAGTTTGGTGCTGATTCTCAGGAAGCAGCCTTTGCCCGTCGCCAGTTGAACCAGGCAAATGAGAACTTTCAGACTGTTGCTGACTATCGACTACCTAATCCTCTGGTTACTGGCAATGCAACCAAGGAAGAAGTGCAGGCCGCTCGTCGTGCATTCAAGGAAATGGAGAACCGCGATAAGGCTCTCCAGCGTGCGCTTGGTAGCGAGCGTGAGCGTATTAATAACAACTACTTCAGCATGGAACTGTCTACTAAGGGCTTTGCTGCTGACAATGCGTTTGGTCGCATGGTTGAAGGCGGCCGCCAGAAGCGTGCTACTGCCGCTTATCAGCAGGCCGCTACCCGTAATGCCCGTGTAGCAACGGATGAAATGATCCGCCGTCCCGATGGTTCGCTTGCTCCCAAGATGCGTAGCCTGCATTTCTGGGAAGCCGATGAATTTGGGAACAGCGGCATCGTTCGTTCTGCCCGTATGTGGCGTTGGATGGGCAATGAGACTCCCTCTGGTTTCATTACAACTAAGGGTGTCGGTTCGCTTGAGTCTTCCCGTGAGATGAACGCAGTTCTTAACGATGTCCCCATCTACAGCGGTGGCGCTCGTGAGATCACCATTAATGGGGAGAAGATTTTTGTTGGTGGTTTGCAGCGTAAGGAAGAACTGCTGAACATGTACCGCAATGCTCTTGCCGAAGAAGGCATCAAGGGTACTGAGGGCGTGAAGTTGGCTGTTGACCGTATTGAGAATGAGATTGCTAGGGATATTGCTTCCTGGCATGGCATTGACAAGAAGTCGATGGACCTAATCATGGAACAGACCAACTCCAAGCGACAGGGGATTATCGACTCGCTTAAGGAGACTGGTTACTGGGTAGATGAGGTCGGAGGAAAGACTCAGAAGAATCATTCTCCGTATCTTGAATCTCAGTTGCAGAATGGCACGTTCATGGTGAACTGGCGTGCAATGGAGAAGGCTGCTCGCATTTATGACGAGACTCCTTGGGTTAAGCGTGCTGATGAGACTGCTCAGTTTGCTCAGGACAAGATGTCTACCGTCTACTCAGCCTTCAACGATGTATGGCGACCTGCTGTTCTTATGCGCCTTGGCTACACGCAGCGCAACGTGACAGAAGGTTTGTTCCGCTCGTCAGCATTCCTGTTCTCTCTTGATCCGTTGAAGTACGCGGTTCAAAATGGTGCTTTCTCTATGCGTAACGCATATGTCAAGCGCACTATGCAGGGATCGGTTGAGGAAGCGACTGTTGCTGCTCGTGAGGGTCGCGCTCTGCCTTCTAAGTTTATTAAGTGGCAGGAAAAGCAGGTTTCTCTGCGAGAGAACAACATCAACCAGTTGAATGCTTCAATCGCCCAGATTGAGGAAGGCGTAGCGGAGTTTATGCCTGATATTCGTAACGATCTTTACAAGCGTTACGAGGATATGGCGAATACGGCTGCTGATGATCTTGTAAGACTAAAGAACCAGGGTGGTACGGCTAAGGAAATTGCTGACGCTAATGCTCGCCTTAAGGAAGCCAATAACAATCTGACCCGTATTGACAAGATGGGTAACGAGGTAATTAGTGACACCGCGTCACAAGCAGCCCGTGATGCGGCAGAAACACTCCCGTATCTGCGTCAAATGCTTGAAGATTCCATTCGTCAGCGTGAACTTCTTGACCAGCAGGATTCTGCCGTGGCTATGTTCCGCCAGCAGGCAACCGCTAAGCGTCGTGTATTTGATGGTTCTTACATTGGCCCTAACGGAAAGATTGTCCGTGAGGCTTTTGCTAGAGACAGCGACTACACCGATATTGCTTTGATGAACATGTCGGCTGATAACACCACTAAGGCCACCATGTCGCTTCAGATGGATGCTTTGCAGAACATCTTTAAGGCACAAAGTATGCGCTTTAATGTCGCGGTAAATCCTGGGGATAAGGGTTACTTCCAGGGTGTGGCTGAAATGCTCCGCCAGTTCCAGACATCTGAGATTGGCAAGATGGTCATTAACGGTGACTCTCCTGAAAAGATTGCTATTTATCTGCGAAAGAATCCCATTGGACGCGAGATCGCTGCGTTTGTTACGGATTCTCAGGTAAGCAAGAAGGGTTCAGGTATTACTTTTAAGCCCGTTTCTCTTGATGACGCTGTTGAGTACGCGCAGGAAGTTATCAATCGTTACAACCAACTTGCTCCCAGCCCTGATCTCAAGGAATTCCTTAAGACCAATTTCCTCCAACAGAAGGCAGATATGGGCGAGACCGTCCGTATGTTCCTTGACCGCACAGATGCAAATGGAGCGGCACTTTACGAACTAAAGCCTGCTATTGGAAACATTGCAGAACTAACTGGTCATGCAACGGTGAGAAGCATTTGGGCAAACACCGCAAATACCATGTTTAAGATCCTTGGCACTATCCCTGAAGATGCTCTTGTTCGCGCACCGTTCTATGGCTTGCGTTACAAAGAAGCAGTCAATGGAATGATTGCTCGGCTGAGTTCACTCCCTGATGAGACTGTTGACTTTAAGGAGATTGCTGCCCTTGAGCGTATTGCTCACCGCCGCGCCCTTAAGGACACAAAGGACTGGCTCTACACCATTGATCGCCGCACGAACCTTGGTAAGTACGGTGAGGCATTCCTTCCATTCGTTAGTGCCGCACAGAACTCCGCTACAACTGTGGGTCGCATCATTTGGAACGATCCGTCTGTAGCAGCGGTCATGCTTGCTGTATGGCGTGCGCCTAGCGAGGCTGGCTTTGAGGATGAGCAGGGAAACATTCGTATCCCGATTCCTCACTCGTTCCTGCCTGACGGAGTAGAGAACGCTCTGGGTCTGTCTAACATGACTGACTTTAAGATCAACAAGTCTCAGTTGAACGTTGTCATGCCTGAGTCTGGTTTCGGTGTCCTCCCTCGTTTTGGCCCGATTGTTGGCGCTCCCGTGTCAGAGATCATGAAGCACGGATGGTTCGGCATGAGTGTCGAGGCTCCCTCTGTCCTGACTGGCATGTTTGGCAAGGAGGCAGGCGACCAACTGTGGACGGCCTGGAAGTCTTACGCATTTGGAGAAGGCCAGGGTCTTTCTTCCAACGTGCTTTCGCTGGACATGTTCACTCCGCCTGTTGCAGCAAAGATTCTCCAGATGTGGCAGGGCGAGGGTTCTTCCTCTCAGTACGCCTACTACTACAATCTTCAGTTCCGCAACGAAATGGCAAACTGGTCTGCGGGTTACCGCGATGAGCCGCCGACCGCTGATGAGATTAAGCAGCGCACTAACGGCTTCTACATGGTGCGTATTCTTGCTAACCTTGCCGCGTTCACTCCGCCAACCTACGAGTCTAAGTTAGACCCGCTAATTCAGGCGGTTCGCGCTAATGACCGTAACTACGGTATTGACGGCGCTCGCATGAGCAATGACCAGTTTGGCAACCTGCTGCTAATGCTTGGAGATTTCTCTAACTCCAAGAACATTGCTGGCGCTACTCCTACTGCTGACACGGTGGGCAACGCCCGTAAGTACAGCGGTTTGATTCAGAAGATTGCCCCTGATTTGGGTTCCGATCTGTCTGTCCTGGGAATGCTGTTAAACGATAATCCGAATGCCTACTATGACGATTCGGCCTACAACTGGCAGTTTGCTACCCAGATTCCTGGTGTGAGCCAGAACTTCCGTGAACTTCAGACTCCTGAAATGGCGTGGCGTGAGTCGCAGAAGAACGCTGGCTGGACTGCCTACATCAAGTTGATGGATGGTCTTGACGCGGCGTTGAAGTCTCGTGGTCTTGAGTCTTACCGTTCTGCGGCTGCGTCTGATCTGCGTGAGATGAAGAAGCAGGCTATTGAGCAGTTGCGAGTGAATCCTCTATACGCGGGTTGGTATGACGATTATCGTGACTTTGGTTCTACTCGCACTATTAATGCGGTAGAGACTATGCGTGCGGCTTTGTCCGACGAGGCGTTTGTTGAGGACCATAAGGAATCTCCTGTGTGGCAGGCAGCGGCTCAGTACATGTTCCATCGCAATAAGGTTCTGGAGGGCTTGAAGGCTCGCGGGACTGGCATTGATAACGATGACAACCAGGACATTCGTAACTACTGGGATACGGTTCGGGCTGACATGATTTCTCAGTACAACGGCTGGGGAACGTTTGCTAACCGCTACCTAAACGGTGACGATAATCCTGCTGAGCCGTCAACGGTCTTCAGCGACTTCCCTGCTACTGATGTTGTTCAAAGCAGTACTTCTAATGGGACGATTCCTCTCCCGCCGCAAGATGTTAACCAGTATGGATTGGGGCAGTAAATGGCTACTAATGGGTACACGCCAGACCCGTACACCCAGTACTCAACTGAGTTGCTGAGGAACCCGACGACTCCGCTGCGTACTCGCGCACAGTTGCCGCCTCCTAGCCCTGCTTCTGCTGGCATGGTGTATCTGACAACAACAGGTTCTAAGACAGCCCCGATTGATCGGTTTATTCCCGTTCAGGATGCCTACAACATGCTTCCGTCGCTTGGCCCTGACGCTATGGCTCAGTTCAACGAAACGATGGACAAGTACTATGGCAAGGGCCGATGGGATACTTCATGGAAGTTTGGCCTATGGAATAAGGCTGTCGGTGCAGCCTCCTACGCTCTGACTTACGGCGGCAAGCGTATTTCTCCGCTAGAGGCTCTTGACGGTGTGCTGGCTAATGAGACCAGCGGATCGGGTGGAGCGGGTGGAAAGGCTGCTGCTTACAAGGGTCCCGTTACGACTAAAAGCACCACGGAGTCAGTCAATCTGACTAACCCGACTGAGGCTCGTACTCTGGTTAATAACTCGCTGACGCAGTACTTGGGCCGCGAGGCAACCAAGCAGGAGCAGGATTCTTTTCTCGCTGCTCTGAATGCTCAGGAGAAAATGAACCCGACGGTCACTAATCAGACCAGTACGACAACTCCTCAGGGTAAGGCAATGAACAAGGTGGAGTCTGAGGTTCAGTCTCAGGGTGGCTTCAATCCTTCTACGTTTGCTCAGGAGTACGCTCAGGGCCAGGAGGGTTCAGCGGAATTCCAGGCCGCTTCTAGCCTGCTTGATACGTTTATTGGTTCGCTGAAGGCGAGGGTGTAATGGCTACTTCTGACACGGTGTCACAACCGCCGAAGAAGCGGGTGTCGGCTAAGGATAAGGCGGCGGCTACCGCTGCTGCTGTCAAGGGTAACTACAAGGACGTTAACTTTGACTTCATCCCTGATAAGGACCAGTTATCGCGGGAGGAACTGGCTGCCCAGTACCAGAACGCTGTCGGAGTTATTTACGGCAATCCTGAACTGAAGGGTTACTTTGAGCAGGCTCTTAATGAGGGCTGGTCGCCAGAGCGCCTTAAGGTAGCAATCCAGAATTCTGACTGGTACAGGAACAACAACGAGTATGCCCGTACCGCTTGGGCGCAGGAATCTGCTGGTGGTGCTGACTGGCAGATGAATCTGGACAACGCTAAGCAGCGCGTCATGGAGGCTGCTCAGCAGGCTGGTTCTCAAATCAATGACCAGCAGGCTGCCGCTCTTGCCCGTCGCTACGTGTATGAGGGCTGGGGTGACGCTGCTCGTAAGGGCATGATGATGAAGGCGCTATCGGAGGACATTACGTATGTTCCTGATGAGCGTGGCGTTACCCGCCTGTTGGGTGGGGCTGGCGATTTGTCGGACAGTCTGAAGCAGGTTGCTAACGCTAACGGCATGACGTACACCGATAACTGGTATCAGTCGGCGGCTAAGTCTGTTGCTTCTGGCCTTACTTCTGCTAATGACTGGGAGCGGGATATTCGTAACCAGGCTGCCTCAATGTGGCCGATCTATGGCGACAAGATCAAGTCTGGTGCAAATGTCTACGATCTGGCTTCTCCGTACATCAACACTATGGCTCAGGAGTTTGAGATTGACCCGAACTCCATTGATCTCAATGACTCGTACATTCGGTCGGCCCTTACGGGCGTGAGCGAGAAGGGTGATCCCGCTCCGACTGGGCTGTGGGATTTCCAGAAGAAGTTGCGCCAGGACCCGCGTTGGATGAATACGTCTAGGGCGCAGAATGAAATTACTAGCGGAGTTGGCGGCATCATGCAGATGTTCGGCCTGATGGGTAGGGGTTAATCGTGACTATTGAAAATCCATTTGGTCTTATTGGAGGCCCGTTCTCTCCCGAACCTGTTTCTGGTGGAATTCTTAGTGGCCCAAATAACAGGAACTTTCCTGTTGGTCAACCCATTGTTGATCCAAACTCTCCGTCTGCTGTGCAGGATCAAGCGGATAAGGCGGCTGCTGCTCGTGATGCGGCTCAGCGTGCTGCCGATGCAGCGGTTCGTGCGGCAGATGAGGCAAGCCGTGTTCAGAATGCCACGAAAGTCATGGAGGGTGTTCTTGCTGAACTGAACCTTGGTTCGCTCTATACCAGGGTGGTTGACTTCATTAAGGAAGGCTACGATCCGCAGGCTATCCAGATTCTCATTCGTACCACTCCTGAGTACAAGACTCGTTTCCCCGCTATGGAGGCTCTTGCGTCTAGGGGTCGGACGATTTCTGAGGCTGACTACATTGGATACGAGAAGACGGCGGCTGGTCTTGAGCGACGCTATGGTCTCCCCAATGGTATGTTGATGAGTAATATTACTGGTCTCCTGACTAATGAGGTTTCTGCTACCGAACTCAATGACCGCGTGATTCTTGCGTCGTCGGCAGCGATCCAGGCTCCCCAGGAAGTCAAGGACACTTTCAGCCAGTACTACGGCATTGACTCAGGTGGCATGACTGCCTACTTCCTTGACCCCGATGTCGCTACCCCCCTCCTCGAAAAGCAGGCCGCTTCCGCTGTCATCGGTTCGGAGGCTGCACGCCAGGGCATAGGCATCGACGTATACGGCGCTGAGAACCTCCAGAGCCTCGGGATTAGCCAGGAGCAGGCCCGTACAGGGTTCGCTACTGTCGCAGGCGCACAGGGGCTTACAACGGGTCGTGGTGACACCGTGAGCCAGCAGCAGTTGATTGCTGGAACGATGGGCCAGAACGAGCAGGCTAAGCAGGACATTGAGCGAGCAGTCGGTGGCCGTCTGGGTCAGTTCCAGGGTGGCGGCGAGTTCCTCAATCAAGGTGGTCAGAATGTAGGCCTTGGTACTGCGGCGACACGCTGACCGTAGCCCCTTGCATTCCGTATTCTCCTTGTGCGTATACTGCGACTAGTGCCTGAGATTGGCCCCGCCGAAAGGTGGGTGTGCTAGTTCAGAGCCTTTCCAGTACGACGTTGGCCTGTCGTGTCTGCGTATATCGGCTATTCAATAATCCAGTTTGTGACGCTGTGTCACAAGCATCCATGTAATACCTCCGTCCAGTTCTCCCGATTGGGCGCGTATAGGAAAGGGAAGGGCAAATTATGTCTGACAACTACATCGAAGACGACATCGAAACTGACGACCTGGATGAGTCGGCAAATGATGGAAGCCCCCGTGGTCTCCGCCGTGCAGCCAACAAGTCCAAGAAGTTGGAATCGGAACTCGCAGCAGCACGCCGCGAACTCGCTTTCACAAAGGCAGGGATCAATCCTGACGACCCGAAGATGAAGTATTTTGTCCGTGGGTACGACGGAGAGATGACTGCCGATGCTGTTAAGCAGGCGGCACTTGAAGCGGGTTTCCTTGCATCACAGGCTTCTGAAGACAAACTCGTCCATCAGCAGGCAGCAGCCTCGCAGAATCGAGTTATGTCAGCGGCGGCAGGCGCGATCATGGAGGACTCCTCCGAAGAAGCGGCTTACGCTCGTATGGCAGCAGCGATGGAAGAAGGCGGTGTCGATGCAATGTTGGACGTTGCCCGTCAGTACGGAATACCAATCGCTACCGAACAGTAAAGGAATAAACAATGCCTGCTGGAACTGGAACTCCTGGCGCGAACCAGAACGGTCCCGCCACCTCCCCGATGTACTCCCCTGGTGAAATTGTTACCGCTGCGGGTCCGTTGTCGATCAATGCGCCTGCGCCCGTTGTTGACATCACCCTCGGCTCGCAGTTCGTCACCAAGGCGTACGACCTTGCGGTCTACCCCGCTCTCCGTCCCGAACTCATTTTCGATCAGTTCGCAACGGTTCGCGCAACCAACACCACCCATCGCGGTGGCTCGGTTCGCTTCTCATTCGTCGATGACATCAGCGAGCAGACCACTCCGCTCCTTGAGAACCTTGACGTTGACTCCGTTGTCCTCGCATCGAAGGCACTCACCGTGTCCATGCGTGAGTACGGCACGGCTGTCACCAACACCGCCCTCATCCGTGGCACGAGCATGATCTCGCTCGATCCGCTGATCGCAGAGCGCGTGGGCTACAACGCTGGTCTCTCGATTGATACGCTCTGCCGTACCGCTCTTGACGCAACCACCGTTACCTACGATGACGGCTCAACCGCCACCATCGGTTCCATCGGTGCAACCAACGCACCGCTGACTGGTGCAGTTCTGCGCCAGGGTGTTGCACGCCTGCGTGCAGCCAACGTTCGTCCCCTCCGTGGCGGCAACTACGTTGCTGTCATTAGCCCGTACCAGGCTCAGCAACTCATGTCGGAGACCACCGACACGGGCTGGCGCTGGATGGTTGGCTACGCAGGTGGCGAAGGAACCGCTGGCAACAGCGTGTTCATGGGCGAGGTTGGTACTTACGAGGGTGTTCGCATCGTCGTTAACAACCACCTCACCAACCAGGGTCAGGGCTACCTGATGGGTGCTGAGGCGCTTGCAAAGGCGTTCTCCACCGCTCCTGGCTTTGGCGCTAACCCGAAGACTGTGGTTTCGCCCGTGGTTGACAAGTTGCGTCGTTTCGCATCTGTCGGCTGGTATCACCTCGTTGGCTACTCGGTCTTCCGTGCAGAGGCTCTGCTCCAGATCAAGACCCAGGCAACGCTGGTCTAGTTGGAACGCGACCCCTCTCCTACTTAACGGTGGGAGGGGGGTCGCACCCCTACACTTGTGACACGGTGTCATGAAGGAGGTCTTGGTGGAAAGTGGATTAGACATTTTCGTTACCAAATCCTATGTGAAGAAACCCGCTAGTCAAGGAGCGAAAGTGAAGAAGGCCGCGCATCCTGGGTTCAAGGCAGTCCAGGCCAGTATCGCTAAGAAGCAAGGAATCTCTAAGGAGCGTGCTGGAGCCATTGTCGCTGCTGGCGCTCGTAAGGCATCCAAGAAGGCTGTTGCCGCTAATCCTCGCCTGAAGCGAGTGAGTGGTGTCGCTGCGAAGAAGAAGGGTAAGTAAATGGCTAAAGATCCTAACTTTGGCGCTCAGGGCAAACTTGGCAACATGGCTGGCACGTATGGTCGCAAGGCTGAGAACTTGACTAAGAAGGAACTGAAGAAGGCTGGCGGCGCTAAGGCTGCTGCGGCTCGTAAGGTTGACATCACCAAGACAACGCGCGATTACTCTCGTGGTATCACTCTTGGCCCAAAGGGTAAGCCCCTGACTGGCAGCGTCACTCTTTCCAATGGCAACACCGCTGTCTACAAGGCTGGCAAGCGCGTCATGAAGGCCGCTGCTTCTAAGCCTGTCTCTAAGCGTGCTGCTACTGGCCCGTCTGCTGGCACTAATCCGACTCCGCGTACTAACCCGCAGTCCGATATGGGTGCGACAAAGCCTGCCGCTAGTAAGAACATTGGCTACACCGCTGGCAAGGGCAAGACTGCCGCTACCAAGAACATTGGTTACACCGCTGGTAAAACGACTATGCGTTCTACTGCTGGCAAGAAGCAGGTTGTAGCGGGTACTCCGAATACTGCCGCAAAGAAGTACAAGACTCCTGGCCCTGATCTGGGTGCAGCGTTTGAGGCTTGGAAGGCTAAGCCTGCTATCTCCGCTAAGGATCGTCAGCGTGCCAAGGATAAGACTGCTTTTGAAAAGAAGGGCCGCGAGGCATTGATCCGTAAGTTAAAGGGAAGCGGGAACCGATAATGGCTATGTCTGCTAAGAAGCCGAAGCCGAAAACAAAGTCTGGCTTTCCGAAGAAGGAAGTTGCTGCGACTCGGGCTATGGCTAAGAGGTTTGAGGCTGATAAGGCCCGTAAGGTTCCTGGCGCTCCTGCTGGTCGCGGTGCTTCTATTGCTGCGGCGAAGAAGAACACTAAGGGTACGGTCACTCGCGGTAAGAGCAATCCTGTTCTCGATGCCATGCGTAATGCAGCGAACAGTATGACTACTAATCGTGAGAAGGCTATTAACGAGAAAATGTGGAAAGAGGGCGGCAATCGCCCCAAGACCAAGCCGAAGGGTAAGTAGTTATGTGTATGAAGTGTGGATGCTCTACTCCTAACGATAAGAAGTCTGGCGGGGTCGATTACGGCAGCAATGGTGGTTCCGCTAAGAACGGTGTCATTGTTCCTGCTAGTGACACTAAGCCTGGTGGTTACGACGGGAACAACGGCTACTAGTGGCTACTCCTGCGTGGCAGCGGAAGGAAGGGCAGAACCCTAAGGGTGGGTTGAATGCCAAGGGTCGTGCGTCTGCGAAGAAGCAAGGCTCTAACTTGAAGCCTCCTGTGAAGAAGGCCCAGGCTAAGAAATCACCTGCTGCCGCTGCCCGTAGGAAAAACTTTTGTTCTCGCATGGGCGGAATGAAAGCGAAGTTGACTAGCGAGAAGACTCGCAAGGACCCGAATTCCCGTATTAATAAAGCGTTGAGAGCGTGGGACTGCTGATGAAGGCTAAGGCATTTTGGGATAAGCCCAATCCGAAGAAGAAGTCTGCTCCGTTGTCTGCTGCTCAGAAGGCTGCGGCTAAGGCGCGTGCGAAGAAGGCTGGTCGTCCGTATCCGAATCTGGTGGATAACGCTGCCGCTAAGAGGGGGAAGAAGTGACTGTTCAGAAGCAGTTGTTGGGCCGTGGAACGTATGGGCCTAGGGTTCAGACGGGTCCTGGCATTTCTCCGTTGTGGCAGTTTTTTCTTTCTCCGTCTGCTCAGAATTCCATCTTGATCTATAACGATGGTTCGGTGGTTGAGGGTCAGTCGTTTGAGAATGATTCCATTAAGGACCCTGATGTTCATACCTATATTCTTGGGGGTACGGACTTTAGGACTGATGAGGGTTCTTTTGATTACGACGCTCTGACTGAGGCTGGTTACACCTGGCGCAACGTCTATACCGATAATGTGTACCCTGAGACTTACGATAGCCAGTTTAACTAGGAGTATTACATGCCTACTTTGAACCTTCCTACGCCTAATAAGACTCCTGGCGACGGCACTCCTGCAAGCGACACTAACCTCATTATTGAGGCTGTTAATACCCTGAACTCTGCTGTCGATAATATCCCCGCTGGCCCTCAGGGTCCTCAGGGCAATCCTGGTACTCCTGGTGCTGCTGGCGTGGCTGCTACTGTCGCTGTGGGTTCTACCGTTACGACTGCTCCTGGTGCTGATGCTGCCGTTACTTCTTCTGGTACACCGCAAAACCTGACCCTGAACTTCTCTATCCCACGTGGCGCTACTGGTCCCACGGGTGCGACTGGTTCTCAGGGCGTGATCGGCCCTGCTGGTCCCATCGGCCCTGTAGGTCCCGCTGGTCCCCCTGCTAACGTTTCTGACGATACCCCGCAGGCTCTTGGCACGGCTGCCCCTGGCTCTAACCCTGGCGCTTCTCGCAGCGATCACGTTCACCAGATGCCTTCCGCTGCCAACGTGGGGGCTATTGCTACTACGGCTGCTGGTGCTGCTAACGGTGTGGCTACGCTGGATGCTGGCGGCAAGATTCCGTCTACTCAACTCCCGCCCATCGCTATCACGGATACATTCGTGGTTTCTTCTCAGGCAGCGATGCTGGCGCTCACCGCTCAGGTTGGCGACGTAGCAGTACGTACGGACATTCAGGAAAACTTCATCCTCCAGAGTGAGCCTGCTTCTACGCTGGCTAACTGGATTCAGTTGGAAACTCCGCCTGGTGGCGTGACTAGCGTTGACGGAATGACTGGCGCTGTCTCGCTTACGTCTACCTATCTCGCTAAGGCGGGTGGAGCGATGACTGGCGCTCTGTCTGTAGCGGGTAGCACTTCTAGCGAATTGGTGCGTATCACGCAGACTGGTGCGGGTAATGCGCTGTTGGTGGAGGATTCAACTAATCCTGACTCAACGCCGTTTGTTATTACAGCAAGTGGCAACGTCGGCATTGGTACGACAAGCCCAAATCAGCGGTTGACTGTTGCTGGCGATGCCGAGTTGCGAAACGACGGGTCAACGCAGCCGACGCTTCAGTTTACTTCGCAAGATGGCACGACGAACGTTTGGCAGATTGACGCGCAGGTCTCTAATGCGACTAACGCTCAACTTCAGTTCATCAACAATGGTTCTGAGCGTATGCGTATTACTGCCGCTGGCAACGTCGGTATTGGTATGGCGAATCCGCAGGCTGCACTTCATGTAGCGACAGCCGCGCTTTACCAGCAATGGCTTGCGTCGGCTGCTCAATCAGTACAACAGATATTTGTTCGGTCTAATGGCACGGCTGCTGCTCCGACCATTGTGTCTGCTGGCGATCTAATCGCAATGCAGACTTTCTTTGGGTACGACGGTGCGGCCAACCAGATTGCTGCACGAATTCGCGCTGAGGTTGACGGTACTCCAGGTGCGGGTGATATGCCTGGACGAATCATGTTTGATACTACGCCTGATGGTTCGGCAGCCCCCGTTGAACGTATGCGTATTGATTCCGCAGGAGAGGTGGGAATCGGTACAAATAACCCGACCCAAGCCTTGCACGTATACAAGGCTACCCCTGGTGGTTCTCCCGCATCATCTGGATCAGGCAATGATCCGAATGCTACGGCTCGTATCCAAATGGCATCGGTCGCTATGGATGTTGGTACGACGGCTGCTGGAGCAACTTGGCTTCAGTCAAGGCTCTTTAATGATTACGCAACAAACCTGCCGTTGCTTTTGAACCCGAATGGGGGCAACGTTGGTATCGGTGTTACAGCCGCGACCTATAAGTTGGAGGTTGCTGGCACGGGTAACTTTACTGGTGCTTTGAGCGCACCTACCGCTGCTGTTTCAACTAACACCACTCAGGTTGCTACTACGGCGTTTGTTAATGCAGAGATCGCTAATGACGCTTTAGTCCTTGCTACCGCTACCACTAAGGGCGACATCTTTGCCGCTACCGCCTCAGCGACGGTTACTCGTCTTGGTGTCGGCGCTAACGGCACGGTGCTTACTGCTGACTCAACTACGGCTACTGGCTTGAAGTGGGCTTCTGCTGCTGCTGATCCGACCCCGACCGTGTTCATGCTTGGAGGTATGTAATGACCACGATGCGGGACATGATTGCGGATACTCGCCGTATGGCTTACGGGTCGCTGCATGACCAGATCAATCTTGTGGCCGAACCGTACACCGCTGGTGATACGACTCTTGTTCTAGACATGGACATTACGGGCATTACCCCTGGCATGTCTTTGAGCAGCGACTTGAACGTCTGGTATGTGAAGGGTACGGAACCCGCTACCAATAGCGTGTTTGTTATCCCTGGCTTTGATAACTCTCCCTTAAAGAGTGTTGCTGTTAACCAGTTTGTTTACATCAAGCCCCGCGTGACTGACTGGTACATGTTTGAGACCATGAACCAGGAGATTCTGCGCCTCTCCACTCCTGAACATGGCCTGTACCAGATTGCCTCATGGACTGTTCCTGTTGATCCGACTTGGCAGACTTACGAAATTCCACAAGAGGCTTACGACAACATGATCGGAATGCTGCGTATCCGCTATCGCGTTCCTGGTTCACCCGATGTGTGGATGGACATTCCTGAGAAGTCGTACCGCATCCAGTTTAATGCTGGTACTTCTTTTGTGCGTCTTCTCCGTAATATTCCTAGCGGAACTGAGATTGAGTTTCTTTACAAGGCTACGTTCCAGCAGGCTGAGAATCTTGCCGACAATGTGAATACGGTCTGCGGTCTTTCTTCAACGATGGTGGACATCCCGACTTTGGGTTGTCTTGCTACGCTCCTGCGTACTACTGAGTCGCGTCGTGGCCAGGTGCAGCAGCAGGGTGATGCCCGTCGTTCGGGTGAGGTTACTGCTGGTTCTAACATGGCGATTGCATCAATGGTTGAGAAGGATCACCAGATGCGTATTTGGGAGGAAGCGGCTCGCCTGATTCAGCGTGTGCCTATTCAGAGGAGCCTGTAAATGGGCGAGATTACTGACACTTTTGACCAGCCGTATTCGGAAAGAACTCAGGCTCTCCCGTCTTACTTCTCTCCGTCTGTTATTGGTATTGCTGGTGTCCCGTATCTGATTGATACGTCGTCTGATTACACGGGTGCGGGTCGGTTTAAGCGCGAGGCTTTTGATGTTGTTCAGAATAGGAACACGAACTCGCAGCGTGATCTTCTTTTGCTTCCTGCTGATGTGTGGAGGCAGCAGGCTGAGTCGTGGCATCAGGGCGCGGGTCAGGCGAATCTGGATCGTGATGATGCTCTGCCTTACCGTTATGAGGAATCGTTTGGTATTGATCCGTGGACTCATTGGCAGTTGAGCATTCTTCCTTCTACTCAGAAGATGGGTTCGTACACGGGTAGCGTGTGGACTGCTACGTATGACAACTATCTGGCTGTGATTAACGGTAGAAATATTTACTGGTATGACTCTGTGTCTGCTTCTTCTCCCGTTGGTTCTACTGTTGTTAACGCTAGTTACGACATTATTGATATTGCTAATCAGGGTGACCATGTAACGACCCTTGATACGCACGGTAATATTTATGAGACTGCTGGTCCTGGCGCTACCCCAAGCCTTAAGGGTCAGTACACGAACGCTAACTTTATTGCGTTTGAGAAGGACTATCTTCTTGCTGGTATCAATAACCAGTTGAGGAACGTTACTGCTGGTGGTGCTGGAACTCTGATTTACACCAGCCCGATGAGTGACTTCCGTTGGGTATCTGCGGCTTCAGGCAACTCTTGTATCTATGTGTTGGGTGGCAGTAACGATAAGTACGTTGTTCACCGTGTCAACATTAAGCAGGACGGCACGGGGCTTCAGCCTTGTATCGTGGCAGCGACTCTCCCTGATGGGGAGATTGGTTACGCCATTGACCAGTACTTGGGCTTCATCCTTATCGGTACTGACAAGGGTGTCCGTATCGCTACGGAGAACAACTCCAATGGTGATCTGACGCTTGGCCCGATCATCCCGACTGAGGCTCCTGTCATGTGCTTTGAGGGCCAGGATCGTTTTGTCTGGTATGGCATGAGCAAAATGAACTCCACCTATGGTGATGCTGAGAGCGAGATTTTCCCGAACGGAACCGTCTGTGGTCTTGGACGCATGGATCTTTCCACTACGACTACCAGCAACCTGACTCCCGCTTATGCACCTGACATTTGTGCTATCAGCGAGTCGAACAAGACGGTCAAGTCTGTTGTGACTTTCCAGGGTAAGCGAGTGTTTGGTATCGCTGAGTCTGGCGTGTGGTCGGAGAGAACTGCTTTGATGCAGGGCGGCTGGCTTAAGCAGGGAACCATGTCGTTCTCCGTGGAGGACTTGAAGACTGGTCTCTACATTCAGGCCAAGTGGTTACCCCTAGTGGGCGAGATTGACCTAGACATTTCTTACGACTCTTTCGGCTATATCCGTCTGGTTGACTACATCCAGGCAGGGACGATCCGTTCGGGAAACACGACTCTTAACGGGACCCAGTTCTCCCGCATGAATGCTCGCTATGTCCTCAAGAGGGATAGTGACACCGTGTCACAAGGCCCGACGATGACTCGTTGGGAAGTTCGCGCTATCCCCGTGAAGGGTAAGGCTTCTCGCTGGACTCTCCCCATCATGAACTATGAGGAGATTGAGATTGACGGGGTGAAATACACTCGTGATCCGTTAGCGGTTTACGACACGCTAATTAGTCTCATTGAGAACAGCACCGTATTTACTCTGCAAGAATCAGGCAGGGCATATCAGGTACATGCTAAGGATTTCCTGTGGCAGCCTGAGAAACTTAGTATCAATGGCAGGGCTTGGGAAGGTACGTTCGTGCTAGTGGTGGAGGAAGTGCAATGAGAAGGTCTTACGCTGGTGCTGCTCAGGCGGCGCAACTTACGACAGGGCTTGGCGGTTCTACCGCTGATCGCACTATTTACTGCACGGATTGTTCTAACTGGCCTACGGGTACTGGTGGGTTTCCGTTCTTCATTGTGATTGATCGCGGTAAGGCGACTGAGGAGAAGATTCTCTGCTCGTCCCGCACAGGTAACGTGCTGACGGTTTATGACAATGGTGTGACTAATGGTCGTGCCGCTGACGGAACCAGTATCACGGCCCATGCCGCTAACGCAGTTGTTGAGCATTGCTTCACCGCTACGGATGCTGACGAGGCTAACGCTCATGTGAATGCTTCTTCTGGCGTTCATGGGGTTTCGGGCAGCGTTGTTGGTACTACTGACACTCAGACTCTTACTGGCAAGACGATCTCGGGAGCAAGCAACACTCTTTCGAATATTGCTCAGGCCGCTGTCGCTAACTTGACTACTGACCTTGCATCTAAGGCTCCGATTAACGTCACTACTAACGCCCAGACTGGAACTACTTACACGCTTGTTATCGGGGACGTTTCTAAAATCGTTGAAATGTCTAACACTTCCGCTAATACGCTGACGGTTCCGCCAAACAGCAGCGTTGCTTTCCCTGTCGGCGCGGTCATCTCCGTGATGCAGACCAATACGGGAACTACCACGATTGCTGCTGGTGCTGGCGTAACGATTAACGCAGACGTTTCGCTCATTCTCAGTCGATGGTCGATGGTCACACTTATCAAACGAGGAACCGACTCTTGGAGTGTTCAAGGCGGTGGGGCGGTCCCAAAAGCACGAGTCGCTAGCAGCACCGCTAGCAGCACCAGTTCGGTAACGATCTCAGGTGCGTCCTACACAGTGTACCGCTTTACGGGTACTGGCTCCATCACTTTTGACCGTGCTGGCCTTGTCGATGTGCTTCTTGTTGGCGGGGGTGGGACTTGTGGCGGTACTGACTCTACGTACAACGGTGCTGGTGGCGCGGGTGGCTGGATAGAGGAAACTAGTTTCTATGTTCCTGCTGCTGCTGTCCCTGTTCGTATTGGCGCTGGGCAGCCTGGAGATTTGCTTCAGTCCAACACTCTTGGCACTAGCGAGTTCAATGGCTTGACTGCCGTGGGTGGCGCTCCTGGCGCTCAGTACAACGATAGGCAGCCTGGTGGTGGTGCGTGTGCTGGTAACCGATCATCGGGTATTGGTAATGGCGCTGCCATGAATTACCAGGGTCTTGTTGGGGCTTCTCTCCGTGGAGGAAATGCTCAGGGAAGCCAGGGTGGTTTCGGTGGAGGTGTCGCTGACGATAGCGGGAACCCGTCTGATCCTGGCGCTAACTGGGGTAGCCCTGGCAGCAAGGGCGCTGGTGGAAATAAGCGTACTGGGGCAGCCAACTCTGGAGATGGTGGAAGCCTGACGGCTGGGTCAACTAGCGGTAGCAGCGGAATTGTTCTGATTAGGGTTGGTGTCTAATGGCTCACTTTGTTCGTATTGACGAGGGCAACAATGTCATTGATGGGTTCCCTGTCGATAACGCTAACTGTGGTGGGGGTAACTTCCCTGAGTCGGAACCGATTGGTAACGCTTTCTTGAACGCTAATGGTTTTCCTGGGGTTTGGAAGCAGACTTCATATAGTGGTTCCTTTAGATATAACTATGCCGCTAGTACTGCCTTTTGCTATGACCCTGTTAAAGACGCTTTCTATATCAAGGATAGTCCTGGCCCTGGTTGGACCTTTGATGAGACTACGCTTAAGTGGGTTGGTCCGTAATGTTTTATTCTGTAATCGTTACTATTACTAAAACAAGCAAAGGATAGAAATGCCTACTGTCTACAAGCGACTTGGCGCAGCCCAGGGTAACGGTGTTATTGCCACGGCTGCCAACATCTACACTTGCCCGTCTGCCACGGCAACGGTCGTATCGACTATCAACGTGTGCAATACCTCGTCTACAGCGGGTACGTTTAGTATCGGTATCTCTACCGCTTCTGCTACCTATCAGGCAGCAGGCTATCTCGTGTTCCAGGCCGCTATCGCTGGCAATGACACGGTTGCTTTGACTCTTGGCGCAACGTTGGACGCAACTAACTGCTTCCTGGTGGCCTCGTCTTCTGCTAATACGATTTCATTTTCTGTGTTTGGAAGCGAGATTTCCTAATGACGATCTCTAGGGTTTCAGGAAGTAGCCTTAGGTCGCCTAGCCTGAACGCCAACTTCTCCAATACCGCTACAGGCACTTACTCATCTGGCGGCGGTGACTATAAGTATGTGACGTTTACTGCTGGTGGAACTCTCAATATTACTTCTGCTGGTCTTTTTGATTTTTGCATTGTGGGCGGCGGCGGGGGATCGACTTACACGGGCGGTTGGAGTGGTGGTCATGGTGGGCAGGCTTATATACAAAATGGTGTCTATGTTGGAGTCGGCGCATATACCGTAACTATTGGCGGAGGCGGCGCACTAAGCGCAAATGGAGGAAGTTCGTCCGTTGGATCGTTTACTGCTGCTGGCGGTTACGCAGGTAACCAGTCAAATAGTAATGCTGGTTGTGGTGGTGCTGGCTCTCAAAATAAGCCAGGAACCGTAACGGGTGGCGTTGATGGAACCGCAGGCACAGCAGGATTAACGACGACTATCACTAACGCCTCTCTCACATTTGGTGGAGGTGGAGGTGGAGGATCTAACTCCAACTATCAGGCTCCAGGTGGGGCTGGTGGCGGTGGTCTTGGCGGCGGCTATTCAGGTGGTACTGCTGGAACAGTTAATACTGGTGGTGGCGGTGGCGGATCTTACGCTGGCGGTAGCGGAATTGTAATCGTGCGAGTGAGGACTAACTAATGAGTATCCAGAAACTCTCTACCGCTAACGGTGCGGGTTCTACTATTCCTGCTGCTGGCCGTTATGCCGCTGTATCTGGTGGAACAACTAGCACATACACGAATTCTGGCGTTACGTACCAGGTGCAGACTTTTACCGCTTCAGGAACTTTGACTGTCTCTAACAGCGGCTTGGTGGATTTAATCGTTGTCGGCGGCGGTGGAGGCGCTGCTGGTAACGCCTATGCTCGGCGCGGTTCTGGCGGAGGCGGTGGTGTCTCTTCGGAATCTTCCATGTTTCTCACGCCTGGGTCTTACACCATTACTGTCGGTAGCGGTGGTACTGGAGCGTCTAACGCTGGCGGTGGCGCTGGAGGAATCTCTAGGGTTACTGGTAACGGTATAAGCATTATCGCTGTTGGCGGTGGAGGCGGGTGGGGCGCAGCCCCCAGTCCCACTACAGGTGTTCGCGGAGATTCATCTGGCGGTCTTCCTTTTACTAACGCTGCATACCCTGGATTTGAAACGTTTTTTGCGCCAATCAACGGTTTTCTGGGTGGGCAGGGTGACGCCGATTTCCGCCCTGGCGGTGGCGCTGGCGGCGTAGGTAGTGGCAGTACCGCTGGTCCTGGCATTACTTCTGCTATTACTGGTTCGTCGATTGAGTACGGCAAGGGCGGCGGTGGGTCTGGTTCTGGTGCGGCTGGTACGGCTAACCGTGGTGAGGGTGGCTTTGCCGCTAATGCTGCTGGTGGTAGCGGTATTGTCATTGTTCGCACCGTAACCGCTGGCTCTGCTGCTGGTGTATCCGCTTCTGGCGGTACTCAGACCACCTACACAGGTAACGGAACGAATGGTGTGAATGGTCGCAATTACGCGGTGTCCACGTTTACCTCTTCGGGGACATTTACCGTTACGGCTTCTGGTCCTGTAGACATCCTTGTTGTTGGTGGCGGAGCAGGCGGTGGAGGAGCCAACCGTGACTATGGCGCTGGTGGTGGCGGCGCTGGAGGTGTTGTTTTTGCTACTGGAGTAACGCTCCCAGTAGGAACCTGCAATGTTTTTATCGGCGCAGGTGGCGCGGGAGGTTCAAGTAGTAGTTCTGTGGGTACTGCGGGTACTGGAACCATTGTCACCTTCCCCAATGCCGCAAACATTATTGCCCTTGGTGGTGGAGGCGGTGGCTGGTCACAGGGTTCCGCATCTGGAAGCGCTGGAACTGGTGGTCTTGTCGGTTCTGGTGGTGGTGGTGGACCCGCTGCTGCGGCTGGCACTCCTACCGCTACGGGCCAGGGACTTGCTGGTGGCGCTGGAACTACTGGCATTGGTGGAGGCGGTGGTGGCGCTGGACAGGCTGGGAATGCTGGCGGTCAAGGCTTCGGCGGCAACGGTCTTCAGATTTCCATCAACGGAACTGCCACTTACTACGGTGGCGGCGGAGGGACCTACGACTCTAAGCCTGGAGGTTTAGGAGGCGGAGGGACTGGTCCGAACTATGCGACTGGTAACGCTGGCGGCGCTGGAACTCCTGGAACTGCCAATACTGGCGGTGGAGGTGCTGGTGGCTTCTACCCTGGTTCGGCTGGCGGTTCGGGAATTGTAATTATTCGTTGGGCAATTTGAGAAAGGTTAGACATGGCATACGAGAACGCACACGCAGCAAAGATCGAGAACGGCATCGTCACTCAGGTCATTGTCATCCCATTCATGGATGATGACGACGCGAAGGTGACCGCGTACTGCAACAGCATCGGACTTGACGGTACTTGGGTTGATACCTCGTACGTGGGTTCCCGTCGCGGTAAGTACGCGGGTATCGGTGACACGTGGGACGGCGAGAACTTCGTTAGTCCCGTTGTTGAAGAATCTTCTGAGTCGTAATGCCTGATTGGTTGGATACGCCTGGTGAGTTCCTCGCTGTTGTGAGCATCACCGCTATGGTTTTTGCGGCGCTCATGTGGCTCATCAAAGCGGTGTCTGCCATTCAGCACGAGACTAAGCCCAATAGTGGGAAGTCTATGAGGGATTCGATAGATCGTATTGAAAAGACTGTTGATAAGTTGGCCGCTCGCATGGACGGACATATCGACTGGCATATGGATAAGGAGCATTAAATGGCATGGTTCAGGACCGCTGCTGGTCGTAAGGCAATTTACGCTGTGGCTATCGCGGCTATCGCGCTGGTTGCGGGTTATGGGATTATTGATCCTGAAAAGATTCCGCTATGGCTGGGTCTGATTGCTGCGCTGCTGGGTGTGGCTGCTCCGATTACTGCTTTGCGTAACGTGACCCCCGATGGGTTTGATGCGAAGAACATCCCTGCTGATATTGATAACGATGTTGTTTTGGAGACTGAGAACTAATGGCTTACTCAGATGTTCTGCGCCAGAAGTTGACGGCTCGCCTTGGTGCGCGTCGTCTGACGTTTATGAAGGATTGGCAGAAGAACTACACGGGTGCTTGGAAGCCGAATGGTAAGCCTGTGGGTATCTTGCTGCATCACACCGCTGGGGCTGCTACTGAGTCCACCGCTCCAAGTAACCCTGGTAATCAGAAGAGTGCGAATAACGGTGTCATTAACTACATCCAGAATCATTACCGTGTGCCTGCCGCTAACTTCACTCTTGACCGCGACGGCACGATCTATGTCCATGCTGCGTATCCGATTTGGCACGCTGGCCTAGGTTCGTTTGCTGGCAAGGAGCCGTGGTCCACTCTGGGTATTCCTAAGGATGAGGGCAACCGCTACCTGCTGGGTGTGGAGATCATGTCCAAGGGGCAGAAGAAGGACTTTACGGCTGCTCAGAAGCAGTCGCTTGCCCTGCTGATTCAGGCGTGTAGCGAGACTGTTTCTCCCGATAATTGGAAGCCGCTGTGGTTGAAGAATCGTCCTCGTCACAAGGACTGGACTGACCGCAAGATTGACATTCTGTATTCCAATGATGAGGTCAAGACCTGGATTGAGTCCTGGGGTAGCGAGGCTTAACTTTGTGACACGGTGTCATTTACGTGTTGCATATGTGACTCCTGTTACTATGCGCGAGGTAGCGCATAACTTTAAGGAGTCTGATGGGCTTGAAGGATGCTTTAGTCGCTAATGCTGGGACCAAGAAGGGTCCAGTATGTTCAGCCTGTATCGCTATTAGTCTGATGTCTGAGGATGATCGTGTCGATCTTCAGGTTGCTCTTGATGATCCCGTGTATACATCTATGGGGATTGCTCGGGCTTTGAAGGCTGAGGGTTATGAGGTTTCTGGCCAGACCCTCCAGCGGCATCGCCGTGGGGACTGTCATAAGAAGTCCGTGTGAGCCTGGGGAAGCGCCTTGAGGCGCAGGACGAGATTGATGATCTGAGGTCTGCGCTTCTGCGTACTCAGCGGGAGTTGAAGCGTGCTAAGGCTCGGGATGAGCATTTGGTGGCTGCTGTCCTTCAGGCGGCTCATGACGCTGTTTTGACGCAGCCCCTACCTGGGTTACCAAAGCCGCCTAAAGATGCGCGTAAGAAGCCTTCTGAGACCGCCTTGTGGCATCTGACGGACTGGCAGGGTGCGAAACTCACGCCGTCCTACAATTCACAGGTTATGCACAGCCGTGTTCACAAGTTTGTTGATAAGGCATTGCGTATCACGGACATCCATCGGGAAGACCATCCCGTGCGGGACTGCCACATTGTCCTCGGTGGGGACATGATCGAGGGTATTTTCAACTTCCCGACCCAGCCGTATGAGATTGATGCAACCCTGTTTGAGCAGTTCGTGACTGTATCGAACCTGCTAGTTGAGGTGACTAGAAGGGCTTTGGCACATTACGAAACGGTAACAGTCACGGCTGAGTGGGGTAACCACGGTCGCTTGGGTTCAAAGCGGGACGCTGTGGTCAAATCGGACAATGCCGACAGGATGACGTATGAACTCGCCCGACAAATCCTCGCGTCTAGCGGAGCAAAGAACCTCACATGGGAAGATTGCCCAGAAGACATCCAGCGAATTGAGATCGGTAATTACCGCGCCCTTGCTATCCACGGAGATGAAGTTGGAAGAAACGGTTTCGCCTCAGGAAACACCATCGTCAACCATGTCAACCGCTGGCGGTCAGGTTCCTATCCCTGGAAGTTTCGAGATGTTTACGTCGGTCACTACCACACCCACTACCAATACTCGCTCGCTGATGGAGCGGGAGCGGTTTATGGAACTGGAAGTACAGAGAGCGATAATCGCTACGCCTCAGTTGGATTGGCGTCATCAGCAGTACCTAGCCAGCGCCTCCACTTCATCGACCCAGAAGCAGGCAGAGTCACAGCCCAGTACCAAATCTGGCTTGACTGACATGGACAAGTTGCAGGCTGAGGCCGACAGAATCAGTAACGAACTGCTGGTTCTGAGTGGACATGTACGATCCCTCGTATCACAGATGCGGCTGATGAGGATTCGAAATGGCGTTCAGTAAGAGCATCATTGTCAAACTGTCCTACGGTGACTTGAAGATGGAGTTCACCGCTGAGGGTGCTTCATGGAATCCCGATGTCGCAGACGACTTTATTCGTCGCACTAAGACGCTGTGGCGTGATGCGCTGGAGTCGATGGTGGAAACGAATGCTTGGGATGAGGTCGATGTTATGGACATTGAGGATGAATGACATCGACATTCTCTGTCAGGACTGTGGCGCTTCTGGGGCCAGGGTGTATCAGGGTTGGTCGCTGTTGTGCGTGAAGTGCGCTAACGAGCGAGATGAAGATTGATCTGTGTATGTAAAGAGTCGGACCTCCTCAACCACAACGAGGAGTGTCCGACTTCTTGTTTAGTTCGCTGGGCTTGTGAAGACAGCAGCCCACTCAGGGCCGCGAGCCTCGATGCTCCAGTCTCGTGACACGGTGTCACGGATGCGTGCAGATTCTTGCTTGCGATTGTTGTAATCCAGCAGGTACGTCATTTGTTCGCGCCAGTTGTTGGGAGTACTAGCGATGTGTCCTACTCCGTCTTCGTGGAGAAGCCTGTATTCAGGTAGGTCGCTCGCTACGAATGGGATTCCATTGGCTGCGTATTCCAGCCCCTTGATGTTGGACTTGGCGTGATTAAACGGGATGTCCCTGAGGGGGACGATGCCAATGTCGAATTGGAAGGCATCAGGGTAGTGGGTGATGGGAAGAAGGGGGCTGGTCCGAACACGGTTCGGGTTCACTCCTGTTATTACGTGAAAGGCGGGAGCCTCGTCAGAGTGGCCTGCATGGTGAAACATCAGATCGTGTTCTTCTAGGAAGTCTGGCAGCCATTCCTGCAACTGTTCCAGGTCGTTGTTCCTGTAGGACGTTGAGCCTGTCCAGCCGATGATGGGCTTTCCGCTACTGAGTGGGCGGCGGTGGAACTGGCGGCTGTTGACCCCGTTCCGTACGAGGTACACGTTGTCTCGCTTGGCCTTGTAGTGGTCAAGGAGGAAAGGTGTTGAGACTGTCACGATGTCGGCTGCTGCGATGACCTCACGGTAGATGTCTCTGTTGCTGCGCTTGTTGCTGTCTGGGTGGGTGATGTCGTAGGCGGCGTTGGCTGGGGTGAGTCCTTCAAAGTAGTCGTCTACGTCTACGACGATGCGCTGCCCTAGCGATTGGGCGATCTCGATTTGCTTGGGGGTCCAGCGGTCCATGATGAGTTTGAGGACGATGGTGTCGAATCCGAATACGCCTGTGGAGTCGGTGTCCCTAACCCCGAATCCCCTCATGGGGTCCCACGCTATGCGTCCTGCGTGTGCGCGTTGTCCACAGACAAGCATGGGGAGGATGCACCTGTAGTAGCCGCATCCTCCTGGGGAAAGTGTGTTATTGGCGCTGACCATGAAGTCGCTGGAGATGAAGGCAATGCTCATCCGATGAACTCGTGGCAGCCGCACTTACATGCACCTGACTTGTGAGCGTGGCTACAAGCGATGCACTTGGTGACTACTGGTATTTCTGTCACCACGGGAGGGGGCGTGGGCTGCGGCTTGGTCGGTGTCTGGAATCCGTTAGGTGCGTAGCATTCGCTGTCATCCCATTCGGTGGCGATCATGTGCTTGCCTGCGTGTCCTGCGGGGTGGTCACAGCGGTTTCCTGCGACGTTGTATGCCCAGCATTGGCGAATCTCTGTAGTCATGGTTTCTCCTAGTAGTGGGTGGTGGGGGAGAGCGAACAGGAGAGAACTCTCTCCCCCACCTTCTCAACCTGTTGGCACTAGACGGGGGGACTAGTGACCGTTCCAACAGGGAGTCATCGGGCGCGTACCTTGCGAATGTCCAAGCGGGTGTATGCCTGCTTGTCGAACGCTTCTACGCGGCTGGGCTGTACTTCGACCCATCGTACCTGCCATGTTCCTGTGGAGCCGTTAACTCCGACGAGCATGGTCCCAGCCTCATCCTTCATCTGCTTGGCTACCTTCTCCATGTTTCGGGCTTCGGTATACATATCAACGGCGGAGAGGAGTTCAGGATCGCTGATGGGTTCCCCTCCGTCGTTGATTGCCAGTCCCCCACGGCAAGCCGTGAAGTATGAACAGATGCGTTCGCACACCGCTGACGGTAGATCGCGGGATGCGTCCTGGTTGTGTATAACGGCGTACGTTACATCGGTAATCCATGAGTCAATCTCGTCCGTGAGGGTGGGGTCCCACAGTTCGGTGTCTGTGAGTACCTGCTCCTCCTTCCCAGAGCGGTCAAGGAAAGCGTTACCGACATACAGGGGCTTGGTGTCATCGAGCAGTCCAGCCTCGATAGCACCCAGCACGTACAGGTGGCGCTGGTACTTGTTGGAGAGCGATGCGCCTTCTCGCTTTGCCCATGCCAGACCGTCCTTGGTCTTGAGGTCTAGCAGGGTGTTGTCCTCAGGGATGATGATGTCGGGGTGACCGCTGATCGTTGCCCCTGAGGGGAGCGTGGCTGTGACTCTGATCTTGTCGATGCTGCCCAACAGCCAGGTAGGAAACATCTTCTTCATTGCGGCTTCTGCGTAATCATGGATTGCTGTACCGATAGCGGCAGGCATGATCGGGGTGGAGTCTGTCTGCTCTACTCCCTTGACCATGAGGACTGCCTTCTGGCGGCAGAACCCAATGTCGCTGGGTCCGAGGATTCCCTGATTGCTTTGGATGGATCGGTCGCTGCCGTCGCTGTAGGCACGGATAGCGGCGCTAATGAGTTCTCCGTAGTTCTTCACGACTATGCCTTCCCAACTGACGCGACTGCTTTGTCCAGCCACTTAGCGAGAGTCACACCCTGGTACACCCAGTCGTTGACGTTCTCTGCGTTCATACGCTGCTTGATAGCAAGAAGGTTGATCGTGTCCCCATCAGCGATAGAGGCTTTCATCTCCTCAATCCACACGCCTGCGTCTGGGTTGTCCTGCACGCCGCCCGAGTTCTCTGTCACAGGAAGTGCGGGTTCGGCTTGTGACATGGTGTCACGATCTAGGGTCTTGCCTACTACGTCGGCGGTTGCTCCGTCGTTGTAGAGGGACAGGCCAAATTGGGTTCCGAGGTTGATTGCTGCTCGCTTGAGAGCATCTGACTCCGCAGTCTTGACTGCCATGTCGTGAGCCTCTCCTCGTTGTGGAAGACTTGAAGAACCCACAGCGCTTTCTGTATATGTTGCGCCATGGACGGAGAGTCGGAGGGTGACCTTGTATCCGACATTCCATTGGCCTTTCTCGTTCTTCTCCTCAAAGGCGAGGGTGGAGTCGATGACATCTGCGCTCCAGTTGAGGAAGCCAAAGATGCGGTTGAGGTGGGCTTTGACATCCCATGCCTCTAGGTAACTGAGGTTGCGGCCTGCTTGTGAGCGCTTGGCTATGCGGCTGCCGTTGAGGGGCTTGAGCAACTGTTCGTACTGTGCATGGTTAAGCATGATACTCTCCTGTTCTGTAATTGTTTCTGCAATCTTATACCCGCTGGGAGTCTAAGTCAATGGCGTCGGACTATAACTATTTCTATACACAAATTCAGTCGATCATTGACTCGATCAACCATGAGTCTGACCTGACCCAGCGGCTATCGAATCTTCAGCGGCTCAACGTAGAAATGCGTCGCGTTATTATCGACTCCCGTGATGACGCTGCCTACGAATTGCGTAGTGCCTACAGCAGTCAGGACGCTGAGGCTATCTCCAAGATTTCCCGTAAGTACATTGATTACTGGGCTAAGCGTTGGATGAGGAAGAACTACCTTGCCCCGCTGAAGCAGCGTAAGCGGGTTGATCTGTCCAACGTGTTAGACCTGAGTGGGGGATAGTCTTCCCATTTACCTACCCCCCACCCAGATCAGCCAGGAGAGGCGGTACTCAGCGTACCGTCTACATTCAGTATGAACCATCCATCCCATAGGCGCACAGGGATTTCTGCTGGGGTGTCATTGGCTCTGACTATCCAGCCTGATTCGTAAGCATCTGAACGATTGCGCTCTACCCGCTCATGGCAGGCAGGATGTAGGTACAGGGCGTTGTCTGCCCCGCCTACTTCCTTACGAGAAGTTCCTCCCATGCGGCGAGGATTGCGATGATGGAACTGGCCGTAGTTCGCTGCCATTCCGCATATCTCGCACCTACCTTTTGATCGGGTAAGGATTAGCGCTTTCGTCTTTTCGCTGAATGCTCCTGTTCGTGACACCGTGTCACTTCTTTGTGAAGAATCTTGAGATCGCTGCTGCCACGCCCCAGATGAGTGCGACTGCCATTCCCCCTAGTAGTAGTACATATTCGAACGGCTCGATCATGCTAGGCATTACTTGTATCCCGCTTCTTTGAGGAGTTGCACCAGCATCCCGAGTGGGAGAGTGGCGTATTGCTCTGCTGCATCTGTGGTTCCGTGCTTCTTGTGGATGACGGCTCCGTTATCTCCACCTGCGTTGTGAACTTCAACGTAGAGTTCGCTAATCCAACCAGGGAGGTTGTCTCTGCGGTGGTTCTTACACTCGAACGTAAAAGGTCTCCCAGAAGACGACAGCACTCCATGTACGTCGCCACGGTCATCGGTCCACCCTGCACGAGTGCGGTCAACTGTGAAGCCACACTCTCTGAGATAGTTGACGATTGATCTTTCATACGCGCTCCCCTTATTTTTTTGCGGGTTTGGCATAAGCCTGCTTCTCCCTGTTCGGATAGTTCCGTGCCTTCTGTTCTAACCATGACTGTTGCATTACGCAGTCAGGGCATCTGCCGTCACCGTGTAGTGCCTCGCACTCTGAGCATCTACTCAAAATGTATCTCTTTCGATACCTTGCGTCGCTTCCACTTGATGACCCAGGCTTGGCGCTTCTTAGACCATTTCCATTTACCAACCAGTTGCTTCATCGCCAGCCTTTTGCTCGCATGTCGAAAGCAAGATCGTCTTTCTCATCTTGTCTAGCGAGAGCAATGACTTCACAGTAGATGCAGTCTTGCGGTCGGATCATTGTGCCTTTTTCGCGGGGGCAGCAGATGTCATGTTCAGTTCGCATGGCACTTGCACCCACAGCGGTAAGCGGTCCCATCCTTAGTGATGAGTCGATAGGTGGCTGTCTTGCCACACTTGTCGCACATGCAACTCAGGGTCAAACTAACAGACATAACGTCCACCTCTCCAATGCTTGAGTCCTGATCCCTCCCCGTTCCATGATGCGATGGTGAAGAACATCATGTCCTGGTAGAAGCGATCCCATTTGTGTGCTGGTGTTTCTCTCAGCAGTCTGCTGATTTCGGTTCCTACGGTGTGGCCCCACATGCTGCGTAGTTCTTTACGCATCATCCAGGCTGCGCCGATAGCCAGTTCCTTGGTCACTTGGTATGTGCCTTGGTAGAGGCCGTTGCTTCCTGTACCCCAGTATTGGAAGCGTCCTTCTCGCTGCCCTATGCAGAGCCGCTTAGTCTCAATCTTCTTGGTGTAGAACTTGCCTTGGTAGGCGGAGGGTGCTGCCCCTGTCTGTGCCGTGGTGTGTCCAGCGACGATTGGTACGGGGCTTACGGGGTTTAGGAGCATCGCTCCTGCCATGAGTAGTGACGTAATCATGCAGCCTCCCAAGGTAGGGGACGGGGGACAATACGGGTGCTGCTGGTCATCACTTCCTCATTTCGTTGACGGCGCTGAATACTGCGCGACCTTTACTGGTGATGCGATCTACTGTTTGATCGCTGCCTAAGGCTCCAGGTGCTAGGACAATGTTGCCTTGTAAGTCTCTCACAGGCTCGATTAGTTCCTGATCCCTAAGTTCACTCACCCTGGCACGATAGCCAGTTTCCAGGGATATGCCAGCGTAGATAGCCGCGTTTGCGCTTGACAATCCCTCAGGAAACTGCAAGTAGGACTCAAGAAGTTTTAGTTTCTGTGTGCCTGCTCGCATTGATACATCGTGTGCGCCTTGCATTGATGCGCCTTCTGGCTTGGAGCGGTGTCGCTTCTCAGGCTCATCGATGATACGGACTGGCTCACTCCAGAGTGATGGTTGTGAATTGATAGCGCGAGCCTCGTCGATCCGTACTTTCTTTATCAGATCGCATAGGCAGTCGGCGCTTACTGTCTTTGTTGTTGCTTTCATGGGGCAGAACTTGTCGTGCATCGGATTCTCCTGTTCGATGCTGGCAGTTACATATCCAGGTCTTGTCGTAATGGATGACGGTGGGATTACAGGAGTTGTGGTCCCCTGTAATGCACCAGCCGCACTTAGTCGTCACATTTCTCGCAGCGGCAGGGACGCTCGCTCATGCACTCCTCGCACTCGCAGTCGTCGTCGCAGTTCTGCTTGAGGTAACGGTCGTAGTCGTAGTACTGGGCTTCAGCGCTGGCGAAACTACTCATCATCTTCCTCCTCGTCGTGACACGGTGTCACAGGCGGGGTGTCGTAGCACACGAGGTCTTTCATCTTGCCCATGTCACTCGCCTGCCTCTCCTGGGATAGCGTCGTTTGCCTCGTTGAGGATGCTGCGAGCGCAGGTGATGGAGCAGCAGTCGGCTGCGTACTCGAACGTGGACTTGCGTGCCTTGTCGCGGTTCCAGTTCCAGGCGTAGGGCTGGTTTACGTGAATGCGAATCCAACCGCTGGGTGCTACTGCGTCTGCGAGCAGCATGTTGTCTGCGTAGTCAACGAATGCGATGGTGTTGCATACGTCGCACTTCATGGATGTTCCATACATGTTTCCTCCTGTTGGTTTGGTAATACGTAGTATATCAGTTCGTATGTCGTGAGTCAAATCTGTTACTAAACACGGTGCAGTAGTGACAGTCGCAACGAGAAATCTTTGGCATCCCACAATAGGAGCAGGTCTCGATCATGGCTTCTCCTTCAATGCACGGATAGCGGAAATAGTCATTCTGTAGTCATCGTTGCAGGCACAGCACATTTCTTCACCGTCTATGTCGGCTACCGCTTTCTCTGCCGCATCAAGGGCAGCATTGAATGACTTGACGTTCAGGTCGTCGAGTCGCAGCCCAAGCACCCGCTGTTCGCAGGCACGGAGAGCGGCGCAGATACAGACGTAATGAGGGTGCTTCCCCGTGTAAAGGCACTCGGGTAGGTGTGTCACACCCGTACCATTTTTGGTACTACTTTGGCTAGTCATTGGGTATCTCCTTGAACATGCCGCGCATAGCGGCACGCTGCTCGGGCTTGATCTGCTGCGGCACATGATGAGTGATCTCATTCGGGACACAGCGGCAAATCTCGCACTCGCTGGGGTGGTACAACTCCCCGCAAGGAATGTGACCGTAGTCCCAACCCTTACGCACCGTTGACTGCTGCGGCTCATGCAGGCATAGGTTCTTCAGGTTCGTCACGATGAAACCAGGATTCGGGTTCCGCTCATGTATGTAGCAAGCCTTAGCGAGAGCGTCAGTTTCCCATCCCTTCTCAACAGCCTGCATAACGTACTCATCAATGTTGAACGGGTTGGGACGAAGGGCAGCGGGCAGCGCCTTCATGAAATTATTTGTAAAACTACTTACTGACATCTTCAAAGCCTCCAACGGTTGAGGTGGTCGTTTTGGACAGAGTTCAGGTAGGTAGCCACGACCTAAACTTTTCGTGGGCTTTCGACTTTGTGCCACAGAAGACGGTTACCAGCCTGTCTTTGATCTGTGGTTATCCCTGGGTTATGGGGTCGGTGGTCCCTTCTGCGACCTGCCGCGTCCTTGCCTACCCAATGTTCAGGGCCAAAAAGAAATGGCCCCTGCTTGTACGCAGGAGCCGATGTATGAGATGATCCCCATACCGCAACTTGCCTGCGGTCGTGCTTACCGATCATCGCCAAATGATGCGGTAGGTAGAACTTAGAGCAGCCCCCCAAACTTTGTCAAGAGCGGGGGGCTGCTCCGTTTAGTTTCCTGTCACAAGAATCGCGGGTGCGCCTTCTGACACGGTGTCACAACTAGAACGGAACCTCTGTTGCACCCAGGGAATCCAGGGCAGTTCCGATAGCCGACTGGGTATCCAGCACACGCTGGGTCTTTGCTGACCCCCAACGGGTGGACACACCGACAGACTCAGCGACAAAGGACGAGGAAGTCTTCTCGATCCCATCCTTGTCGGTGTACTTGTGCTGCTCAGCCTTGGCGTTAGCGATGACAATGCTGTCACCCTTAGCGATGGAATCACACAGGTATTCAGCCGTCTTGCCCCAGACAACAACGTCCCCGAACCAGGGGTCGCCGTCAGTCCAGTTGCCATTAGTGTCACGCTTGCGATCCTTAGCGATGACACGCAACTTCAGCCGCGCATTACCGTTCGTTGAGAAGGTGATCTCAGGGTCGCTGACGACACCGAACTCACCCGAAAGTGTGGGCAGAGCCATTACTCGTTTCCTCTCCTTGATTCATAGTGTGCTTGCAGCAGCGGGGCAAAGTCCCTTAGGGACATACCTACCCATGCTTGCTCGATGGAATCCACAGCACCGTCGTATCGGATAGCGATACGGATTCCTTGGCCTTCTTCCCTAATGGAGTCATGCCAGTTTTGCAGTTTCCTGCTCGTGGTCAGGTCGATCACATATGGGGCTGGCGCGTCAATGGAGTTATCTGCTCCACCCCAATGCAGCGACGGGATGCCTGTGCTACCAGTCAGGTAGCGAGCGACTGCTTTCCCTTTGTCTCTGCGTACACCCATCAGCCAAGCCAGCGAATGTATACGTCGTTGCGTGTGCCGCTGCCCATCTTGCGGGTGGTTACTTCCCAATGCTGGGACATGTAGACCTCAGCGTCCATGTTCTCGCTGTCCTCAAGGAAGGCTGGGTACTTGCCTCGTCGAATGTGTGTCGCTACGCCTGGTGAGAAGTCTCCGACCTTGGCCCATGCGCCTTTGTTTTCTTTGAGGGTCTTGACGATCTCGCGCCAACGTTCTGAACGCTGACCCTTCTTCTCTGGCGGTGGGGTAATGAACTCCATGAACCTCTCCTTCTGTCTGCCGTAGTTAGCAGGCATAGTATATCAGTAAGTATTGTGACATGGTGTCACAAGTAAAGCGGGAGGGGGCTGTACGGGGGGCGAAACAACCCCCTCCCAGTCAATGGGCTACGCCTCGTTCATGTCCATGATCTCGTAGTCATCGGACACATCGTCGTCGGCCTCGTGCCAGTCGTAGCAGTTGTACGCCTCCTCGAAGGCAGCGTCGCGCAGGTCATACTCGCTAATGCCACGGCGACCACTAACGGTGACAGTCGTCTGCTCGTACACGGTACGGATGCGCTGAACAACAACCTCGTACTCGATCTCGGGAAGGTCAAGGCTGAACATCTGCATCTTTGCGTTTACGTTATTGACAAAGACCTCATAGTCCTCGCACCAGTCACGATCAGAGGCTTCCTCGCCTAGGGCCTCGTTGATCTTGGCAAAGTCATCCCACAGGGTGCTAATGGTTTTGGTTGTGAGCGCCTGCTGTGCCTTCTCGTGCTCAAGTGCCTTGGTTAGTCGCTCGATCTGGGCAGCCATGTCAGCGCTGCTATCGGGCATCGTGTAGCGGTTAGCGGCTTCCTCAGGGGTGACGATCTCCCATTGGCAGTCCACGTACCCGACTCCTGGGATGTAGACGCAGACAGCGCCTTCTCCTACTGCACCAGGCTCAATTTCTGATCCCTCAATCCACGAGTAATTGGGGTATACGGCACTAAGGATTCGGATGGTCTGGCCTGCTTTGACAGCGGGATTCTTCACGGTGATCTCCTGTTCATGGTTTGTGACACGGTGTCACTTGGATGGATGCCCCGTGGTTCCAGGCGGGGCCACCCTGGTCTAGCGGTTACTCGTCGGTATCGTCGCTAACGGTTACGTCGATGCCTAGTTCCTTCAGTTCAGCCTCAAGGTCAGCGAGCATTTCGCTGGGAGTCATCGGCTGATCCTTGGTGATACTGACCACGTTGGTCATTTATTTCCTCTCCTAGTTGGTATAACTAATACTATACCCATGACCTCCCAATGTCAAGGGTGGTAACCTCCAATCATGCAGCCAAATCGCGCAGAGTTAGCAAGATTCCAGCGGTATGCAAAACCACAAGCATCAGGATGCTGGCTCTGGACTGGCCCCCACGGAACCAACGACGGTTACGGAAAGTTCCAATCAGCACCAGGCAAAAACAAGATCATGGCCCACCGCTGGTCATATGAAGCGTTCGTTGGTCCCATCCCCACGGGAATGCAAATCGACCACAAATGCCACACGGATGACATCTCTTGCACAGGAGGTGCGGGTTGCCCCCATCGCAGATGCGTAAACCCCCAGCACTTAGAGGCAGTAACCCCTAGCGAGAACACCATGCGTCAGCGTCACTACGCACGCAGCCGTACCGAATGCCCCAAGGGGCATCCGTACGACGGCGACAACCTCATCATGGGTAAGGATGGGAAGCGGCGGTGTCGGGAGTGTGATCGCGCACGCAAGCGTCGCACAGTAGCCGCTGATCCAGCCTAAGGGGACTTTCACACCCTATGCAGTTCATCCTTCTTCCCACACGACAGCGTTGTTCTCGATAGCCCACAGCAATTCCTCACAATCGAGGAGGGCTTCACGCTTGCCATTCATGGACCGCTTGTACTTCTTACCAGTTAGCGGCTCAAGCACATTGACGATAGCGGCTTGCGCCCCACCTCTAGTGAGTTCCATCTTCCCCTCGTACTTGATGTAGATAGAGAGGGCAGACTTAGCGGTGATGAGCCGCAGCCGAACGATAGCCATTTGCCCATCATGGAATGCGCCCCCGTCCCGAAACTCTGAGCGAGAACCATCTGCGTAGATCACTTCAGTCTTCATGCTGCCTTCTCCTTAGTGCAGGCGGCGTAGAACCGATCTGCGTCGAAACGTGGGTTGTCATCCTTGAGTGAGGCAGCGAGTCCGTAGATGAACTTGCTTGCCGTGAGTGGGTCGATTGCATCCATCCAAAGCACACGGTTGATGACTTCAGCGATGCGTTCGTAGTCTTTCTTGGTCATGCTTCCTCCTGTTAGTGACACGGTGTCACAAAACTGTGACGTTACTGGTGGGGTAGGTCTTGCCGTAGTTGCAGGGGTGTCGGCGCATAGCCTCCTGCTTACGGATGGAGCGTTCGCAGTAGCGGTCGAATGCCAGCACTAGCGCACTAGGTACGAGAGCGATGAGTGCCATGACAGCGAGTCCTTCTAGTACGTACATCAGTTCTCCTCCTCCATGTCAGCGAGGTAGCAGTCGCCAGCCTCGTGGTCGCATCCAGCGTGAACGCGGATATATTTGTAGTCAGGCACGTAGTCACAGCCAAGCCCATCGGTGTGACCACAGCAGGGGTAGTCCTCACACATAGTCATGCGTCTATCTCCCGTCCACAATCAACACAGGTTCTAATTTCGCATACATCACACTTGTTACATTCGACAATGTTCCAGTCGGAATCTAGGCAGTTATGTTCAGCAGTCATTAGTAGTCATCTCCCCAGGTCTCACCCGCATACGACGGGTCGAAGTCGGACGGTGCGTGGTACGGGTAGCGGTTACGAATGCCCTCCTCAACCGTGAGGCGAGCATCCCAATGGAAATCGCAGCGGGGGTAGGACATGCCTGTCCCCGAAAGCGAGTGACGATATTCGGTATCGCCAGCGCAGTTGCCGTCGTATGAGTCCATGCACTCGTCTGGATTACGCATCAGTTCTCCACCTTCTGTACGTTGATTTCTTGGGCGCGTTCGAATATCTGATAAGGCATTCCCGTGTCGTAGCGCATCTGCTCGATAGCGCTTTCGGGAGCATCTTCCTCGTCTACAGCGAGTGTCGTGACGGTGATGTGGAAGTTTTCGTAAACAAAGGTCACGTTGTATACGAAGAATTCGGTGTCGTTCATCAGTTCTCCTTAGTGGTGGCTAGGTAGCAGTAGCGAGAGCCTGCGTCAGTCTGGCCGCATCCATCGCATGAGTGGTGCGAGAAGTGACCCTCGCAAATGTGGTCGCGCTCGTCAGGGCTGATGAGAAACCCATCAAGAAAGCGCATCGGTGTGGGCTTAGGCATGGGGCCGTCGGTCCCCTCCACATCCCAGCCATTAGCGTCCATGTAGATGCAGTCGCCGCAGATAGAGAGTTTCAGCATGACAAGTCCTTCCACGAGTATTCGGGGTAATGGGTAGCGATGAAGCGGGTCGTATCTGCGTAGGACATGGGGCCAGCGATGCGCTGTCCATGCCAACACACCATGTACGCGGCGTTAGCGGTGAGGTAGGTGATGCTCAGACCGTTACGCATCCCCACACCTCCTTCTGGATGGTGCGAATGGACTCCATGACAGCCTCACGGGTAGCGAGGTAGACGCAGGTCGTGATGGATTCGTCTACGGTCTGGTCTCCGTTGTAGCCGTACTCGTCCTCGTAGTCGGATACCTCCCACGAGTCGGCCCAGAGAGCGCGAGCCTTGGCGGTGTAGATGACCCACTCGCATCCGTCAGCGAATTCGTGGGCGTACTCGTGGATTTCTTCGGGGTCAATGAAGCCGCCGTCTACGAACTCCAGCATCGGAATCTTGATAGCCCCACCAGCGGTGGTGTAAATCCACTCGTCGGCAGCACGGGTCTGCGGCTTCTGGTCGATGATCTTCTGCTCGTACTCGCATCGCACGAGTTCGAGGATGTGCTGCTTGGTGTCGTTCCAGTTCATGATCGTTACCTCCAGGGTTCTGATTCGTTGTGACACGGTGTCACGTTGGTTTTTTCTGGCCTAACAAGAACTATCTTAGGGTATATCTAGTCGTATGTCAAGTTTATACGCAGGTAACCAAACAATCCCCACGTAAACCCGCGTCAAGTTCCCACAGCGTCGCGTTCCCACCGCGTCCCCACAGCGTTGCCACAAGAAGCGCGGGTGAGCCGTGGCGAGTTCGCCCCGAATGAGGGCAAAGCAAAACCCCCCAACCCTTTCGGGTCAGGGGGTTCGGCTTGTTTGGGCTAGGCTGCCTTGGCATTCTTCTCGGCCAGGTCAGCGAACGACCGCGCCTTGTTGAGCGTGGCCTCAAGCGACTTGACGAACAGGACCGCATCAGCAGGGGAGAGCGTGCCACCCTCAAGAGCAGCAGCAGCGAGGGCAAGAACCTTTGCGTTCTCCTTGCTTGCTGCCTCGATCTGCTGGCGGAGTGTGCGGGTCTGTGCCTGCTTCTTGCCTGCTTCTGCCTTGGGCTTCTTGGGCGCACCTGTTGGGGCTGCCTTGCCTGCTAGGGCTGCCTTCATCTCGGCTGCGTTGGCACGGTTAGCGAATGCGAACAACTCAAGGACATCGGCCTTGGGGAAGGCGACAATGAGCAGGCCACAGTTAGCGATTCGGCCCAAACGCTTGGTGACTGTGTTGGCCTTGGCCCCCGTCATGCCTGCCACCAGTTCAGCGATCTCGGCTTGACGGCCACGGGGTGAACCCTGAATGTCAGCAGCGATGAGGACAGCGTTAGCGGTGAGCATGTTGCGAAGGTTGTCGGTTGCGGTTGCCACGCTTGCCAATGCCTGCTCTGCGCCATCAGCGGCCGACATGGTGTCGATGGTGAGAGCGATAACGTCAAAGCCTTCTGCCTTCTCAGCGGCGAGGGCGAGGGCTGCGGTGATCTTCTGTGCGTTCATGAGTGTTTCTCCTGTTCGGGTTGGTTGGCCGCGGTTGGCCTGTGGAGGCTAGTTCCTCCCCCCCGACCATCAGCGAGTGATGATCGAGAGGCAAGTGCTAGATAACTGCTGCTGCTTCCTCGCAGGAGTCGCAACGGTCGAAGAAGGTATCTGGCTCTTCACAGTCGATGCAGCGGTATGTGTAGTAGTTGGCCCCCTCGGTTATGCAGGTGTGGCATACCATCATCTCTCCCTGGGTGGTGAGGTTTGAGTGGAACGTCTGGGCATTGCAGTAGGCGCAGGTATCGGTCATGACTTCCTCCTGGGTGTGGGGGCCACGGTTGGCCCGACAAGGACAACAGTACTCAGATTCCTAAGGTTGTCAAATCCCACGGTATGGCGATTCATGACACGGTGTCACAAGCACAACCCACGAGGAGCGGCCGCAGCGATTACTCACACGAGAGAGGGACCAAGCCCCTAAGA
>OFRA01000010.1_pt1 | contig 49253 bp, 46 predicted proteins | sample 1543001 | NCBI WGS metagenome assembly OFRA01 (sample SAMN07774221, study PRJEB24372) | wastewater metagenome | isolation source: Lake Maggiore Verbania | place: Italy: Verbania | collected 2015-12 | reverse complement strand
GGGGATTTGCACTACAAATCAAGAGCAAAACTGCAGGTGGTAATCCTCGCAATAGGTATTTTCGCCGACTGGCTGGCCTTTTCGTTATTGGAATTCTTCACGCTACCTTGGTGTTCTTTGGCGACATATTAGTTCTGTATGCAATTCTGGGTGTGCCCCTATTTTTTGTTTCCAAATTCTCGCCACGGCAGTTGGTTAAAGTTGCTCTGTCATTCCTAATGGTGGCATTTATCTTCCTGTTCATTCTTGGAATTGTTCTAAGCGATTTAGCAACTTCAAACGACTTGGTAGATAACAGTGATGGCTACCTTGGAAGTTTTCTCGATACGGTTCGTGCCAGATTGCAGGACTTACCTTCAACTTTTTCATTCAATCTTGTATTCAATGGGCCACTAGCATTTTCGGCTTTCTGCGTAGGTTTGGCGGCTGCAAGGTGCAACTTCTTCGAACCTGGGAACTCCTACTACCAAGCGATTAGGAGTCGAATCTGGATTCTCTTGCCACTTGGGTTAGTTGGAAATCTTCTCTTTGCCTCAGGATTTGGAGGAATTATTAGTGACCCAATTCTTGGCTCACTTGCATTTGCGAGCATTTCCTTCTTTGGTCCATGTCTCTCTACGGTCTATTTGGTGGCTGCCATTGAGTTTTCCCGTAATCAACGCTTTAAAAAGGGGACAACAGCAGCAGGAAGAATGTCCCTAACTTGTTATGTGCTGGAAGGAATTCTGGCTGGACTGGTTTTCAATGGATATGGGTTTGGTCTTTACGGAAACTTTGGAGCGGCTGCTTGCTTTGCAATTGCCACGGGGATTTTCTTGTCCACCCACCTATTTGCAGATTTATATCTTCGGCGTTACGCAATGGGTCCCTTGGAGCAAGTTTTACGAAGAGTCACGCATGGTAAGCATGCCTGATGGATTATTTAGACTTTCGGGTTAAAGGGCGACTCTTCTTATCAAATACCTAGAGATTAACGATTTGTCCAAGGTTCTTTTCGATGGCGACATCCAAGGCTAACTTTCCGACTGAAATATCTTGCAATGAAATACCAGTACCATCAAAAATTGTTACTTGGTTCTCGCTCTCTCGGCCAAGATAGACACCATTGATAACATCGCCTAACTCAATGATTTGGTTTGACTTCAAGATACCTTTCCTTATGGCAGTCTGACATTCTCCAAGAGAAATTGACTGACTTAGATCGTCGGTAAATACCCTGGCAGTTGAGAACAACTCTTCATCTATCTCTTGTTTTCCAACAGAGTCAGCGCCCATACAATTGATATGAACCCCAGGACCGATTGATTCTTTGCTAATGAGTGAGCCACGAGATGGAGTTGCTGTAATTACTACATCTGCAACCACTAAAGCCTTTTCGATGTCCGCGCTGGCCAAGAAATTGATGGCTTGAACTCTTCGGTTCCATAACTTATTTTCCGGATCTATTTGATCTTCAATTACCATCTTTAGTCTTTGGGAAACATCGGCAGTAAATTTCTCTGCCTTGTCAAAACTACGGGGATTAACTATATAAATGTTCTGAATTGCAGGAAATGCTGAAATCAAGAATGCAATTTGAAAGAGAGCTTGATTTCCCGTGCCAATAACGACAGCTACTTTTGCATCGGGTTTGGCAAGATACTTTGCGGCAATGGCCCCGCTAGCCCCCGTTCGCATGGAAGTTATGTAACTCGCATTGATCAGTGCAAGTGGATAACCAGTATTACTATCAAACAACATGCTCAAGCCTACGATCGTGTCTAAGCCTTTAGCAGAGTTGTCACCAAACCAGTTAACAAGTTTTGCACCAATGATTTCTTGTTCGAGCCAGTCACCAGATTTAATATCAAACTCGGCCTTATCATTGTGTAGCTTCTCGTCAATCACGGGATACAGATGTGCCAATCCCGATGACTTGGCCACGTATGCTTTCTCGACTGCGGTTAACGTGCCCTTGATATCAATACACTTTCTCACATCTTGATCACTTAGAACTCTTAAAGTTGCCACAGACCTAGATCTCCACTTCTGCAAAACTAGTTAGGTGGGTATTGCCACCAATCCAAATACTGCCATCATGATCTTGGGTAACTTTAACTTCACCTTTGTGGTTTATTGCCAGTCCTTGTGAGACAGAATATGGCGCAGAGCATCTATCACTTTGAATAAACCACTGAGCAGCCGCAGCATTTAAACTGCCAGTAACTGGGTCTTCAACGAGTACGCCATTTTCCGAAAAGAAGGCTCTTGTTTCATATGCTGGCCCAGAGTTTTGCTCATAAAAACCAAATACTCCGATGTTGAGAGAACTCTTGGATTTGGGAGAAATTGCAAGCACTTCATCTACCGAGGAAAGTAAGACTCCAACCCAACCAGGTCCGTTATCTAGCCAATGAGAGTCAATAATCTTTGTTTGATCAATGTTTAACACCTCTGCGATCTCAGAGATTAGTGCTGTTTCTATGGGACCATACTTGATTAATGCTGGGGATTTAAATGAGAGAGATTTTTCATCTTTTCGAATCTCAATTAAGCCTGCAGCGCACTCCTGGACAACTATGTTGGGGTCACTTGGTTTATTTCCACCTTGTAGCCAAGCAAAGCAGGAACCTAGCGTCGGATGTCCGGCAAAGGGAAGTTCACGTGTAGGAGTGAAAATTCTAACTTTGTAATCTGCCCCTTCGGCTGTTGAAGGAAACAAAAAAGTAGTTTCTGAAAAGTTCGTCCATGCAGCAAACTCTTGCATTGCGTCCGTGGTGAGATCTTCACTATCGAGAACGACACCTAAGGCATTTCCAAGCGACGGCTCCGCACCAAAGACATCTATCTCCAGGTACCGTCGTTTCATTGGGTATTCATACCTCATTACTGGAAATGTGAAAAGCCGCCGAACATTAATCTCCAGCTTATAGGGCGACTCTTCTTTTTGTATAATTTCAATATGGCAAGTGATAAATCAAGTGTGGACTTTGCATCCGAGTTAGCCGTGGGAAAACCTAACTCACTGGGCAACACCCTAAAGATTGTGAAGATAGTCGAGTTAGATCCAAAGAAGTTTCCTCAACTTTTGAAACTACTTCTTCATAAAGATTCCCTTGTGGCTATGCGTGCCATGAACGGCACAAAGCGTCTAATGCGAGCTGACAAGGATTTCTTTGACCCACAAAAGGAATCACTAGTAAAAGTTTACTCAAAGACTAAACACAATGTGGTGAAACTTGGATTAATCACTCTGTACTTCGATTTCATCAAAGAATTCTCTTCCTCTGAGTTAAAGCAAATTAAGACATTGACATTGAAATGGGTCGGCGAAAGTGAAGATTGGATGATTCTCGCCCAAGGGCTGAAACTCCTTGAGAAGTTAGCCAAAATTGACCCAACGATTCAGCCTAAGGTCAAAGCTGTAGCGAAAAGGCTTCAGAAAGATACTAGGAAAGCTGTTGCTACCAAGGCCAAGAAAGTTCTGTCCGGCTTATAGGGCGACTCTTCTTTCATTAGCCGTAAATTAATCCAGTTTTTGGTTTATATTTCTTCTTACTGATAGATATTGAAAGGTCCAAAAGCGCATGCTTATATACAGTTCAATAGTTGAGAAATTGGTACGTAAAACTTTTCTTGCCGTCCAAAATCACAATTATGAAGAAGTGTTAAAGGGTGTGTCCTCTACCAACCTCACCCATCGTTTTGCAGGTCCTAACTCACTGGGTGGCATCCGACATGACAAAGAAGCTATGAGTCGATGGTTCAAACGAGTAGGGACTGTGCTGCCAAATCTTAAGTTTGAGGTAACAAGTGTTTTAGTTCAAGGAGGGCCATGGAACACAACAGTTATTGCCCGATGGGTAGCAACCTGCAATCTTGAAAATGGAGAACCTTACGTAAATCCTGGAATCCATGTAATCAAACTGCGCTGGGGCAAGGCATATGACTTCGATGTTTATGAAGATACTTTTGCGGTTACAGCAGGGCTAGAGAAACAAGCAAAGTCGGGAATTGCAGAAGCTAGTGCTCCCCAAATTGTGAGCTAATTTAAACTTTTCCGGCTTATAGGGCGACTCTTCTTTTCTATATTCACAGGGTATTCACACCAGTGGTTACCGATTTGAAGAATTTAACCCGATAAGTTCCTCGAATGAAAATTAAAACTATTGCAATTTCGGCAACAGTATTTGTTCTTCTGAGTGGAGTAATAGGAGTTCAACAATACATTTCATCGCAGATCACTTCAAAGGTTCAGCGAGAGATGCCCAATGCTTCAGGTATTAGCGCCTCTGTTCCACTGGCAGATGTCCCGAGCAATCTGACTTCTGATTCTATTAAATCTGCAGAGATAAACATCAAGAGTTTTGCTCTTAAAGAGAGCGGTACGAAGACTTCACTAGAAATATCTGCATCAAGTATCAGTAAAGCAAAACCAACCCTGATTGGCTCTTTGGAAGTAACGGCCACTATTCCTGCATCGACAATTACAAAACAATCCGAATTTAACAATGCACAAATTGTGGGTAATACTCTCCAGGTTGCAGCAGGAGCAGGTGGAATGGGTACAGCGCTGCTGATTCCAAAGTACTCAAATAGCCAGCTTTATTTTGAACTTCAGAGTGTTTCAATCTTTGGCAATCAAATCCCCGCTTCATCATTGCCGGCCGATCTTCAAGATCAAATTAAAAGCAAGAGCCAAAGAAGTTTGACGCCACCTAAGGGGCTTAAAGTTAAATCCGTTTCACTCAGCAGTAAAGGACTTTCTGTCAGAATGTCCGGAAACAACATTCAACTGGGCAATCTTGGATCTGGTTTATAGTTGGAACTATGAAGTTTGATATCAAAAAGGTATTTCCCAAAAATCCTTCAAGGTATGAGGGATTTCGCATAATTCGTTTAATTGCTGTGCTCTATATGTTTGTTATGGTTGTTCGCAGTTGCATTCACCTCTTTGCCCCTGATGGTGGTGCTCAGAGCATCGCTGGCATTGATACATCCGTTGAAGGTGGAGATAACATCATTGCGATTTTTCACCAATGGGGCGCAATACAACTAATTCTCGCCGTCCTCCTGTTTGTACTGTTTTTCCGTTATCCAGGATTAACCCCATTGATTTTGCTAACTCTTTCTCTTGATCCAGTCTTACGATTTGTTGCCGGACAGCAGATGAGTTTAACGACCACAGGAACACCACCCGGTGAAGCGCTAAATGGGGTAGCTTTTTATCTGCTTTTAGTTTTATTCCTAGGCTCACTTTGGAACAAAAAGCCAAACTATGTCTAAGCAGCAATACATATCCTTTAGCAGAGCTAGCGCTTAATTTATCCCAGATAAGTAGCTCACTTGCATAGCTTGGTTGGATGGAGAGTGATATCAGAAGTATTAACGCTAGAGCGCTTCTTAAGGGCTTAATCATCCTTTTAATTTCTTCTACTACCAAGGGTTTTAAGTGAATAGGGAATTAACTCCTTGGCACATATTGCAATCATAATTCCTGCAACAAGGCTTAGTAGAAGCCCAACAGAGCGTTCAGCAAGAAGGAGTGATCCGCTGAAATAAACAGCGAAGGCTCCTAGCGCCTCAGCTAGGGTGGCAGCAAGAGTTAAAAGCAGTGCCATCTTGCGGCTATAGCCAGCAAGCAGCGCCGTTGCGCTAATTGCAATTCCTTCAGGAATGTTATGAAGCGCTAGGACAAGTGATGTAGTAAGTCCAGTCTCAATATCAACCAAAGTTGCACCAATCGGAGCTGCTCCCTCTGGAAGATTGTGAAGAGATAAGGCAATAGTTATAAGAAGCGCAGGGTTTTTAACCTTAGATGTGTCTTTATAAAACTTAACGCTAGATAGGGCAACAACTAGAGCAAAACCAAGGCAGGTGACCAGTAATACCTGTATAAGATTTAGACCGCTATCAAGAGCTGATGGAATCAACTGGAGAGCGCTGACTGTGAGCATCGCTCCAGCAACTAGCAATAGCGTGATAGCGATGAAGCGCTCTGAAGGATCTTTTTTCAAGGCAATCAATATCCAGCCTAGAAGTGTTGCAGAAGCAGATAGCAGAGCCAGTAGTAGCCCAAGTTCTAGAGTTGAGATATCACCGCTCCTTTACTACTTACAAATCTTTCCTACTTTTAAGCCTACTGCCTCGCGGATTTAGCTCAATGTTGCGATAATGCCAGTATGAAACGAGTTTCACCACCTAAGGCTCTTCGCCGTAAGAGTAGCCGTGAATCCCGTCTGATTGAAGTAATAAATGAGCTAGATCAATTCTTAAGCGCCCAACAGATTCATAAGATATTAAACGATCAGGGAAGTTCTATCGGCCTTGCCACTATCTATCGCCGCCTTGAGAGATTAAGCCAGGAGGGCAAAGTTGATGCCTTAATTAGTCCTAGCGGCGAACGGCTCTATAGAAGGTGTGGGCAAGATAGCGGCCATCACCATCATTTAATTTGCCGAATATGCGGAGCAACTCAGGAATTTGATCTCGAGGCGGTAGAAGTTGTCACTAGCAAAATTGCAAAGAAACATGGCTATCAAGATGTTAGCCATAACTTAGAAGTATTTGGAGTATGCGCCAGCTGTCAAAGCTCAGTGACTAAATCAATTTCAAAGCCAAAGCTTCGATAAAGTTTTAAAGCTCGCTCATTTGATTCATCGGTATAGACCCAAGCCTGGTTAAATCCATCTGAGATCATCTGCCTAAGAGCAAGGGCAAGTATTTTCTTTCCTAGCCCCTGGCCTTGCAGACTAGGGATGATTCCAATTACATATATTTCGCAAACTTTCCTTCCAATTAATTGATGTTCTTTTAGCCAGAAGAATCCTAAATCTCTGTCATCTTTTTTCATAAATATTAGACGTTCTGGGCGGAACCAGACCTCGCCCATTTTGGAGAGTAGTTTTGAGAGATCCCAATCGCTCTGGTCAGGATGGGCGATAAAGATTTGATTATTTAAATCTAAGAATCTTGATTCATCTTTATTTCTTCTAAAGCTTTCCAGTTCAAGTTTTGATAAATCAGAATCTTCTAGAGCTCTCTTGTAATCAAGGAGTTTGCAGCTGAGGCGCAGAATTGGACCTCTGGCTGCTACCTCGCCCCTTGCTAGATCTTCCATAGGGCTAGATTAGATAAAAAGTGAGGCCTTGAGATACTCTTAGCTCCTGTCTTAACGCGTCTTGCGTCGAGAAAACTCAAAGTCAGGCCTAGCGCCGGCTTATATGTAGGTCTTATCTTTTCGTAAATACGACAAGTCACTAGAGACATACATGTCTAGATGATTGGTCTGTATTTTTTATGTCCGTTAAACCTGCAACAAAAGAGATTACTTTTAAGTCCCTTGGGCTAAATCCTGCCCTTATTAAAGCCCTTGATCAGCAAGGAATAACTAACCCTTTTCCTATTCAAGCAGCAACCATTCCTGATGCGATCGCTGGCCATGACATCTTGGGCCGAGGCCAGACTGGCTCTGGAAAAACTTTAGCCTTTGGTCTAGCTCTGCTTCATAACATTTATGGGCAGAGAGCAAAGGCTCATCAACCGCTAGCACTTGTCCTTGCTCCAACTAGAGAGCTAGCTCAACAGATAGATGAGGTCCTTCGCCCTCTTGCAAGATCAGTTGGCCATGAATGCGTAGTTATTGCTGGCGGAATGCCATATGGCAAACAGGTCAATGCCTTAAAGAAATCTATCTCTATCGTTGTTGCAACTCCCGGTCGCCTAATAGATCTACTTGATAGAAAAGATATTCGCTTTGATCACCTTGAAATCACTGTTCTCGATGAAGCAGATCAGATGGCTGATATGGGCTTTCTTCCTGCTGTTAAAGAGATTTTAAATCAGACTAAAAAAGGTGGACAGCGCCTTCTCTTCTCTGCAACCCTTGATAGAGGCGTTGATGGTTTAGTAAAGCAATATCTAAAAGAGCCTAGATCTCACTCCATCAAAGAAATTGAAGGAACAAAAGATAAAGCTGAGCATTATGTCTTTGTCTATCGCCAGGGTGATAAGTCAAATATCATCAATCAGATCGCAGCTAGAGAGGGAAAGACTCTCCTCTTTGTTAGAACAAAGCGTGGCGCTGATAAGTTAGCTTCAAATCTTGCCCATGTTGGCGTTAAAGTCGGAACTCTCCATGGCGGAAAATCACAGGCAGTTAGAACTAGAACTCTTGCAAGATTTAAAGATTCAGAGAGCGCAGTCTTGATTGCAACCGATGTTGCTGCTCGAGGAATCCATGTTGATGGAATTGATTTGGTCGTTCATGTTGATCTTCCAGCAGACCATAAAGATTATCTACATAGATCTGGTCGAACTGCTAGAGCTGGAGAATCTGGAAAAGTAATCTCACTTGCCACCCATCAAGAGCAGAGAACTATGGCTGGAATAGCCTTAAGAGCTGGAGTTGAAACTTGGGTTATGGCAGTTACTCCAATGGATGAGAAGTTGGTAAAGATTGCTGGGGCAAGAACTCCAAGCGGAGTTCCAACTCCAGAGGCTAAAGAAAAGGTCGTATCAAAAGCTCCAGAGCGAGGCGCAGGGCCAAGGCCAAAGGGCGGTCGAAAGCGCAAGAGAGTTGGAAATGATCAGACTCGAAGCAAGAGAAGTGCGCCAAGAGCTAAGAGAGCGAGATAACTCTCTCGGATAGTTAGACTTTTATCATGAAGGGCAAGTTGCTAGTGGCGATGCAATTTCTTCTCCTTGCATCCCTGGCGCTCTCTGAATCATCTAATAGCGCTTCAAGGCTAGAGATATCGATAGCAATTATTCTTGCTCTATTGGCAGTATTTATCTTATTTAAAAGCTTTAAGGATCTAGGTAGCGCCCTGACTCCACTTCCGGAGAGTAAAGAGGGGGCAGAGCTTGTAACTAGCGGTATCTACTCTTATCTAAGACACCCAATTTATTCTGCGCTATTTCTTCTCACACTCGCTGCTTATCTCTGGAAGCAGAGCGGGGCCGTTTTGATTACCGCCTTCTTGTTAACAGCCTTGTTGCTCTATAAAGCTAGATATGAAGATCAGATCTTAAGAGAGAAATTTCCTGAAAGTATCGAGTTTCAAAAATCAATTCCAGCATTCTTGCCAAAGTTTAGGAGAGGATAGATTTTATGAGTATCGGTTTAGAGCGTTTATTGAAACATATGGCCTGGGCTAATCAATTAACAATTAAGCATCTAGCAACTCTTCCTGAAGATGCTCTAAAGTCTTTTGCCACAAATCCTGAGTGGTTTGTCGCTGAGATTACTCATCACATCGTTGATTCAGCAGATGCCTATGCATTTCGCATAACCGGTAAACACCCTGAGGTCCCTGGAGAGGCAATTCAAGAGATAGAGAAAATTGCTGATTTGGAAGCACTTGCCAAGCAAGCCGCAGCTATCGATGCTGCTCTTCTAGAGTCTGCAAAGCTAGATGATGAGCTACTTGAATTTAAGAATTATTCAGGAAACCTTGTTAAGAGATGGCGCTCCACAATTCTCTCTCAAAGCATCCACCATGCAACTGAGCATCGAGCACAAATTGCTAGCGCCCTTGAGGCCAAGGGGTTTAAACCGGTAAATCTTGATGATCTAGATCTTTGGAGCTATGAGATTAGCAACGGATAAGTCCAAATAGACTATGTCCCTATATTTAAAATTATTTATGGAGAGGAACTCTTTTTATGTGTAGCGCAGTTAAATGTCGCTCTTGTGGCAAGTGGACTTGGGAAGGCTGCGGAGAGCATATCGCCGAAGCTCTTGCCGGAATCAGTAAAGAGCAGATCTGCAGCTGCCCTCGTTAAAGTTTTCCTTGATCTAGTTTCTTAAGCACATCCTTAGCCCTTGATCTAACTTCATCTAAATCTTTGAGTCGATCAAGACCAAATAGTTGTTGGGCAATCCGGTGATTTCCTTGAAACTGCTGGCGATGTCGATCTAGAAAGTCCCAATAGAGCGTTGTAAAAGGGCAGGCATCATCGCCGGTGCGCTTCTTTGGATCAAAGAAACAACCTTTGCAGTGTGTGCTCATTCTTGAGATATAGGCGCCCCCTGCCGCGTAGGGCTTTGTCATCATAATTCCACCATCGGCATGAACTCCCATACCAATTACATTGGGAACCATCACCCAATCTGTGGCATCAATGAAAACCTCTCTCATCCATTGGAGAAATTGCTGAGGATTAATTCCAGCTATTAGGGCAAAGTTACTTAAGATCATTAAGCGCGGAATGTGATGAACCCAGGCGCGATTATTGATATCGGTAATCGTGTTTTTCATGCAGTTCATATTGGTTTTACTTGGATCACTAAATAATTGCGGCAGCTCTCGCTTTGCCTGCAAACCATTTTTTTGGCGATACTCGCTTCCTAAATACCAGTACATTCCATTTACATACTCGCGCCAGCCGATGATCTGCCTGATAAAGGCCTCTGCAGAGGCTATTGGAATATCTCCCTTTTCAAATCTCTTAAGCGCTGCCTTAATAACTTCTTCGGGGTGAAGAAGGCCGTTATTTAAGTAAGGGCTAAGCAGTGAGTGATGTAGCGCCCAGTTCTCATCGGTGATGGCATCTTCATAGGGACCAAAGTTTGCGAAGTGATTTTTAAGAAAGTTATCAAGTTGTTTAAGTGCGCCAGCTCTTGTTGTTGCCCAATTAGTAGATGGGCTATGTCCTAGCTCCTTAGCAACCTCTAGATCTATTTGATCTGGGGAGTGGGTTAGATATTTGGGCCAAGTGTAGTTCTTTGGCGGCGGGAGGCGATTTTCCTTATCAAAGTTCCATGCCCCACCTAGCGGCTTTGCTTTATCCATCAAGACATTTAGACGAACTCTCTGTTTGCGATAGAAGTTCTCCATCAAGTAGCTCTTCTGTTCATCGGCCCATTTGGCAAAGAGTGATCGAGAAGTGAGAAAGAAATCGTTTTCCACAAATTTCACACCATATTCACCTAGAGATTGATAGAGGCGATGTGATGAGGGCTCCGCTGCAAATATCTCAGCACCTTTATATTTCTTTTTAAGTTCATCAAGACCTGCACTTGTACTACTTGCTTTTATATATTCGACTTTAAATCCTTTTTCTCCTAGCTCTTGTGCAAAATGTCTAGCACTTGAGATTAAGAAATAGAGCCGCTCAGGATGCCAATTCTTACCGGTAGTCATTGGCTCACTTTGAATCAGCGCAATTACATCCTTCTTGGCATCAGCGCTCTTTAAAACACCGTATTTGGCATGTAATTGATCAAAGCCAATATAGAGGATGCGCTCTATCATGCGCGCAATTGTATTGGCCCTGATAGATTTTGCTCTATGGATTTAGGTAATCTCAAATTTGGCCTCGATACCTTCGGTGATACTCAAAACGATGATTCTGGAGCGCCTATCTCTGCAGCAGCCACGATTAGAAATGTGGTTGAGCAGGCAGTCCTGGCAGATCAATTAGGCCTAGATCATTTCAGCATTGGCGAGCATCACAGAGATGATTTTGCAATATCTTCGCCAGATACTGTTCTGGCCGGAATTGCTACTAGAACAAAGCAGATAACACTTGGCACAGGGGTTACGGTTTTATCAAGTGATGATCCAGTTCGGGTCTATCAAAGATTTGCCACAATTGATGCGCTCTCAAATGGAAGAGCAGAAATTACTGCAGGGCGAGGATCATTTATCGAATCCTTTCCACTCTTTGGCTATGAACTATCTGATTACGGCGCGCTATTTGAAGAAAAACTTGAGCTATTAGTTGAGATATTAAAAGAGAATGCAGTGACCTGGTCAGGAAGTATGCGAGCACCACTTATTAATCAGGAGATCTATCCAAAGACTGAGCGCGGCAGCATTCCACTTAGAGTTGGTGTTGGTGGAACTCCTGAGTCGGTTGTAAGAGCTGCAAGGCTTAATGCCAAATTAGCAATTGCCATCATTGGCGGAGATCCTGCCCGCTTTGCGCCATTTGCAGATCTTTATCGAAGTTCAATGAATGAATTTGGTCATCCAATTCGCCCTATCTCAATTCACTCACCAGGTCATATCGCTGCCTCACAGGAGATTGCAATCGAGGAGCTCTGGCCACATTATCAAGTGATGTTTGGACGTATTGGCAGAGAGCGCGGCTGGGGGCAGGTTACAAAAGAACATTTCATCAATGAAGTTAAATATGGCTCCTTCTATGTTGGAACGCCAGAGCAGGTGGCAAGAAAGATTGCCTATGCAATGAAATCTATTGGCGCAGAGCGATTTGATTTCAAGTATTCAAATGGGCCTATGGCGCACTCAAAATTGATGAATTCAATTGAGCTTTATGCCACTCAGGTCGTTCCTATGGTCAAGGAGATATTAAGCGCTGATAGAGCAGCAAGCAGTGCTAGCGCAAGGTGATACCTTTTAGATTATGAATCGCGTGATTGCCCCTTTGAGAGACTTTCTTCATAGAGAGTCATCTAGCGGCACTCTAATTCTTATCGCTTCAGCCCTTGGCTTACTTGCGGCAAACTCTGGCCTTGCAGATAACTACTTTGCTTTTCTAGATCTTAAATTTCAAATAGGACCATCGAGTCTGGAATTAGAATTCACAATATTAAAGAGCATCAACTATTTTCTTATGAGCCTCTTTTTCTTCGTCGTTGGCCTAGAGATTAAACGAGAGTTAACTTCAGGCCATCTTGCATCTTTTAAAGCAGCAGCAGCTCCATTATTTGCAGCAATTGGCGGAATGAGCCTTCCAGCCATTATTTATCTAGCAATTGCCGGGGGAGTGGAACCAAATGGTTGGGCAGTTCCGGTGGCAACCGATATTGCACTTGCCGTTGGACTTCTTGCCTTGGTTGGAAGTAGCGCAATTGCCTCGCTTCGATCATTTCTACTAGCGCTAGCTGTAATTGATGATATTGGCGCGATATTAATTATTGCCCTGGTTTACTCAACTGGAGTTAACCTCTCCTGGGGCCTTGCAGGACTTCTTACGATTTTTGCCATCTTGGGATTTAGAAAGCTTGGAAGTCAATCTGTATTGGTCTATCTGCCGCTTGCCTTATCACTCTGGTATTGCGCATACAGATTCGGGATACATCCAACAATTGCTGGAGTTATTTTGGGTTTGCTCACCCCGAATATTGCACGGACCAAATCAAATCTAATTGATGGTGAAGATGGATCCGTATCGGTTATTGAATACTTAGAGCATAAATTTCATCCGATTAGTAGCTATGTAATCGTGCCAATTTTTGCTTTTGCAAATACTGGAGTTGAGATTTCAAGCCAGTCAATTAACAGCGCGCTTAACTCAGTTATTGCTTGGGGAATCTTCCTCGGTCTAGTAATTGGCAAACCGCTAGGCGTGCTCCTTGCAACCATGGCGGCAAGAAAAATAAAGATTGCCGAATACCCACAAGGTGCTAGGAATCTAGATCTAATTGCCACAGGAAGCGCCGCAGGAATTGGATTTACCGTTGCAATATTTATTGCTCGCTTGGCTTTTGATAGCCCAGAGATTGTGAATCTAGCAATCTTTTCAGTGATTATGGGATCTGTGGTCAGTGCTCTGATTAGCTTGCTTATCTTTAAAACTATAAGGCGCTCAAAGCTCTAGTTCTTAGCTAGCCAGCCCCAGACCGATTCTGCTCCTGAGTGGCCGGTTAAGAAGATATAGACCAGAGCCAAGATTGCAGCAAGGGCTAGAAGAATTGAAACCAGCCTTCTTACAAGAGGCGAGCCAATACCAGCGCCTGTTTTATCCATCCGATATCGAATGAATAGCAGAATTAAAAGTGGAATGAAGGTAAATGGCGCAATTTCGCCATAGCTCTCATGTCGTTCAACTTCCTTGTTGAGTCTTTCTTGAAAAGATTCTCCACTTGCTTTGGCAAGAAACAAAGATAGTTGTGAAATTACTGCAAGAACTAGAACTGGAAGGCCATATCTTCTTGAAAAACTTGGCCAATAAGACATAGCAAGAGCTGCAAAGGCCACTAGTGGAACTAAAACAACTGGGGCATGTGAGGCTAGAGGATGAAGTGGAAGTCCAGCAATTAGATCAAAAGGTCCACCAAGATCATCTCCCTCAAATAATTTCATAGGGCTAAGTATAGAGAAAGCCTAGATTCCAGCTGCATGACCTTCACATCTTGGATCAGAGCCTGCGATATAGGTTCCATTTGGCAGGACTTCTAGTAGCTGCACAGCAGAGCCATGGCCATAGGCCGAAAGCTCCTCAACGCTATGCCCCTTTTCTTTCAGTGATTGAAGAATCTCTTTCTCCACTCTATTTTCAATCTGCAATACCCCTTCATATCTCTCATCAAGAGATGATCCACCTGACTTATTCAAGTGTTGCCAGCGAGGAGCTTCAGCATTTTCTTGCGGATTCATCTTTAAATCAATGGCATTAACAATTAGCTGGAAATTACTCTGCACTTGAATATTTGCCCCAGGAGTTCCTCCCATGTAAGCAAGAGATCCATCTTCTCTAGTTACAGACCAGGCATTTAGTGTGTGAGCGGGGCGCTTTCCAGGGGCAATAAAGTTTGGTGACTTTGGATCAAGAGAGAATCCGGTTAAGCGATTGTTAAGCAAAATTCCAGTTCCTGGAATTACCCAGGATGCGCCAAAGCCATGAAAGACACTTTGAATCCAGGAGAGGGCATTGCCATCTCGATCTGCAACTAGAAAATAGGTGGTATCACTTCCTTCATTAGATACCGAAGGCTCTTTCAAATTTGCTTTAGTTAAATCTATCTGGCTTCGCCTCTTAGTGATACTTGACGCGGAGAAGAGCTCATCAAGGTTCATATCGATATGTTCTGGATCACCAAGAAGTAAGTAGCGATCAGCAAAGGCAATCTTTTTTGCCTCCACCATTAAGTGAATTCGATCTGCCTCTTGCATCTTTGCCAAATCGAAACCCTCTGCAATTAATAGCTCCTCAAGCAAAATCATTCCTTGACTTGGTGGGGGCTGGCCATGAATTAAATAGTCGCGATATTTAACGCTTAATGGCGGTAGAACTCGAGTTCTATGTTCTGCCAAATCTCTAAGGCTAAACCAGCCATCGCTGGCTTCAACTAATTTTCTGGCGATCTCTCCCAGGTAGAAGGCATCTCGCCCATCTTGAGCTATCGCCTCTAGGGAATCTGCTAAATCACTTTGAATGACTAAATCACCGACTTTTAGGTTGGTATCAAAACCAAGGCTTTTAAAAACTTGCGTATCTGGAAACATTTTAAGATGACTTGAAATTCTCTTAACAAATCCAGAGTTAGCAGCAAAGCCATTTCTTGCATAATCAATAGCAGGTGCCAAAATTTGATCCATCGACAAAAGACCAAATTCTTCATGAATCTCAAACCAAGTGGAAACAAGTCCTGGAACAGTTGCGCTCTTAAATCCATGATGATCGATTTCATCTTTGAATTGATCAGCGCTAGCGCTATGGGCAGCCTCGCCACTTCCATTAAATGCTAAATTCTTCTTTCTTGCTGCGTTATGGGAAATAACAAATGCATCACCGCCAAGATGAGATGCGCCAGGTTCAACAACTGCCAATACCGCACTCGTTGCAATTGCAGCATCGCCTGCAGATCCACCTTTAGTAAGAATTTCAATACCGGCAGAGACTGCAAGTGGTTGACTTGATGCAACGATGCCATTTCTGGCATACACAGGGGAGCGATGTGTGCTCTGGCTCATAAAGTTAAGGGTATAGGCTCTGCGATATGTCTGGTGTGAAAATCGAATTTAAAGATTTAAGTAAGCGCTACAAAGACGTACTGGCTGTCTCAAACTTCTCAGCCCAAGTTCAATCAGGTCGGGTTACTGGATTCCTCGGCCCAAATGGAGCTGGAAAGAGCACCGCTCTGCGCTGCCTTTTAGGTTTAGTAAACCCAACTGGGGGAAGCGCGGAGATATATGGCGGCTCATATAGCCAACTACAAGAACCCATTCATAAGGTGGGAGCAGTTTTAGATAGCAGAGGCTTTCATCCAGGTCTTACTGCAAAGCAGAACTTGAAAATTATGGCAAGTGCCTCAGAGATCGACTTCTCTCGCATTGATGAGGTATTAGAGCTAGTTGATCTAGCAGGTGCTGCAAATAAGAGAACTAAGGGATTTTCCCTTGGAATGAAGCAGCGACTTTCACTTGCAATCGCAATGCTTGGCGATCCTGAGATTCTAATTCTTGATGAACCAGCAAATGGTCTTGATCCACTTGGAATTGTTTGGCTCCGTGAATTTCTCCAGAAATTAGCAGGCGAAGGAAGAACAATCCTGGTTTCATCACATCAACTAGCTGAGATGCAAAATACTGTAAGCGATGTTCTAATTATTAATAAGGGACTATTGGTAGCACAGGGAACCATAAAGGAGATCTGTAAAGGAAGATCGCTAGAGGAAGCCTTCCTAGAGTTAACTTTAAGGAAGAGCGCATGAGCGCCTTACTAAAATCAGAGCTTCGTAAATTAATTTACCTAAGAGCTAATTGGCTCTTACTTCTCTGGAGCGGGCTATTTGCAGCACTTGGAACAGTTGCCCCAATCTTGGTACTCAATTCAGATAGCGGGCCAGGAAGAGGTGCTTTCTCAGGAACTGAAACCCAAGAGGGAATCAATGCTGTCTTTGCCAATGCTGCTGGTGGATATTTATTTGCTTTAATCCTTGGAATATTGATCATGACTAATGAGTATCGTCATGGCACAGCAGTTGGAACTTTTCTAGTAACTCCAAAGCGAAGTACCGTATTGGTTGCAAAGTTGATTGCGGCAAGCCTTGCTGGTCTGGTGATTCAGCTCTTCTCATTCATCTTTGCAATAACTTCAGGTTTTATAGCCCTAACCTTCTTTGAACCTCACGCTCCAGTGCCAGCAGAGCTGCTATTTAAAGTCTTTAGAGCATCAGCTATCTCAGGGTTAGTCCTGGGAATTGTTGGGGTGGGGCTTGGCGCTTTAGTAAAGAATCAGATCGCAGCTGTAACAGGTGCGGTTATTTGGACTCTAATTGTTGAAGGTTTAGTAGTGGCGTTTGCGGAATCCATTGGAAAATATCTTCCAGCTGGGGCCATCACAGGTCTAGTTGATGTTGATTTTGGCGAAAATGACTTTAATTTCAGCATAGAAAATTACTTAACTCCGGGGCCAGCAACCCTTGTACTCTTGGGCTATGCCGCGCTTTTTTCACTCATCGCGATGAGAACAACACTTCGTCGCGATCTAGATTAGGAGTAAAAAGTGTCTAAAGAGGTATTTGCTACTTATCTAGATGATGTTTCAAGAGTTCAAGAATTCTATGGCGCATTCTCATCAAGACTTGATAATGTTCCAAGCGATGGTGGCTGGAGCGCATCGCAGTGCCTAGCTCATATTTGCGATACCGAGATTTCACTTTCGCTTCGAGTGCGAATGATTCTAACTAGCGATAACTACCAATTCTCAGCTTGGGATGAAGACGCCTTTGCAGCTATCAAGAAAGATCGAGATGCAAAAACTAGCGTTGATACTTTTGCAGCCCTTCGTCGAAATAATCTAGATCTGCTTGCTGGCCTTCCTACCGATAAATTAGAGCGCCTAGGGGTAAAGGCAAATGGTGAGTCAATTAAATTAATTGATTACCTTGCCTATATGTCCAAACACATTAAAGCTCATCTGGAGCAAGCAGTAGCAGCCAGTCGTTAGAGATTGGCCCAAGCTTTATTTTCAAAGTGTTGCCAAGAGCTCTTTTCTTTAAAACCAAGTTTTTCATAGAGCCTAAGCGCCCCAGATTCATTACCAGTATCAACATTTAGCTCAAGTGATTTGCGACCAATGGATGAGTAGTAGGCAAATGCCCAGCGCAGCATTAGCTCTCCATAACCTTTTCCTTGCTGGCTTTGAATAACACCAATACCATCAACAAACCCTGCGCCAACATCTTTCTTAATATCACTGCACTCGATAAAGCCAACTGCTTGCCCTTTAAGATAAAGAATCCAGCGAGCATTTAGATCTATTCCAACTGCCTTATCCATCATCGCTTTCCACTCCTCAAAAGGGCGAGGCACAAAACCAAAGTGTTTACTAAACGAATCTTGATGAGTAGCCCACCAAATCTTCTTTTCATCTTCACTTATCAATCGCATCTCTAAGCCATTTTCAAGTTTGGGATAGGGATGATTTGTAATCTCAGCTTTTAGGCCATGGTAGGTGCGAAGTAAATTAAATCCTCGATTAGTTAAGGCTTGGATATAACCCAAATCTTTGGAATTGGTTCCAATCCAGAGATCAAATTCTCTACTTATGCCACGTGCAATTTCTAGCGAGATCTCAAGGCTTGCCCTCTCCAGACTTGCGTCAGGTCTCTGCCAATTGTCGCAATAAATTCTCTTGCGAGAGCTATCTGGATGAACAGTAATAAAAGCTTGGGCTCTGCCACTTGCTCTATCAATTATTTTGCGCGCCTCAACAGAATCGATATAGCCGCTCAGCATCTCCTCAGCCTCTAGGGGGCCAACTGGCTCTGCCGCTGGAGTAAAGAATTGATCGGCCAGACTCATTACTTCGGCAAACTCTCTTGCATCCTCAAGGGTTGCTACCTCAAGGCTTAACTCTGCAGGAATCATAGCTTTATCTTACTATCACGCTATGAGAAAGATCGTGCTCGTTATTCTTTCAGTTCTGCTAAGTGGATGCGCCACAGCCGATAGTTCTAATACTTCATTTAGCGCCGATGACCAAATGTTTGCCGCAATGATGATTCCGCACCACGAGCAAGCAATTCAGATGTCAGAATTGGCACTTTTAAATTCAACCAATCCTGAAATTCTTGCTTTAGCAAGTGAGATAAAAGCAGCACAAGGCCCTGAGATTGAGCAGATGAAGAGTTGGGGTTCATCAATGATGGGATCACATGCCGGGCATATGATGGATGAAGGAATGCTAAGCGATGATGAGATGGCGCAATTGAAAGATGCTAAGGGAGCAGAATTTGATCGCCTATTTCTTGAAGGAATGATCAAACATCATCAAGGAGCAATTGAAATGGCAGATATGATCATTGATTCGGCAAATGAAGAAGCAGCGCTACTTGGTAAAAATATTGTTGAATCACAGAGCGCAGAGATCGAGAGAATGAGGCAGTTGCTATCTCGATAGTCTAAACTCGAGCATATGACTCAGAGTGTTCCGCTCGGACATGACTTTTCTCGAATCTGGTCTGCCAGCCTTATAACCAATCTAGTTGACGGAGTTCTTCGTCTTGCCGCTCCACTTCTTGCAGTTTCACTGACCGAAGATCCAATCTTGATTGGGGCGCTCTCTGCCCTTGGATTATTGCCATGGCTATTTTTTGCTATTCCTATCGGAGCACTAGTTGATCGAGTAGATCGGCGTAAGGCATTGGTCATAGGAAACAGCCTAAGAGCTGTGATTGCTCTCTTTATCGCCTTTGCAGTCTCTCAAGATTTCATCAATATCTGGCTACTGCTGATCTCAGTCTTCTTCTTTGGAATCTGCGAAGTCTTAGTTGATACCACCTCGCAAGCGGTATTGCCTCAAATTCTGGATAAATCCAATTATGAGCGAGGAAATTCTAGGCTCCAGATATCAGAGGTGATTGTCTCCCAATTTGCTGGAGCGCCACTTAGTGGTTTGTTATATGCCGTCTCTATTGCGCTTCCTTTTTTCTTCTCAACTACCGGATTTATCTTGGCAGGTCTTTTAATTCTTCTCTTTCCGTTTGAACGTGCAATAAATGTAAGAAAGGAAGGAGATGCAGGGCAAGCAAAACTAGGGCTTAAAGGGGATATCAAGTTTGCGCTAAATTATCTCTATCAAGATAAGCAGATCTTTAGCATCGTGGTCATTACAACTTTGCTTGGATTTTTCTACTCACTCTCTAATGCGATTGCGCCGCTCTTCATCCTAAAAGAGCTAAATGTATCCCCGGCGCTCTTTGGAGTGGTTCTAGCGATTCAAGGAATAGGGGCCCTAGCTGGATCAATTGCCGCCCCAATGGTCTCTAAATATCTTGGTCGCGGTAAGGCGCTTGCCATAAATGTCTTCTTTGCCTCTTTACTCGTCATATTCATTGGATTATCCCCAAATGCTTACTTCTTCGTAGCGGTAAGCGTTCTAGTCGGTTTTACCATCTCAGTTTGGAATATCTTGTTGATGTCTCTCTATCAATCACTAATTCCACCAGAGCTTTATGGACGTATTCATGGCGCAAGGCGAACAATTGTCTGGGGGTTAATGCCAATTGGCGCTCTTCTAGGAGGAGTTATTGCAAGAGGCGGACTTCGTCTCCCATTTCTCATAGGAGGCTCAATTGCTACTTTGATTGCCTTTTTTAGCTATAAACACATAAAGCGAATTGGTGATCTCTCAGCAGAAATCCCAGATAAAAAGATTAGATAGCATTGGGTTGTGAGCATCCAAAATCTCTATCACCGTAGCCTCTATCCAATAATTGCTGCAATTTTCTGTGCACTTTTGTTAATCTCTAATATCGGGGCAACGAAATTCATTGATTTTGGCTTCATAAAGACCGATGGTGGCGCTTTCTTATTTCCACTGGTCTATATCTTGGGCGATATTCTCACTGAGGTTTATGGTTTTAAGGCAGCACGTCGGGTTATCTACACCGGCTTTGGCCTTGGCGCTCTAGCTGGTCTTACCTTCTGGTTAGTACAGATTGCTCCTGCAGCTTCTGATTGGCCAAATCAAAGCGCCTTTGAATCAATTCTTGGCTTTGTCCCTCAGATTGTGATCGCAAGTATTACCGCCTTCCTTCTTGGCCAATTAGCAAACTCATGGACTTTGGTAAGAATCAAGAAGATTACCAATGAGAAGAAATTATGGGCCAGATTAATTGGGTCCACTGCAGTTGGAGAGTTAGTCGACACCATCATATTTACCATGATTGCATCTCTAGGTCGGTTGAGTTTCGATGAGTTTCTAAATTACCTAGTGGTTGGGTATCTCTATAAGAGCTTAGTTGAGGTAGCGCTCCTGCCAATTACCTATCCAGTAATTGCCTATGTGAAAAAGCGTGAGGCTGAAGTAAGTTCTAGTTAATCCAAGGCTTTTGCTTGATACTTTGCAAGAAACTCTGTTTTAAACTCTATGAAATTTTCATCAAGGATTGCTTGACGCATTCGATCAACTAGTCTTACCGTAAATGCTAAGTTATGAATAGTTGCAAGAGTTGAAGCTAACATTTCTTTTGCTCTAAAGAGATGATTTAAATAGGCCCTTGAGAAGTTGTTGCAGGTATAGCAGTTGCAATCTTTATCAATTGGTGAGAAGTCTTTTTTATAGGTAGCAGATGAAACATTGAAGCGACCACTTTCACTATAGACCGCACTTGTTCTTGCCTCCCTTGATGGAGCAACGCAATCGAAGGTATCGGCGCCATTTTCCACGCCAGCAAAGAGATCTGCTGGCTCTCCAATTCCTAGTAAATGGCGGGGTTTATCTCTAGGTAGCTCAGAGCTCATCCAGGAGACAATTTGTCCCAGAGACGCTTTATCTAAAGCGCCTCCGATTCCAAAGCCATCAAATGCGATTCCTGAGGAATTCATCTCTGATAAATCTTTAGCTGCTTTTCTTCTCAAATCTTCATATTGCGCGCCTTGCAGCACCCCAAAGAGAGCTTGATAAGGCTTATCACTTCGCTGATCTGTTAATCGCTTATGTTCATCTAGGCAGCGAATCGCCCAGAGCCTGGTGCGCTCTAGTGATTGCTCTTGATATTTTCTAGTGTTATGCAGAGTAGTTAGCTCATCAAAGGCAAAAATAATATCTGCGCCAATTTGATGCTGAACTTGCATTGAGATCTCAGGTGTGAAGCGATGCATAGAGCCATCTAGGTGAGATTTAAAAGTTACTCCTTCATCATCAACATGAGCGAGGCGCTCTTTACTCTCGGCCATCGCCTCATCTGAATCCAGTGAGCCAAGGCTCATATCAATCACTTTTTTAAATCCTGCCCCCAGCGACATAACTTGAAATCCGCCGCTATCTGTAAAGGTCGGCTTATCCCAATTCATGAATTTTCCAAGACCACCTGCTTGATCTAGCGTCTCAGATCCAGGCTGAAGATATAGATGGTATGCATTTGCAAGGACTGCTTGTGCGCCAAGATCTGTTAGTGCTTCTGGTGCAAGTGATTTAACACTTGCTTTTGTTCCCACTGGAATAAAGGCAGGGGTTGCAATCTGGCCATGAGGGGTTGAAATCACTCCAGCTCTACCAAGCTGACCTGATATTTCTTTACGCACTTCAAATGAGAAAGACATAGCGCTCAATTCAACCACTTATTAGCTATTGCAATTAGCTGGGGTAGGGTTTTCAAGTGAGATTTAAAGCAAAAGAGAAGGTCGCGTTAGGCAAGAATTACTGGCGCCTCTTTAGTGCGCATGCCATTAGCAACCTTGGAGATGGAATAGCGGCTATTGCCTATCCCTGGCTTGCTTCAGCAGTTACTCGCTCGCCTTTTCTTATTGCATTGGTGGCAGTGGCTTCAAGGCTTCCTTGGTTGATCTTCACCCTTCCAGCAGGGGTAATTACCGATCGATTCAATCGCGGGAAAATCATTGTCGCAATGGATATTGCGCGGGGGAGCTTGGCACTTCTGGTCGCAATTGTGGTCACTTTGGAGGCAGGATCTCTTCCTAAGTTAAATGAGGTTGCATCCCTTACTGATCTTGAAACTAATTGGACTCTTTACTTGGTCCTAGTTATCACTGCCCTTTTGTTTGGCTTTGCCGAAGTGCTCCGAGATAACAGCGCTCAAACTCTTCTGCCTTCTGTCGTTGAAAAAGAAAAGCTTGAGAGCGCTAATGGAAAACTCTGGTCAGTTGAATATGTAACTAATAGTTTTGTTGGGCCTCCACTTGGAAGCTTTCTACTTGGCATTGCTATCTTTCTTCCCTTCTATATTGACTCTGCTACTTTCTTTATTTCAGCTGCTCTAATAGCCACATTGATTCCTTCGCTAAAAAAAGTTGATACCGATAAAAAAGTTGAGAAGATAAATTTCAGAGCCGAAATTAAAGAGGGGTTCACCTGGCTTTGGAGCCATGAACTACTTAGGCCCATGGCGCTAATACTTGGCGCGCTAAATGCAATCGGAGCTTTAACAGCTGCAGTATTTATTTTATTTGCTCAAGAAATCCTTGAGACTTCACTATTTATATTTGCAGTACTTGGAACAGCAGGAGCTGTTGGAGGAAGCCTTGGAGGAATACTGGGACCTAAGATTTCAAAGAAGCTAGGAAGTGGTCCATCTCTTTATCTAACTCTTCTAAGCGGCCCAATAATTGCCTTAATAATTGGACTGTCGTCCTCTTGGCATCTCTTCTATTTACTAACCGCGATATCAACTATCTTTGCAGTGCTTTGGAATGTCATAACTGTTTCACTTCGTCAGAGCATTATTCCTAGCCATCTTCTTGGAAGAGTTAATAGCGTCTATCGCTTCTTTGCTTGGGGCAGCATTCCAATTGGGACGCTGCTTGGGGGAGCCTTAGTAGATCTTGTGGAGCTAATGGGGGATAGAGAATTCGCCCTAAGAAGCCCCTATTTTCTCTCAGCTCTCTTGGGTCTGGCCTTATTCATTTTTGCTGCTCCAAGGCTGACCACGGCAAAGATCGAGGCGGCTAGGGCGCCCAGCTAGGGCCAATTACGCTTAATTTGGTCGGATAAGTAACGAAATAGATACCTACTTACATTGATTAAAAAGGGTCAAATAGGGCAGGCTAACCCCACCCTTAAGGATGCGGGTGTGGGGGAAGTCGACTTTCCATACCTAGTCCTTAATTTCTATCACTAGGAGAAGAAATGAAATTAACTCGCATTGCCAAGGTAGCGATTGCTACTGCAGCTGCGGCGGGTCTTGCAGTTTCAACGCTCTCACCAGCGAACTCTGCAACTCGTTCAACTGTAGTACTTGTTACCAGCAATCAGATGACCAGCTTAAATAGCGGAACGCCTGATACCAACTTAACTGTTAACAGTGAAATTGGTTATCTACAGGGCTTTGGTTTTTCTTATTACGATAATGCTCCAAAATTGGTTCGAAATACACTTTTTGGTTCATATAAAATCGTAAGCCAAAATCCGTTCAAAGTTCAGTACACAGTAAATAAGGGCAAGGTTTGGTCAGATGGGACACCAATTACTGGTGTCGATCTTCTGCTCTCACACGTTCTTGCTTCAAGCTCATACTCATTCACCGCAAAGCTAGGTGATCCAACAGATCCTGAGGTCAGACCAGCATTTAATGCCCTTGGTTATGGTGGAATCTATGATCAGACACATGTCGGTCTACCAACACTTTCAGCTGACAAGATGTCAGTAACAATTGAGTACGATTCAAAGATTCCAGATTGGGAAATTACCGGTCCTGGACCATCAGCAGTGCACACACTGATTCACCTTGCAGAGGGAAAGACTGAGCTGCAGAGCGCAGCTGCGAATCTTGCTGCAAAGGCAAAATTCGAAAAGGCTTTCTTTAATTACGATACTAAGTTGATGAAGGCAGCAGGCAAAGTTTGGTCTGAGGCTTACAACATCACAGATATCAATGATTCAACTAACCCACTACTTCTTGTAGGTAATGGCGGTTACAAGATCAAGAGCGCAGTAACTGGTCAATCAGTTACTTTGGTTCTAAACCCTAAGCATGTAACTAACCCATCAGGTCCAAAGACAAACGGAGTTAAGACCATTATCTTCCGCGTTGTTGGCGATGGAACAGCTGCAGCTCAGGCGCTTCGTAACCAAGAAATCGATCTATACGATGGTCAGCCAACCGCTGATGCCGTTCAGATCCTAAAAGCTATTCCAACAGCAAAGATCATTGGTTACTCAGGAGCTGTTTATGAGCACATTGATCTTCGCTTCGGAACTGCGCAAGGCGTATCTGAGCCTTACACCGGACCTTTTGCTGGCAACAGCCAGAAGGCAGTAGATCTTCGTACTGCATTCTTGATGGCTTATCCACGCGATGAAATTGTAGATAAATTGGTCAAGCCAATTAACTCCAAGGCAGTTCGCATGGATTCACTAATGCTATTCCCAGGAGAGCCTGGTTATGCCGACATGATTAAGAACAGCGGTGTAGCGAAGTACACAAAGGGAACTCAAGCAGAGCGCGAAGCTGCAGCACTTGCACTTGTTCGCAAGCACTCAGCTACCGATGTGAAAATCAACATGCTCTGGGGTCAACCAAGCAACGTTCGACGTGCCGCTGAAGCACAGATTGCAAAGGCTGCGTTAGCTCGTGCTGGATTTGAGCTAAATGCACCTGGAAGATCTGGCTGGAGTGGTTTCCTTGATTCAAGCGAATATGACGCACAATTCTTCGCATGGGTTAAGAGCGCACTTACAGCTGCTGGAAATACCGATATTTACAAGAGCGACAGTGGTAACAACCTTGTTGGCTACGTAAATAAGAAAGTAGACGCAGCAGTAACTAAGCTAAATGCCACCGTACTATCTGACAGCGAAAGACTCGCTCAGTACTTGATCGTTGAGAAGGAATTGATGAAGGATGCAGTTTCCCTTCCAATCTTCCAGCATCCTGGTGTAACTGCAGTGAATAAGAAACTGCAGAACGTCAAGCCAAACCCACTATCTCCAACACTTGTGTGGAATTATTGGGAGTGGAAGTACTCAAACTAAGCAGAATTGCTTAGTTGCAGAATAATTCTCACTAGAATAAGTGAGTATTAATCAGTAATTCAAGTGGCGCCTAAGTAGACTTAGGCGCCACTTGAAATATGTAGAGGTATTTCTTTAGTTTGAAAGGAGGCTGGGATTGTTTGCTTATATCCTGAGGCGTCTTGGAGCATTAGTTGTAATTCTCTTTGGCGCTAGCTTTCTTATTTACAATCTTGCAGCAATTTCTACCGACCCTCTTGAAGGACTTAAGACAAGCACGGCGCAAAATCGAGAGCAGCTTATTGCTGCCGCAACCAGAGAGCTCCGCCTTGATTTACCGCCTCCGCTTCGCTACTTCCTATGGCTTCGCGGGGTACTCGGAATTTTCGTAGGAAATCCAGACTTTGGAAAAACTCGCGAACAACAGCCGGTAATTGAAGCCATTGCAAATGCAATCCCTACCACCGTTCGCTTGGTAATTGTGGCAACTATTGTGGCCTTAGTCCTTGGGCTAGCTCTGGGTATTACCTCAGCGCTTCGTCAATACTCTCGTTTTGATTATGGAATGACATTTGTAGCATTCTTACTTTTCTCACTGCCAATCTTTTGGGTTGCAGTTTTGCTTAAGCAGTACTTAGCAATTGACTTTAATGATTTTCTGGTCAATGCCAAGATTTCGCCCCCATGGATAATTGGCTTAAGCATCCTAACCGGATTTTTCTGGGCCGCAGTCATTAGTGGATCGCGCCGCAGAGTTTGGATGATTTTCTCTATTGCCTTTTTAGCAAATTCAATTTTCTTAAGTGCAATTAGCGCTTCTCAGTGGCTCGCCTATCCACGTCTTGGCCCAGTAGCCATCTTTATCTTTGGAGTAGGGATCGCATTTGGTGTCACATATCTTTCAGTTGGTCTTTCAGATCGCAATGCGATTAAGAGCAATCTATTTATTGCTTTAATCGGAACTATTCTTTATTTTCCAGCCCAGAACCTGCTTGACTCAAATCGACCAAGAGTTGGCATTCTTATATTGCTGGTTGCGCTTTTGATTTCAGCTATTGCTGTTTCATTTATTTTTGCTCGTATCGATCGTGGTCCAATTATTCGTACCAGCGTCATTACATCAATCTTGATTGGCGTAATGATTCTGATTGATCAGATGATGCAGGCCTGGAGACCATATATTGAAAGCGATGATGTTAACTATCGTCCAGTTGCCACAATAGGGCAATCGACAATCTGGCTCTCTGATATCTCTTTCTGGGTAAGAGTCCTAGATTTTGCAATGCACCTGGTTCTTCCGACTCTTGCCTTAACTTTAATCTCATTTGCAGGATATGTTCGATTCTCTCGTGGAACTCTGCTTGATGTTCTAAACCAGGACTACATCAGAACGGCAAGAGCTAAAGGGCTAAGTGAGCGAACCGTGATTATGCGCCACGCATTTAGAAACACGATGATTCCCATAAGCACGATAATGGTTGGCGATGTGGCTGGAATTGTTGGCGGAGCAATCATTACTGAACGAGTTTTTGCCTGGCAGGGAATGGGCACGCTCTTTAATAAGGCGATTACCTCCTTTGATTTAAACCTCTTAATGGGGGTCAGTATCTTTCTTTCAACCTTGGCAATATTGGCCAATTTAATCGCTGACCTTCTTTATTCGGCCCTTGATCCTCGAATTCGTGTGGGAGCTGGTAAGTAATGGCTAAGAAGAAAGAGAATGTAGAGATAATTAAAGATGCTAGTGAAAATGCCATCTTCAATAAGGAGACAGAGGGCTTAAGCCAAGGTCAAATTGTCTTACGTCGTTTTATTCGCCATAGAGCTGCCATGATTTCCGTTGTTGTGCTCTTTACTTTAATTGCTGTGGTCTATACCGCACTTGATTGGCGAATTGGCGATGAGGAAGATCCTCTTATCATCCCTGGTTGGTGGAAATATGGTTTTGAAGATATGCCTGAGCTTCGCTATGGAGCAGATTGCATAAATGGATCAGTGGGTTGCCCATCCTTGGATGCCGTTCCATTTTTTGACGGTGACGGAATCTCTATCGGCGAGCACCCCTTTGGTCAAGATGATATTGGCCGCGATTATTTAGCTCTTGTGATGCGTGGAGCTCAGCGCTCAATTCTAGTTATGTTCATTATTGGAGCCATTGCGGCAACTCTTGGAACAGTAATTGGATCCATCGCTGGATATTTCCGCGGCTGGGTTGATGCCATCTTGATGCGACTAGTGGACTTCATTATTACGGTGCCTGTAATCATCATTGGTTCGGTTATTGGTTTTCACTTTGGTAATAAGGGAGCTGCGTTCCTCGCTCTCCTGCTAGGCCTCTTCTCGTGGACTGGACTTTCCCGCTTGGTTCGTGGTGAGTTCTTAACTCTTCGAGAACGAGAGTTTGTCGATGCCTCAAGAGTGGCTGGAGCCAGTAATAGACGCATTATTTTCAAACATATTCTGCCCAATGCAGTGGGAGTAATTATCGTGTCAGTAACGCTTTTGATGTCAGGGGCGATTTTGCTTGAAACAGCCCTTAGCTACCTGGGTTTTGGAGTTACCTCACCTGATGTTTCCCTAGGTCTATTGATTTCAAATTACCAAGATGCCTTTACGACTCGGCCATGGCTCTTCTGGTACCCAGGCCTCTTCATCATCGTCATTGCTCTATGTATCAACTTTATTGGCGATGGTCTTCGCGATGCATTTGATCCAAGACAGCGCCGTAGATTAAGTCGTAAAGAAAAAGCTAATGCACGAGTTATGCAAAATAGAAACGAGTTTGCCTAGGATTGCAGTAGTTGAGTTGTGATTGCTAGCAGGAATAGAAAGAGCACAATAGAGGCACCTAGGCGGTTGAAGGCAATTGAAAATTTCAACCCTTGAATATTGCCTCTCTGATGAAAGTTTTCAAATCTGGTTCTTGCGATAGCGATTGCAATTCCTGAATTACTCCTTGGACTTTCTCCAGCTTTAATGCTGCCACTATCGTTTAATTGCATGCCCCTAATTTCTGTTGGATGAACATTTCTTATGTGATATCGGCCAGGGGCTTGGGCTGCAAATGCATGATACTTAGCGCCGCTACTTTGCTGGATTACATACATTGTAAATTTGGAATCAATTAGTGAGATTTCATCCCAGCCTAAAGTAATGTTTTGCATAGGATTTACAATGACAAGTCCTTCATCGCAGTAAACAACTTTGGGATGGAGAAAGATTAAATAGAAGAGTGAGCAGGCAAATAACCCCCAAGTGATACTGGGAAGTCCACCAAGAAATCCGTAATCCAAAACATTTACATAAGTTAAAGTGCTAATCGTGAAGAAAATCCAAAATGAAAGGAAATATCCATTTCTTGGGCGAAATTGCTCAACATTACTCACCGCTCAATCTTCCCATCTATGCCATCGATTGCTTCCAACCAAGTGGATTGACCTGAAATCTCAATCCACCCAGCCAGCCAAAAATTCTGTCTTTTCGACTTAATTCGAAACTGGGCTAAATGAATCCAGTCAAGGGCCGATCTGGCTGAGGAGAGCGCCGGGGCAGAGCCAAGTAAGGGGGAATGGCTGCCTAAGGCTTCTTCTCTCGCTTCTGAATGAACCCTTTTAGAGGCAGAAAATGATAAAGATATTGTTATCTAGCCCTCTTAGGAGCAATTGTCAGAAATAGCCCTATAAGGCAGACTTTGCCAACCCTCGAGGGTTAGTTAATGGTAAAGCGGTCGACTCTTTACTAATGACTATCCCCGCAAACAAAGACCTTTTAGGAGGTTATCTTGAAAAACAAGAAGTTAAGAGTGGCAATTGTTGGATCACTTTCGATCCTTCTTGCTGCTTCAACAGTAACGCCGCCAGCAAATGCGGCTAAGAATGGAACTGTAATTCTCCATGAGCCAAACCCTCTATCAGGCTTTAACTCAGCTGTTGTTGGTTTCAACTTGGTAACAAACTCCACCATCGGTTATCTAACCGGTATGGGATTTGGATATTACGATTCCTCAAGAACTTGGGTACAGAACACCACATTTGGTTCTTATAAAGTAACTTCAAATAAGGCCACTGATTTCCGTGTTCAGTACACCGTAGCTCCAGGAAGAGTTTGGTCAGATGGAACTCCAATTACTGGAATTGACCTTCTCTCAACTCACATGATTTATAGCCGTGATTATGCAAAGGCTGCAGGTCTAGGTGATTGGGCTGCTGGAGATAAGATGGCATTTAATGCTGCTGGTCTTTCTTCAAGCACCTACTCTCTATATCAGACAGGCGATCCAGTAGTAAGCGCTGATGAAATGACAGTTACCTTTAAGTACAAGCAGAAGTTCCCAGATTGGTGGCTATCTGTTATCGGTGCACGTCCAGTACATGCTTGGACGCTAGCTGCTGAAGGTAAGACTGAACTACAGAGCGTTGCTGCAAGCAATGCTGCACGTGATCGCTGGTATGCCGCATTCAAGGCTAAAGACACTGATCTTCTAAAGAAGATTGGAACAATCTGGTCAACTTCATATAACAGCCCAGATGTTAACGCTGCAACAACTAACCCACTTCTATGGGTTGGAAACGGTGGCTTCAACGTCGTAAGCGCAGTTAAGGGTCAATCAGTAACCTTGAAGGCAAACCCACTTTATAACTCAGGACCTAAGGTCTCAGGAGATATCAAGAACATCATCCAGAAGTTCGTAGCTGATGGAAACCCAGTGGTTCAGGCCCTTGGTAATGGTGAAGTTTCTCTCTACTCAGGTCAACAGACAGCTGACGGAGTCGCTGCTTTGAAGAAGCTTGCTGGCGTAACCACAATTGGTGGACTCGGTGGAGCTTATGAGCACGTAGATCTTCGCAGTGGTGCTTACTTCTCAGGTGGAACCCCATACACCGGTCTATTTGCCGGAAATGGACAGAAGGCAACTGACCTACGTCGCGCCTTCCTACTCTGCGTTCCTCGTCAAGAAATTGTCGAGAAGTTGATTGCAACAATTAACTCAGAGATTCCGCCACTTCGCTCAGTTACCGTTCCATCACATGAAGATAGCAAGTATGCAAAAGTTATTGCTGCTAATGGATCTTCATACTATGTTGGAACACAAGCTTCACTAAATAGCCGCTCTCTATCACTCGTTCAGAAGTATCAGAAGAACGCTGTGAAGAATCCGCTAAAGGTGAACTTCCTAGTTCCTGGAAACAATGCACGTCGTGCAGCGCAAGCGCTATTGCTTAAGGCAAACCTTGCTAAGTGCGGCTTTGATGTAAACCTTGATACTCAAGTTGATTGGTCACCAAAGCTTCGCGATTCCAAGTATGACGCGACATTCTTTGCCTGGGCTGCAACCAGCACAGCGCAAGGATCAATTCGCGCCAACTGGCGTTCTGATGGCTCCAACAATTACAGCGGAGCAAACTCAGGTCCTGGACTAGATGCGATTTTGGATGATGTTTTCGGTCGTCCAATGTCAGATACAGTTCTAACCGCAACCTTTATCAAGATTGAACGTGAAATCTTCGGTAAGGCTTACACACTACCTCTATACCAGCATCCAGCAGTGACTGCCTATGACAACGACCTTAAGGGCGTTAAGGCCAGCTCACTATCTCCTGTGAAGGAATGGAACTTCTGGGATTGGAAGTACTAAAAAAGAAGTAGAGCTAATCGCTCAACTTTGAAGGCTTGTAGGGCCTTAGGGATTTTTAACGAAATTACCTAAGGCCCACAGGCTTTATTTTTTGATTAATTGAGTAATATTCGTAGGCTTTAATAGCCCCCAGGTAGGTAAGGAGATTGCCGTGCTTGCTTTCATCGCTCGAAGAATCGGCGTCCTTTTCCTAATCCTTTTTGGCTCAAGCTTTATCCTCTATAACCTTGCAGCGATTGCAGGAGATCCAATTGGTGAGCTTCGCTTCAGCGATGATCCCGAGATTCAAGCTCAAATTAGAGAGCTAGAAGAGTTTTTAAGACTCGATGTGCCGCCCCCACTTAGATATTTCATCTGGCTACGCGGCGTTCTAGGAATTTTCACCGGCAATCTAGATCTGGGACTAACTCGTCTTCGTCTTCCAGTATCAGGCGAAATTGCAACTGCAATGCCAATCACTATTCGACTAGTTATTTTCGCAACTATATTTGCAATCATCGTTGGTATTGCCTTAGGTATCGTTACTGCTCTTCGTCAATATTCTCGTTTTGATTATTCGATGACATTCTTTGCATTCCTTCTCTTCTCACTCCCTATTTTCTGGGTCGCAGTTCTTCTAAAGCAGTACTTAGCAATTCAGTTCAATACTTTCTTATCTGATCCTCAGATAACTACCTCATGGAAAATCGGAATTGGGCTAGTTGGCTCTATTTTCTGGGCCTCTCTGCTTGGTTCAAAGCGTGGAAACTTTTGGAAGGTATTCGCAATTGTCTTTGTGGCAACTTTTGCATTCCTCACCTTCGTTGATGAAGCAAATTGGTTAACAGATCCAGCACTTGGCCCAGTATTAATTGGCCTGCTTGCTGTTGGTATTGCATTTGGAATTACCTACCTGAGCACGGGATTTGGCAATAAGGCAGCGCTCTATGCCTCACTAACAATGGCTCCACTAACTGTTATCTCTTATTTTATGGTTTCAAACTCGCTTAATTCTTCATCATCAATTCCGCAGCTACTTAGATATGCGTTAATCACAATTATCGTTGCAGTGGCGGTAGCTCTTGGATTTGCTCGAATAGATCGTGGGCCAGTTGTTAGAACTACAATTATTACTGCTCTGCTCTCTGGGCATTTAATTATTGTTGATAAGTTCATGCAGACCTGGAAGCCATATATGGAAGAGGGATCGGTGAGCTTTAGGCCGATTCCAACTCTGGGCCAAGCAAAGGAGCTACTCACTCCAAATGAGTTCTGGATTTCAACCCTAGATATTTTGGTTCACTTATTCTTGCCAACTATCGCCCTTACTTTGATTTCATTTGCTGGATATATCCGCTATTCAAGAGGAACCCTGCTTGAGGTGCTAAATCAGGATTACATCAGAACTGCTCGCGCTAAAGGTTTAAATGAGCGAACTGTGATTATGCGTCATGCCTTCCGCAATACTTTGATTCCATTAACCACAATTATGGTGGTTGATTTTGCTGGAATTGTTGGTGGCGCAATTATCACTGAGCGCGTCTTTGGTTGGTATGGCATGGGAACGCTCTTTAATCGAGCAATTACTAGCCAAGATTTAAATCTTCTTATGGGTGTTTTCTTTATTACTGCAACACTAGCTGTCATGGCGAACTTAATTGCAGACCTTCTCTACTCAGCCCTTGACCCAAGAATTCGTGTTGGGAGTGGAAAGTGAAAATTAGAAGAAAGAGTAAAGAGCAGGCTCTTGAAGAGTTAACCATTGAATCTGGCGAGAATGCTATTGCCAATAAGGAAGTTGAAGGATTGACGCAATGGCAGATTATTCGTCGTCGTTTCTTTAAGCATAAGGCTGCAGTAGCCTCACTCATCTTCTTAACATTCATCATTGTCTTTGTATTTTCCGCAGTTGATGCAAACTTTGGTCCAATAAAGACTAAGGGTTGGTGGAAGTGGTCTCCAGATGATCTGCCAGATCTTCGATTTGGCGATTGCCCTAATGACACCATTGGCTGTCCAACAATTTCACTTGTTCCAAAGTTTTTAGGGGGAGCGGGAATTGGTCTTGGCGAGCATCCATTTGGTCAGGATGACATTGGTCGGGATTACTTCTCGCTGGTAATGAAGGGCACACAGCGCTCGATTCAAGTTATGTTCATTATTGGATTCTTTGCAGCGATTATCGGAACTGTTGTTGGCGCTGTTGCTGGATATTACAGAGGAATCGTTGATAACGTTCTTATGCGTTTCACCGACTTCATCATCACAATTCCAGCAGTTATCGTGGGATCAGTTATCGGTGCAAAATTTGGAAATCTTGGCGCAATCATTCTTGCGGTTTATTTGGGTCTCTTTGCCTGGACGGGGCTATCGCGTCTGGTTCGTGGCGAGTTTTTAACCCTTCGTGAGCGAGAGTTTGTTGATGCGGCGCGAGTTGCTGGTGCATCGACTAGGAGAATTATCTTCAAGCATATTCTTCCAAATGCCGTTGGTGTAATCATCGTTTCAGTTACCTTGCTACTCTCCGGCGCAATCTTGCTAGAGACCGCCCTTTCCTACCTTGGCTTTGGAGTTGTACCACCTGATGTTTCCCTTGGGCTATTAATTAATCAATATCAGGATGCTTTTACAACCAGGCCATTCCTATTCTGGTATCCAGGATTCTTCATTGTAAGTATTGCCTTAAGTATTAACTTCATTGGTGATGGGCTAAGAGATGCCTTTGATCCAAGGCAGAAGCGCAAGATTACAAAGAAGGAAAAACAGAACGCTAGAGCTATTGCAAGAAATCAGGCGTAGGCGATCAAATGCGAAATAATTACAGTAATTCCAAGAGCTATATAGAGGAATTTAGCCAGATTATTAACTTTAATTTCACTAGCGATACTTCCTTTAAAACTTCCGCGCTCCTGGATGTAGCGGCGAGCAATTTGAGCCGCAGCTCCAGAATCGGATCGAGGCGAGTCAGCAGCTTTAATTCCGCTACCTTGTTGATGAAATCCTTTGAGTTCACTGGGATGAATAGCTCGGTGCTGAGATCTAGAGGGTCCAGCAGCAGCCCAGCATTTAATGATTCCAAGATCACTTTTTATGTTGAGAACAAATTTAGTATCAAGATCACTAACCTGCCTCCAATCAAGGATTGTGGTGGTGAAGGGGTTTCTAACTGCCAGTCCAAGGTCGGTAAAGACCAGAGCAGGTCTTTGAATTCCCAGGTAGACCGAGGTAGCAATCAAGAGGATAAGAGCGCAAAAGGCGAAATTTTCAGCGCTGCTGTATTTGGATTCAAGGACTGTAGTAATCAGCATCCCAAGACAGAAGAGATATCCCAAACTACTGTAAACTCGCGAGCCTTGGGCACGGAAAATAATCAGATTTCCACCGTTGTTAACCAGAGCGCTGAATGGAGAGTAAGCCATGAGTGAGCCAATCCTAAAGGTTAAAGATTTCTCGGTCGATTTCTGGGTCGATGGCCTCTGGTATCCAGCAGCGATCAAGATGAACTTCGAGCTCCACCCGGGCAAAGTCCTAGCCATCGTTGGTGAGTCAGGTTCTGGTAAATCAACAACTGCCCTTGGTCTAATGGATCTCCTTGCATCAAATGCAAGACGAAGCGGACAGGTCCTAATTAAAGATGTAGATATGATCAATGTGAAGAGTTCAACGCTTCGCAAATTCCGCGGCAAGGAAGTTGCCTATATTTTCCAAGAGCCGATGACTGCGCTAAATCCGGTCTACACCATTGGTTTCCAAATTGTTGAAACCTTAAGAAATCACTTTGATATGGGGCCAAAGCAGGCTCGTACTCGCGCCGTCGAGCTTCTGACTATGGTTGAAATCCCAAGTCCAGAGCAATCATTTGATAAATATCCTCACCAACTATCAGGTGGTCAGCGCCAGAGAGCAATGATTGCTCAAGCACTTGCCTGTGATCCAGGTCTTTTGGTGGCAGATGAGCCAACCACCGCACTTGATGTGACAATCCAAGCAGAAATCTTGGATTTGATGCGAAGCCTTAAAGATCGACTTAACTCAGCAATCCTTCTTATCACCCATGATATGGGCGTTGTTGCTGATATGGCAGATGAGATTTTGGTTATGAAAGATGGCTTAACTGTTGAGCATGGCAGCTCTGATCAAATCTTTAATCGCCCCAAGCATCCCTATACAACTGAGCTATTAGCTGCAGTTCCAAAGCTAGGCTCCTCTAGAAAGCGTGTTCTTAAAGTGGCAAGAGATGCCGAGCCAGTACTTAAGATGCGTAATGTCACTATTGAATATCCAAAACGAGGAAGAATTCCCGCCTTTACTGCGGTTAAAGACTTTTCATTGGATATTTTCCCTGGAGAAATCGTCGGCCTAGTAGGCGAATCAGGCTCTGGAAAGACCACAGTTGGAAAAGCGGCTATTGGCTTGCTTCCAATCAAGTCAGGAAGTCTTGAGATCGTTGGCAAAGATATTAGTAAGGCCTCACAGAAAGAGCTCTTCACTATCCGGCGCCACACTGGAATCGTCTTTCAAGATCCGGCATCATCGTTAAACCCACGTCTTCCAATCGGTGAATCAATTGGTGAGCCATTATTCCTAGCCAAACTAGCTAAAGGCGATGAGCTAAATAAGAAGGTTGAGGATCTACTTGAGCAGGTTGAGCTTCCTCGCTCTTATCGAAATCGCTTCCCTCACGAGCTATCGGGTGGCCAGAGGCAGCGAGTTGGAATTGCAAGAGCTCTTGCTCTCACCCCAGATCTATTAATTGCAGATGAACCAACCTCAGCACTTGATGTTTCAGTACAAGCACGCTTCCTTGACCTCTTGCTTGATCTGCAAGATAAATTGAAGTTTGCCTGCCTCTTCATCAGCCATGATTTAGCAGTTGTTGACATCTTGGCTCACCGAATTGCAGTTATGCAAAATGGAATCTTGGTTGAAGAGGGCGAGCGAGATCAGATTCTCAATAGCGCTAAAGATCCCTACACTCAGCGCCTTATCGCCGCAGTTCCTGTGCCAGATCCTGCAGAGCAGAGGAAGAGACGCGAAGCCCGTCTAGCCGGCAAGAAATAGTTATGACTCAGCCAGTTTCTCTAGAGGACTTTGGCATCTCTAAAGAATTTGGCTATATGCAACACCGTGATCCAGTCACATCACTCTCTGCTGCAAACGGTGCTTGGGATGAGATGGCACGGAATCTGCCAAAGTATTTAATGGGTTCAGATTTTAGATCCCGAGTTCAATCACTGCCACCATTCAAAATGGATGCGCTAGCAAGTGAAGGCGAAGTCAGACGAGCCATGCTCGCACTTTCCTATATCGGGATGGCCTATCAATGGTCAGAAAACGATGCAGCCCATGTGATTCCATCAGTTTTAGCAAAGCCTTGGTATGAGCTAGGGGTCAAAGTTGGTCGCCCGCCAATTCTTAGTTATGTCTCATACTCAATTGATAATTGGTATCGCCTCGATCCAAAAAAGGAAATTGAATGTGGAAATATCGCCCTCCTGCAATGCTTCCTTGGGGGACAAGATGAAGAGTGGTTCATTCTTATTCACATTGATATTGAGAAGAAGGCTGGAATCGCGCTTCATGCCATTGAACTAGCCCAGAAGGCAGTTGTCGCCAATGACAGCGACGCACTAGATATCGCTCTTACTCAACTGCGAGATGGCATCAAGAGCATGTATGACGTCCTTGCCAGAATGCCTGAGAAGTGTGATCCATATGTTTATTTCCATAGAGTGAGGCCATATATCTTTGGCTGGCGCAATAACCCAGCTCTTCCTAATGGTGTTGTTTATGAAGGCGTAGAGGCCCTAGGGGGCAAGGGAATGACCTATCGAGGAGAAACTGGCGCCCAGAGCGCGATCGTTCCAGCACTTGATGGAGTTCTAGGAATTGAACATGAGAGAGATGAGCTACGAGAGTATTTAATGGAGATGCGCGAATATATGCCTCCCAAGCATGTGGCATTTATTGAAGCTGTTGAGGCAGGTCCATCGGTTAGGGAGTTTGTTAAGAGGGTAAATCGCGCCTCAACAACAGAGCTCTTTAATCAATCTGTTGAGCTAGTTGCAGATTTTAGAGCGATGCATCTTGAATATGCCGGGCAATATATTCATGCCCAGGCCCAGAAGGCCCCAGGAAACCCTTCAGCTGTTGGTACAGGGGGAACTCCCTTTATGACCTATCTTCGCAAGCATCGAGATGAAACAAAGGCGCAGAGCCTCTAATAAGCCTTAGCGCCCCATCTATTGGTTAGCCAGATAAAAATAGGAACCATAATCACTGAAAAGAGAGCAGCTGGCCCCCAGGCAACCTCTGGCACGGTCAGCAGGCTAACTGAAGGAAGCGCTGAATCTTGGCTCGATACTAGAAGCGCTGCCAGTAAGTTATTGGCAAAGTGCGCACCGATCGCTAGCTCCAGGCTCTGATCTCGATAAGTCACCCAGGCCAACATAAATCCTGTTGCTCCATAGCTAATGATTGGAAAGAGGAGTTCGTTGCCCGCTACTTCAGGGTTTGCAAGATGAGGAAGAGAGAAGATAGCGCCGCTAAGAATTGAGATACTCCATTGCTTCTTCTTTCCATTATCAAGCCAGCGCTGAATCCAGCCTCTAAAGAAGAGCTCCTCTGCTGTTGTTTGAATCGGTAGGAGAGTAAGAGCAATTAGTAGGTAGGGTAGAAAAGCTGAAGCTTTAAAACTAAAAGTGTAGGAATCCCAATTAAGGATTAAATCAAGTGAGCCAAAAGCAATTGAAATCAGTGCAAGGGATGCAAAGCCAATCCAAGTTCTCTTATATGAGTATTTATGGCGGGAGGTAAAGAGGCTCTTTAAATCCTTCTTCAAAAAGATGCGATAGGCCAGAAGCGTTGCAAGAAGTAATGGCAGAAACGAGATCAAAACAGTTGCTGCGCTACTCCAAGCTGGCAGGGCTCTAATAGCGGCAAGATCTTCATCAGCTGTTGAAAAGAGCAGCTCAACATTAAGGTCGAAGTAGGAGGCCAGTAAGAAGGTTAAGCCCAGGCCCAATACTTGCCAGGTGGTTACGATAAATAGGGTTCCAATAATCCAGCGCCAGAGGCGGGGGCGAGAGCTAGGACTGTCCATTTGAGTATTCTTTCAAAGTTTTGCGCGATGAGTTGTTAGGCAAAGAGAAAAGCCCGGCGCATATGCAGCCGGGCTTTTTCCGTAAATCTAAAGCGTGCTTACTTAGCAGCTTTCTTACGACGACGACGCTTTGGGGCAGCCTTTGCAGCAGCCTTCTTACGACGACGCTTTGGTGCTGCCTTAGCAGCAGCTTTCTTACGACGCTTTGCAGCCACGTAGTGTTCCTTTCAGAATGGTTCGATCCGTCACCGAACCTGTTGCAGGCAAATCGTGACACTTATTGGCCAAAGTTTCCACTATTTGGGGAAAATAAATTGGGTGCGTGTCGGATTACTTTTTCTAAAAAATGTGTGTATCGCGCAATTTTTATCCCTCTTTTTACTCACTTTTTATGCGTGAATATCGCGATTTTCGCAAAACTGAAGAAAAAAAGGCTTTTCAAGACCTTGTTACTTAAGGGTAGGGGGATAAAAATATTTTAAATATTTTCCCTATTTTTGCGCACTTTTGCCTCTTTGAGGGCATATTCATTGGTCCGAACATCATAGCTACGAAACTTTGGCATCACTGCTGCGATCAGAGAAACAAAGCCAATACAGAGTAATCCGCCGCCAACAATGGAGGTTCGTAAGGAACTCATCGCTGCCATGCCCCCCGCTCTGGCTTGTCCTCCAAGTGGGCCGAGAAGATAGGAGAGCATTTCAATTCCTGCAAGGCGTCCCCGTAACTCATCTGGAATTGATTGATTCCAGATAAATCCCCGAAATAGAGCGCTGACTTGATCAAATGCGCCGGCGATAACTAGGCAGGTGATTACCAGAACAAGTGAGTTACTGCTTCCTGCTGCAACGATTGCAACCCCCCAACCAAGGGCTCCGATAATTACAGCCCTTCCATGATGGGGGTAATTTCTCATCCAGCCACTTAGAAGAGTTACAAGGACTGCGCCAAAGGTAATTGAAGAATAGAAAAACCCTAGGGCATAAGGTGCGCCAATTTCATCGGCCCAGAAAGGAAAAAGGGCCATCGGCATTGCAAGAAACATCGCTGCTAAATCAACAACGTAGGTTCCAAGCAGATCCTTTCTCTTAAAGGCGTAGTTAAGTCCCTCCATTAAACCTGCCATAGATGGTGGGGTGGACTTATCAAGTGGGGGAACGCTTTTAACCTGCCAAATTAGCGCAAGTGAAATTATAAAGGTGAGGCAATCAACAAGATAAGCAGCACCTGCCCCATAACTTGCAATGATTATTCCGCCAACTGATGGCCCAACGATTCCGCCAAATTGCCATCTAAGACTCATTAGCGCGCTGGCACTTGGCAGATCATCATGGTTTACAAGCCTTGGCAAAATCGCATCCTGACTAGGTCGTTTTAGCCCGCTTAAGGCAGCGAAAATTGCTGCAATAACAAAGATCAAGATAACGCTAGGTTTTTCTTGGAGTGAATTAATTAAGAGAATTGAGGTAGCAATAAGAGTGCCAAATTCCGTAAACCAGATCATCTTTTTTCGATCTAGGTAATCAGCTAAGACCCCGCCATAGAGGCCAAAGACAATAAGGGGGATAATCTCGACAACTCCAATTAGCCCCACTGCCCAAAATGAGCCAGTTAGTTCTTTGACTTGGAAAGGCAGGGCAACGAAGGTGATCATCGAGCCGAAGTAGGAGAAGAGCCCTGCGGTAAAGAGCAGCTTAAAGTCGCGATACTTCTTTAAGGGGCTTAAATCAATGGCGTATTTGCGCACGCCTTATCTTAGTCAAAGCTCTCTTGAGCGGAAGGGAAGGAACCTGACTCAACATCTAGGACCCATCTGCCAACTGCTTCAGCCATATCTTGACGCAGATTTAGATAGGCCCTTGAGAAACGTGGCGGCTTTGGGGTAAGCCCCATTAGATCTGTCCAGACTAGAACTTGGCCATCACAGTTAATCCCCGCGCCAATACCAATAGTTGGAATTGATAGCGTCTTTGAAAGCTCTGTTGCCAATTTGGCAGGAATTAACTCAAGCACAATTGCAAAGGCCCCTGCTTCTTGAAGTGCTAAAGCATCTTTGATGATCTCATCTGCCTTGCTATCTCTTCCTTGAACTTTAAAACCGCCAAAGGCATTAACAGATTGCGGGGTCATTCCAAGATGGCCCATAACTGGAATTCCACTACTAACTAGAGCTTTAACTTGCTCGCAAACTCTCACTCCGCCTTCAAGTTTTACCCCGGCAACTCCTGCCTCTTTCAATAATCTAATGCTGCTCTCAAGGGCTAATTGAGGGGATGCTTCATAGGAGCCAAAGGGAAGATCAGCAATTACTAGCGCTTTCTCTGAGCCTTTAACTACAGCTCTGGATAGTGAGATTAATTCATCTAAGGTAACTGGGATGGTGTTCTCATGGCCTAGAAAGTTATTACCTGCGCTATCTCCAACAAGCAGGATTGGTACCCCGGCTTGATCAAAGACTGAGGCCATGGTTGAGTCATAGGCAGTCAGCATGGCAAAGGGCTTACCTGATTTCTTCCAGGCAGCCAGATCTAAAACGGTATAGCGGGCCATTTACTTTCCTTCCTCGAGGCCAAGTGCGGTCCCCGGGATTACAAAGTGGAGTCTATCGGTACTCTTGAACTATGCCTACAGCCAAGAGCGCTCCGCTAAGAATTGCGATGGCCCAGATCAATCCTGTCTTGGGCGATTTAGAGGGCAATAGCCAATTAATTCTTGGCGCAGTTAAAGAGGCGCTAGTGAGTGGGGCTGATGTAGTTCTCTTCTCCGAGATGGTTTTAACTGGCTATCCAGTTGAGGACCTTGCCCTAAGGCCTGCATTTCAAAGCGCCTCGAGAAGACGAGTTAATGAACTAGCAGAGCAGATAGAAAAAATTGGGGGCGGAGAGCTTTTAGTTATTATCGGATATCTCGATCATGATGAAAAGCCTGAGAATGCCCTAGCTGCAATCCATCGTGGAAAAGTTGTTGGTAAATATGTCAAACACCATCTACCAAATTATGGCGTCTTTGATGAGTTTAGAAATTTTGGGCAGGGAGATAAGAGCCTAGTAATTCGCTTTGGCTCAATCGATATCGCGCTCGCAATCTGTGAAGATATCTGGCAAGAAGGCGGCCCAGTTGCCAATTTAAGTAAGGCAAATCCTGGGATTTTGCTAGTTGCCAATGGCAGCCCTTTTGAGCGTGATAAAGATGGAGTAAGGCTTGATCTTGCAAGAAAGAGAGTTAAGCAATTGGGCTGCCCGCTGCTCTATCTCAATATGGTTGGGGCTCAGGATGATTTAGTTTTTGATGGCGGTTCATTTGCCTTAGATAGCGCGGGAGAAGTAATTGCAAGATCTGAGCAATTTGAAAGCTCGCTAAATATTGTTGATATTGAATGCGAGATAGAAAGTGGTACACCTGATCTAGTTTTAAGTGGAGCAATCAAGAAAGATCAAGGGGGAGCGAAAACTCTAATTGCTCCATCGCTATCTGATGAGGAAGAGATCTGGAAGGCGCTAGAAGTTGGCCTTAGAGATTATGTATCTAAGAATGGTTTTAAATCTGTTGCCCTTGGCCTCTCTGGTGGAATTGATTCAGCTCTTACCGCAGCATTGGCAGTAGATGCCCTTGGCAAAGAGAGCGTCTATGGCCTACTTATGCCAAGTAAGTACTCATCAACGCACTCGATATCAGATGCTAAAGAGTTGGCTGAAAATCTTGGTATTGGCTATGAGATTATTGAGATCGGCGGAGTTGTTAGTAGCTTTCAAAGCGCGATTGAGCTCTCAGGTCTTGCTGAAGAAAATATCCAAGCCCGAGTTAGAGGCTCGCTACTGATGGGTCTTTCAAACCAGCGAGGTCATTTAATTCTTGCAACAGGTAATAAGTCAGAGCTAGCCGTTGGTTATTCAACGCTATATGGCGATGCGGTAGGCGGCTTTGCTCCGATAAAAGATATCTTCAAAGTAGATATCTGGCGCCTTGCTAGATGGCGCAATAGCCAGGCCGGGGGCAAGGAGCTAATTCCAATTAACTCAATTGAGAAGGCGCCAAGTGCGGAGTTATCTCCTGGTCAGAAAGATAGCGACTCTCTTCCTGATTATGAGCTCCTTGATCAAGTATTAAAGCTCTATATTGAGAAAAATATCGATGCCACAAAAATTATTGCATCAGGCTTTGATAGGGCTCTAGTTGATCGGGTAGTGGCACTTGTTGATAAGGCTGAATATAAGAGGCGGCAATATCCACCTGGGCCTAAAGTCTCACCAATTGCCTTTGGTAAAGATAGACGTCTGCCAATGACCTCAAGGTGGCGGGAGAGTTAGAAAAACTTGCAAGGTATTTGCAAGTAGCGCTATTTATTATTTCGCCTAAACTTCTGGCTATGACATCGATTCGCTCCTGGTTCTTCACGCGCCGACGCGTAATCGATTTTGGTCGCACCGCATCAGCAATCTGCTGTTTGTAATTTAAAAATTCTCGAAATTCAATAAGCATTTCTTGCGCTTCTAGCGCTTTCATTAAATTCCAATTTAAATAAATTTACTTAGGAGAAGATTATGAAGGTTTATGAAAATATCACCCAGGTCTATGGAAATACCCCGCTAGTTAGGTTAAATCGAATCACAGATGGAGCCGAGGCAACTGTCTATGCCAAGTTGGAGTTTTACAACCCAACGAGCACGGTTAAAGATCGAATTGGAATCGCTATGGTTGATGCAGCAGAGAAAAGCGGAGCTCTAAAGCCTGGCGGAACAATCGTTGAGGCAACCTCTGGAAATACCGGAATTGCACTTGCAATGGTTGGGGCGGCTCGCGGCTATAAAACAATTCTCACGATGCCAGATTCGATGTCAAAGGAGCGGCGCACACTCCTTAGAGCATTTGGCGCGGAGCTTGTCCTTACTCCAGCAGCGGAGGGGATGAAGGGCGCCCTTGCCAAAGCTGAGGAGCTAGGAGCAAATGGCGCAGTAATGGTCCGCCAATTTGAAAATGAAGCAAACCCAGAGGTTCATAGAAGAACTACCGCTGAGGAGATCTGGCGCGATACCGATGGGCTAGTTGATGCAGTCGTTGCTGGAATTGGCACCGGGGGAACGATTACTGGAATTGGTCAGGTATTAAAGTCAAGAAAGCCTGAGGTCAAGATTTTTGCTGTTGAGCCTGCTGCTTCTCCTATTCTCAATGGCGGAAATCCTGGTGGTCATCCAATTCAAGGTATCGGCCCAAACTTTATTCCACCAATTCTTGATCGAAGCGTTTATGACGAAGTCCTAGATGTCAGCGCAGAGGATGCGGTCAAGTATGCAAGACGAGCGGCAACCGAGGAGGGAATCCTTGCTGGAATTTCATCAGGGGGTGCGCTCTGGGCAGCTGCGCAAGTTGCAAAGCGAAAAGAGTTTGCTGGCAAAAATATCGTTGTGATAATTCCATCATTTGGCGAGCGTTATCTCTCAACCATTCTCTACCAAGATTTAATGGATTCGTAGATGATCTTTAAAACAATTAAACAAGATCTAGAGACAGCACTATTAAAAGATCCGGCTGCCAGAAATAAGTTAGAAGTATTTCTTACCTATCCTGGGGTTCATGCGCTCTGGGGTTATCGCATCTGCCATTGGCTCTGGAATAGAAAATTAAAGTTAATCTCCCGAATCTATTCCAATTGGATTAGAACTATTACTGGAATAGAGATTCACCCTGCAGCCAAGATTGGTAAGCGCTTCTTTATCGATCACGGTATGGGGGTAGTAATTGGCGAGACAACGGTAATTGGCGATGATGTAATGATTTATCACGATGTCACACTTGGCGCTAGGACTTTTGAAAATGGCAAACGCCATCCAACTATTGGCAACAGAGTTGTTATTGGGGCGGGGGCAAGAGTCCTTGGCGATATCAAAATTGGCGATGGGGTTCGCATCAGCGCTAATTCTGTGGTTGTTAAAGATGTTTCACCGCAGAGTGATATCGATGCTTCAGAGCAATTTGCCATCTAAGGCTCATTTTTAAGCCTAGTTAACATAGCCGTAACTAAAGGCGGGCATTATGCGCCCATGGCTAAAGAGGATATTGAGATAGCAAAGCAGAAGGAATTCGTTCTTCGCACCCTTGAAGAACGCGATATTCGCTTTGTTCGTCTCTGGTTTACTGATGTTCTGGGATTTCTAAAATCTGTTGCGATTGCCCCGCCAGAGCTTGAAAATGCCTTTGCTGAAGGAATTGGCTTTGATGGCTCTGCAATTGAAGGCTTTGCCCGCGGCAGTGAATCAGATATGTTGCTAAAACCAGATCCTGCAACATTTTCAATTCTTCCGTGGCGAACTGAAAAACCAGGGGCAGCAAGAATTTTCTGCGACATCGCACTGCCTGACTCGGCGCCATCGCCAGCTGATTCAAGAAATGTATTGAAGAGAGTTTTAGAAAAAGCCGCCAAGATGGGATACACCTGTTACACCCATCCAGAGATTGAATTCTTCCTATTTAAAGATGCGCCAACTTTTGGAGTAAAACCAACTCCAGTTGATGCTGGAGGTTACTTTGATCAAACTCCAATTGCTATCGGTCAAGATTTTCGCAGACAGGCAATTACTCTGCTAGAGGCGATGGGGGTCTCGGTTGAATTTAGCCATCATGAAGTAGCTCCAGGGCAGCAGGAAATTGATCTGCGATATGCAGATGCGCTAAGTACCGCCGATAACATAATGACATTTCGCCATATCATTAAAGAGGTAGCACTGGATCAAGGATGTCATGCATCATTTATGCCAAAGCCTTTTACCGAGCACCCTGGTTCAGGAATGCATACTCACTTCTCACTCTTTGAAGGTGAGAAAAATGCCTTCTATAAAGATGGATCAACAAGTGGTGAGCTATCAAATGTTGGCAAATCATTTATTGCTGGAATTCTCAAACATGCGCCAGAATTTATTGCAGTTACTAATCAATGGGTTAACTCTTATAAGCGCCTTCATGGCGGGGGAGAGGCGCCGGCAAAGATAAGTTGGGGCGCGCAAAATCGCGATGCGATGATAAGAATTCCGCGCTATAAACCAAATAAAGAAAACTCAACCAGAATTGAATTTAGAGCCCCAGATTCAGCTTGTAATCCTTATCTAGCTTTTGCCGTCACTATTGCGGCAGGACTTAAGGGTGTTGAGAGCGGCTATGAATTAGGTATTGATGAAAGTCCTGCAAGCCTTCCTGCCGATCTCAATGAGGCGATTTTGGCGATGCAGGAAAGTGAATTGGTTAGGCAGTGCCTAGGTGAGCATCTCTTTGATTACTTCCTTCGTAATAAGAGAGCCGAATGGCTGGAGTACTCCAAGCAGGTTACAGCCTTTGAACTTGATCGCTATTTGCCAGTGTTATAAGGCTTTGGCTAACCTTAGGCCCATGTTACGCAGCGAATTATTACTTCTAGCTCTTCTGAGCACACTCCTTCTTCGCTGCCGTGGCGAGGCCAAATAACCGGTCTCCTCGCTTCGGGGTTTTAACGCACCGGTTATCGGTAGCAATGAAACCTAATAACAATTAAGGAGTAAAGAAGTGAATTTTCCAAAGCAAGAGGCCTCAAAGATGGCTAAGCATCGCTACTCATCTTTTATTCCAATCAAATTAGATGATCGCACTTGGCCAAGTAAAACCATGAAAGAGGCGCCCAAGTGGTGCTCAGTTGATTTAAGAGATGGCAATCAAGCCCTCATTGATCCAATGGATGTCCCTAGAAAATTAGCGATGTTTAGCCTACTTATAAAGATGGGCTATAAAGAGATTGAAGTTGGCTTTCCTAGCGCTAGCCAGACTGACTTTGATTTTGTTAGAAAGATCATTGAAGATGGATTAATTCCAGATGATGTAACGATTCAAGTTTTGACTCAGGCAAGAGATGCTCTAATTAGAAGGACTTATGAATCATTAGTAGGAGCAAAGAGCGCGGTAGTTCATCTCTATAACTCAACTTCAACACTTCAGCGCAGAGTGGTCTTTGGACAGGATAAAGAGGGAATTAAGAAGATTGCAGTCGATGGAGCTAAGTTATGTAAAGAGTTAGTTTCAACTCTTCCAGATACCAAGATCTCCTTTGAATACTCACCTGAGTCCTACACCGGCACTGAGCTGGAATTTGCCCTCGAGGTCTGTAACGCTGTTAATGATATTTGGCAGCCAACCCCGACTCATAAGAGCATTATCAATCTCCCAGCAACTGTTGAGATGGCCACCCCTAATGTTTATGCTGACTCAATTGAGTGGATGGGGCGTAATTTAAAGTATCGAGATTCCATTGTGCTAAGTCTTCACCCACATAATGATCGCGGAACCGGCGTTGCTGCAGCAGAACTTGGATATCTTGCAGGAGCAGATCGCATTGAAGGAACGCTCTTTGGCAATGGCGAGCGAACGGGAAATGTCTGCTTAGTAACTCTTGGGCTTAATTTGTTAAGCCATGGCATTGATCCGATGATTGACTTTAGCGATATTCCAGAGATTAGAAGGACTGTGGAGTATGTCAATCAATTAAGAGTTCCAGAGCGTCATCCATATGGCGGCGATCTTGTCTTTACTGCCTTTAGCGGTTCTCACCAAGATGCAATTAAGAAAGGCTTTGAGCATCTAGAAAGAGATGCCAAGGCTGCCGGCAAACAAGTCGATGATTTCACTTGGGCGGTTCCTTATCTGCCAATTGATCCAAAAGATATCGGCAGAAGCTATGAAGCAGTTATCAGAGTTAATTCTCAATCTGGTAAGGGCGGAGTGGCTTATGTGATGAAGAGTGAACATCAATTAGATCTTCCTAGAAGGTTGCAGATTGAATTTAGCCATGTGATTCAATCTCATACCGATGATCAAGGTGGAGAAGTATTTCCAGATCAGATGTGGAAGATATTTGTCGATGAGTATCTGCCAAGTGAAGATAACAAGTGGGGAAGATTTAGATTTACATCCCTTAATCAAAGTAGCTCTGCTGGCAAAGATGTTGAGTTAAGCGTTGATCTTCTTGATAATCAAAAGCAGATAACACTTAGCGGAAGTGGTAATGGTCCTATCTCTGCATTCTGTAATGTGATGCAAAGCTATGGAGTTGATATCCAAGTAGCTGATTACTACGAACATGCTATGAGCGCTGGTGGGGATGCAAGCGCTGCCGCCTACCTGGAGTGCACCGTTAACGGGGGAACTTTTTGGGGCGTTGGAATCGATCCATCAACGACTACCGCATCGCTAAAAGCGGTGATTTCTGCGGTCAATCGCGCTCTTCGATAACCATCTGCTCTAAGTTGTGCCTGTGGCGCTCTATCGTGATGAGGCAGTTGTTATCAGAACCCAGAAGCTTGGGGAGGCAGATCGCATTGTCACGCTCTTTTCAAGGCAGCGCGGTCGTATAAGAGCTGTTGCAAAGGGAGTTAGAAGGACTAAATCAAAGTTTGGCGCAAGGCTTGAGCCAGCAAGTTATGTTGATATCCAGCTCTACACCGGAAAGACTTTTGATGTCGTTACTCAAGTTGAAGCTATTGAAAATTATGGCGATGCGATCTCTGGTGATTATCAGAGGTGGACTATTGCCTCTGCGATTTTAGAAACTGCTGAGCGTTTTACAAATAATGAGGGAGAGCCAGCGCTCCAACAATTCCTTCTTTTAACTGGCGCACTTAAATCACTTGCGCATCAGAGCCATGATCCATCACTAATTCTTGATGCCTATCTACTTCGATCACTGTCAATCGCTGGTTATGCCCCATCGATGACAATTTGCTCAAGGTGTGAAGCGCCAGGGCCACATAAATACTTCTCTCTAGTTGGCGGAGGATCAGTTTGTTTAGATTGTCGTCCCTCAGCTTCGGCAACTCCAGCACGTGAGACTCTGCAATTGATGTCAGATTTAGTAAGTGGCGATTGGAAGGCAGCCGAGCAGAGCGAGCTAAAAAATCGTAGGGAGGCCTCAGGCTTAATTGCTGCATACTTGCAATGGCATCTAGAGCGAAACTTGCGCTCTCTTCCCATGGTTGAAAGAGTGATCTTGTGAAAGTCCCAAAAATTGCCAAAGAAAAAATTCCTCACCATGTGGCACTTGTTATGGATGGAAATGGTAGATGGGCAAAAGCGCGCGGCCTTGCAAGAACAAAGGGGCATGAAGCTGGGGAAGCGGCTTTATTTGATGTAGTCCAAGGCGCAATTGAAATTGGAGTTAAAGAGCTATCAGCCTTTGCTTTCTCAACAGAGAATTGGCGGAGATCTCCTGATGAAGTGAAATTCTTAATGGGCTTTAATCGCGATGTCATTAGGCGCAGGCGAGATCAGATGAATGAGATGGGGGTAAGGATCCGCTGGGTTGGCGCCCCAAAGCGGTTATGGAAGTCGGTAATTGAAGAACTTGAGATTGCTCAAGAGCTAACCAAGAAGAATAAAGTCTTAACCTTAAATATGTGTGTTAATTATGGAGGCAGAGCTGAGATTGCATCTGCAGCCCAGGAAATAGCAAGAGATCTAGCAAAGAAGAAAATCAAAGCAGATCAGATAAATGAGCGTCTCTTTGCTAAATATCTCGATGAACCAGGGATGAGTGATGTAGATCTATTTCTAAGATCCTCTGGTGAGCAGCGAACATCAAACTTTTTAATCTGGCAGTCGGCTTATGCTGAGCTAGTCTTTATGGATGTGCTCTGGCCTGATGTGACTAGGCAGACGCTCTGGCAGGCAATAGAGATTTATTCCAAACGTGACCGCCGATTCGGAAAGGCTTGATATGAGTAAAAGTAATGTGCAGTTCTGGTTTGATCCAATCTGCCCTTGGGCATTTATGACATCGCGCTGGCTATTAGAAGTTGAGAAGATAAGAGATATCTCCATTACTTGGAATCTATTTAGCCTTGCCCACTTAAATAAGGATAAGGATTTAGCGCCAGAATATAAAGCAAGGCTAATTCGCTCCTGGCAAGCAACAAGAGTCATTGCTGCTGCGCA